>Ga0306912_1001094_pt1 | contig 13222 bp, 16 predicted proteins | sample AntRauFillE10628_FD_190443 | JGI IMG/M metagenome (GOLD analysis project Ga0306912, IMG submission 190443) | Saline lake microbial communities from Rauer Islands, Antarctica - Metagenome Filla E10 #628 (v2) (version 2) | ecosystem: Environmental > Aquatic > Non-marine Saline and Alkaline >... | reverse complement strand
ATTTATAGAGGTTTTTTAAAGAAAAGTTTATTTATTTATTTATTTTTAAAATGTTTTCCATGTTATGATTTCTTTTTCTGCGAAAAGGGCGGTGGGTTTTAAAATGAATTATTATTATTATTAATATATATATATATATATATATCATTATCTGTCGCTCGCTTCTCCAAATTATCACAATAACCACCACTAATAAATAACTAAAAATAAACCCTAAAATACCAAAAACTATAACTAAATATTTATATATAACTATAGAAAGAAAGAAAGAAATAAATAAATAAAGAAAATTATGATAATAACAAAAGAAAAGAAAATAAAAGATTACTCTTATATAAAAAGTATAGAAGTAAAAGGAGGTGGTGATTATCTCACACCATATAATATAGTAAATTTATTTTATGATTACCATAAGTATTCAGGAATAGGTTGGGGTAAAAAAACAATAACCCTTTCTAAAATGTTTGAAACATTAATAGACGATTTATCAATAAAAGATAAAAAAATAATCAAAATCAACAAAAATGGTATTATAACTTAATATATAATATAACAAAAAGAAACAAATAAATGAAAAGAGATTATACAAAAGGGAAAGTAGAAGATAATATGATAGACTATCTTTTAGAAAACGGGTCTAACACTCGTCATATAGAAAGTGGGTCTAACCTACTTTATTCAACCACATATAACGTATCAATAATAACTTCACCTTTATTTGATATACATTTAGATAATAAGGTTACTGATTGGGGGTTATTTAAAACTCACACTAAAAGATTTTATATTGATATATTTGATGAAATAGAGTTTAATCAAATTATGGGTGATATAAAAAAGATTAATATAAAAAAGGTAGTCGAACCATTTGGTTTATCAAAAGATTATACCTATATTGATATAGAACTAAAAACAAAATAAAATAAATAAATATGAAAACAGAAATTAAAGCAGTAAGTAATAGATTACCTTAATAACTTTGGAGGGATGCAATATTTAAATAAACCAACTCCACCATTTAACCCAAAAAAAATTAAGATAATGAATAATTGATATGGAAAAATCAGAATATTTACAAGGTCAAGAAGATTTGATTAATGAAATCAAAAAAGAGGTTAGTATAATAATAGAAAAATCAGAAGGGTCAGATGTTATGTTTGATATTCTCCATCTTTTAAAATCATTAAAACCCAAAAAAAACAAAAAATAAAATAAATAATTATGAAAAAAGTAGGAATGTTATTAATGGGGTTAGCTTTAACCTTCACAAGTTGTGAGAAAGAAGTAGAAAACCCAGACGGGTCTAATAATAGTGAGGATTGTACGTGTGGTGTGATAGTGCAAGAAGATGGTTGGTCAACTACTAGTGACGGATATCTCGACTTTAATAATAAATATAAAGTAAAAAATGATTGCTCGGGTAATGTATCTGGTTGGATTTATTCTGATGACCAATTTAATCCAGGTCAGGTAGGTTATGATTATTGCCACCATTCAGAATGGTAAATTAATCCTTTGTATCATCTAATGGGATTATTACCTCCTCAATGATTTTACAACGAGTAGTTTCCTTTTTAATTAAGTCCTCTAATTTTTGGAGGACTTTTTCAGTTGAACTTTTTAATTTTTTCTTACTATCTTTTCCCATATCGGTCTAGTTTAATTTTTATATAATCTTTCAACCCAGATATTTCAAAGTGAACTTTTTCATTAGAAGATGAAAGACCATCAATAGCATCAGCTAGTTTATCTATAATTTTAAGATTATCCCTTTCCATATCCCGTATATCTTTATACAACTCTCTGATTTCATTTTCTTTCATTTTTTCTCTTTTATAGAAATATCTAATTGCAATAACCATAGCTCCGATTACTGGGACTATTTTAATTAAATCTGTTAAGAACCCTATATCCATTTTATATCTATTTATTTTTATATACTACTAATTCCACCTTTATTCTGATTCCTTTCACCATCAGGTTCTACTATACTTTTATTAGACTTATCTTTATATAGTGTGAAAAGGTCTTTATTTTCATATAAATATTCTCGCAGTTCATCTTCTTTAATCTTTGCGTATTTTACTATATTTCGTCTAATATAATTAACTACCTCTATACTCTCTGACGCTGAAAACTCCCCACTCTGTGATTGAATACCCTTATTACTTATTCTAAATGTTAAATTGGGAACTGCTTCATAAGCTGCATAGAAAGCCACCACATACTTAATAAACTCAACCAATTGAGTCTCATCAGCATTTAAAGTACCAAGGTTAAACTTATCTAATATATCATTATAAAAAGTATATCCTAATATAGGTTGTATATAAGTTATTGCTGATATATGTAAATATGGTGATATATCAGCAGCATCAACATTTTGTGTTATATGGGTTTCATTTTTAATAAATTCTTCTGTTACAAAATATACCATTATATATCTTCTTTTTTATCTCCAAAGGTTTTAATTTCGGTCTTGTTTATTTCAATTGGTGTCATATTAAATATACTTAAAATATCATTTAAAAACTCTTCCATCTTATTTCTATTATCATTCAACCAAATCTTTTCAAATTGCATTGCTGAAAACTTTATCTCATCAGAAGCTCCTAAACTACCAGCAACTCTAACTCCCATTAAAGCTGGGTTGATATTATGTGATATAGCTATCTCTTCTTTCTGTTCCTTTGAGGTCTGTTCAAATAACTTATGATTATCACTCGTTTCTAATACTCTTATATCCGGTGAGTTTTCTAATCCATTATGTTCTATCTTCATAGCCTTATTATAATTCTTAACACCCTTTTGGTTATTTCTCATATTAGCCATCCAATTCTCATCTTCTTCATCACCCATTAAATATGGGTAGGAAAATATAACAGATGGTTGAATACCATTCTCTAAAGCCGACTTATGTAATAAACCTAGGTCAGCACTTACTGATTGCCAGTTAGCTGATGATAACCAATCAGGTAGTCCATACGTCCGTGATGACCCAACCTCATTCTTAATTTCAAATATCTGCCATTCATCTTTACTTCCTACTCTATATGGTTTAAAGACCCGTGGGTTAGTTCTATATAACCAATTGTCCGAATAGAAGTATTGTTGTATATCAGTGAATAAACCACCCTTACTATTCCTTATTTCACTTGGGTCAACCACTTTAAATTTATCATAATCTTCACCATTAAAATGTAATAAAACAATAGACCTTCCGTGTTTAATATAATCTCGTGTTAATTTTCTAAATGAATCTTTAAATTTATTAGTTCTCTCAAAAGTTTTAACCTTTATCTTTTCTAAACCATCCATTTTATCATAACCTTCCCATTCATAACCTTCACCTATTACACTCCAAGTCTTAAAATCAACACACGCTGAGTGCATAGGAGAGGAAAGATATAATTGATTTAGTATATTAGGGTATAGATTATTACCCCCAAAATAGACCCAATTAGTTCCTGCCCTTAATTCATCTCCAATAAAAGGTTGTGATAAATCCATATTTTCTGTTGATATAGTATTCAATAGAGTAACTTTCTTACCCTCCTCTTTTGGTGTTGATTCTTGTTCAACTTTCTTTTTATTCTTATTTAAATTAAATAATCCCATATCTCTATTTATAATTTTCATCTTTTACTATTAGTAGTCCATTCTCTAATATAATCCCATCGGTATCTAATGGGTCTAATGTTTGAGTAACACTTTCATAAATTCTATAATCCCATTCCCCTGTAAATAACTCTACCTCAGCATTACTCCCTGAAGCTCCTGTTGTTTCCTCTACTTCGAATCTATCATATCTTGTTTTATTCTGACTTATATTAAGTGAGTTAAAATATCTAAATTCAGTTTTAGTAAATTTAGACTGTAATTCGAATAGGTAAAAGGGGTTCTCTAATTCTACCCTTTCTGACACTGTAACAGTTAAAAAATTAACTTGTCCTTTATTTATTATTAAATTCGCCATAGTTATATATGTTATCTCATTTTTATACCAGATTCCTTACAGGTTAATGTAGGTTTTTATATTCTATTTTTACATAGATAGATATAAAAAAAAGGGAAATGTTTAATCTCCCTCTTCTTAGTATTGTCTGATTTAACAGACCTATGATTTCTTAACTAACACTTAAATAACAGATAATACTGTTGCCTCGTCAGTGAAATAAGCTTGCCATCTTTCTTCTCCCATAAATGGTAGAGTGTAAAATGTACCAGCATTTCTAGTTTCATTTGTTCCAGATTCTGAATTACCTAATCTAAGTCCATCATCCAATCCGAAAATTCTATATTCGTCGTTATTATCTAATATGATGATAACCAATCTTCGTCTTCCTTCTGCAAGTAATGATATAGCGTTTCTTTTAGCGACCTCTATTCTCCTTAATCCAAGAGATATTGACTGTTCCCATAAATGGACATCAGCAACAAAGTCACCTACTTTATTTTCTGTGTAACTTGAAGTGTTTTTTTGGAAAGTGAATTCCTTAAACGTTTCACCTACTAACATAGTTAAACTAGTAACCTCTCCAGATGCTTCTGTATATGTATCAACATCTAAAAAATCAGATATCCAAGCCTTCTTAATAGAACCAGCGTTATTATCATTACACGAAGCTGTTAAACCTATTATTGTATTACAATTTGACATTATATTTTATTATTTTTATATAAAAGGATTTGGGATTAATACCCAAATCCTTTTTAAATTATTATCTTATACAGAGTGGTAATAGATTTCTTTACCAATTAAAAAATCAACTCCGAATTTAAAGTCAGTTCTGATACCGATTTTTCTATCTAATCTCGTTTTGTAAAAATCAACAACCTCATATCCTGTTTCATCAGAAATTAAATCTTGAAGTAACAAGAAGTTCATCTTATCAGCAAGAATTAAAACATCATCAGATGCTCCTTCGATTTCAACGATAGGAGTTCCTTGGAAGTTCAATTGAACATCACCAACATAATATTGACCTGATGCTTGGTTTTCAGATATAGCGTCTTTATAAGCTTCAACAACATTCGTTGCTGCCATAATAACAAAACCATCTTTTGATTTTACTCCTCTTGGGAGTGCATTTCTACCTTCTATAATAGAATCAACTACTGTTGAAGATGTAATTGGAGAAGCCGTTCCAGGAACAAGTACAGTCCCATCAGCACCCAATATCTTCTCTAAACCATCACACGAGTTTAAATAAGCAAGATTACCAGTTTCTGCACCAGCAGTATCACCTCTCCACGTTAAGTTTTCTAATTCTTCTTGGTGTTCTTTTGCAAGAGTTTCATAGAAGAATGTCATAAATGCAAAGTTATCATTGAAATTTGCAGAACCTTTAGCAATTTGGTCTGAAATGAAACTTTGTTCCAAATCAGCTATACATACAGAAGTAGAGACCATAAGAGGACATACTTCGAATTCCTTTTGTGATATATCTGAATCACTTGGGTCAAAGTCACACGCTCCACTCTTAATAAGTGATTCGAACGTTGTTGTTCCTAATTTTACTCTATCTTTTACTCCGAAGATAGCTCGGAAATTACCTCTTGATTGGTTCTCACCTATCATCGCTTCTCTGAAATAATCAGTTGCGTTTGTAGTGTAATCAGCAGAAGGGTCTACTGTCATATCCATCTCTACTTTACTTCCGTACTTGTTAAAGTCTTCCATTGAAAGTTCAAGACCGATATTATCGAATTTAATTTTTTCTAATTTAATAGCCATTTTAATTTTTATTTTTTTATTTTATCTATACGTTAATGTACAAATATACTTTTTATTTTATTTTTATTCTTGTTAGTGCATTTAAAGACTGTGCCTTTGTTAATTTAGTTAACTCAACATTATCTTCTTCATCTTCACTATTATTCAAATCTGATATCATAGATTTAATTGAAGCAATTTCTTCATATATTGTTTCAAAGTTCTTTTCAATATCAGTGTGTTCCTCTTCAGATGGGTCAGCAATTTCACCTTCTTCATCTTCTTCTTCATCTTCTTCTTCATCTTCTTCAATAGCTTCAACTTTTTCGTCTTCAACTACCTCATCTTCTTCTTCAATAGCTTCAACTTTTTCGTCTTCAACTACCTCATCTTCTTCTTCAATAGCTTCAACTTTTTCGTCTTCAACTACCTCATCTTCTTCTTCGACTGCTTCAACTTCCTTATCCTTTTTAAGTTCTGTTATAAGGTTCTTCATAGTCTCCAATTCTGTTTTTAGAGTTTCTATCTCATCTTTCATATTATCTTTTTTATTTTTTATTTTCTGATGTATATCAGAAGTAAGCTCAACTAATTTCATATTCAAAAAAGCCTCTATACTATAAGCATTCTTATTATTCTCTTTTATATCTTTCCAGTATTCATTATCAACTACTTGACTATGAACCATCCAAGTCCCAAGAGGTATATCTTCTAATGAAAATCCATATTCCGTATATGTTTTATCATCTTCACTCTCTATAATCCACTCTTCTAAAATGAAAGCTTTAGCAGTCTCACCTTTATGAGTATCTTTAAAGATATTTAAATCATCTAATTTACCATCTTGTTTAGCTTTAAGTCTGATATCTTTAATAACCTCACTTTTAGCTCGTATATAAAACTCACCTATCTCCTTATCATTCCGATAAATTAATTTATCCGGAATTAAAAGTGGTGATAAAACTTGTTGTTTCTCTGTTAATTGTAAAGAAAGTTTATATAATGATTCTTGTGTTTCTTTAGAAAGTAATATACCTTTCTGTTCTATTGCCGGTTCATCAACATAAGCTATTTTATCAAAACCAGTAGAATCCTTCATACCCTCTTCAAACCCAAATAACTCTAAATCTAATATAGGTAACCTATTATCTATCTCCATATAAGTTAATGTAAATTTATCGATTCTATTTTATTTTTGTTTGTTGATTTTATTAGATTCTGATATCATATTATCTAACCTATTAAACACTAATATAACATTGGTTTCTAATATCTTATCAAATCTAGTTATATCTCCTTCACTCACCTTTGTTAATATATCCTGCCACATACTCTTTTTGGATTTCTCAGCATTATTTATCTCATCATAATAAATCTCTAACTCTTCTTCGTTTAATTCATCAGGATTGATATCATTTATACCACTATCAAAAAAAGAATAGGTTGAGAATATACTCTCTCTCCATTTAATATATTTCATTATATTTCCATAAACATGATTAATATTAATCGTATCTAAAAATATATTACCCCTCTCTTTAATATCAATAGTGGAGTAATCTTCAAATATAATTTCCTTTAATGGTTGTTTATCAAATAACCTATATAATATAGCAGTTATAAAGGGTATATTCTTCATCCAATTATCAGATATATAATGTTCTAAATCAATAAACTGTCCCAATGAAACTGTATTAAAATCAATAATTTGTAATGGGGTCGTATCTATTTTAATAACATTACGACCATTACTGTCTAACTCTAAATTATTCTCATTATATAAATTAACCAATTCATCAATACTTAAATTATGTAGTTCTTCCTCAACCTTTCCCGTAACAAGACTAATATAAATCATCATTGACTTAATACTAGTATCACTTAAATTGGTTAATTTAAGATAATCCCTTATTACCATCATCTAAAAGTTTATTTAATTTTTCAAAATTGGTTGTAAGTTTAGTGTTGATATGATTAATATACGGTATAACTATATCACCAGTTAAACTTTCACTAATACCCTTTGTATCTTTCTCTATTTTAAATAATAAACACATAGCATCTTTAACCCAACCATCAGGATTATTATTAATATAGTCTTCTAATTCAGATAAATAAAATAAATTCAATTTCGGTTCACCTTTATCATCAAAATCCGCTGTGTATGTTTTATCACCTATTTTTATATCTTTAATGTAATCACTTGAGTTGATATCTAATTTACCTATGATATCGAATAACATATCATCAGACATATATACATACCTTTCATCATCAGATAAAATACCTAATATTCTAAACCATATTTTAATATTTGATTTATCATCACGAAATACATTCGTCACTTTTATTAATTCATCAAGGTTAATTTCACTTGCCTCGTTTTTAATATTAACTTTATACTCTTTAAAATCTAATTCTATCATAATACCATTTCTTTTTATAAGGTTTCTATATCAGAATCCCTATATGTTAATGTATATATAATACTATCCGTTTTTAGAGTTGCATTTCTTGTTGAATATTATTATCATTATTTTGAACAGCATCTATATCTGACCAACTAACTACCGCTTGTATTTGTTGTGAACCATTTTGTTCTTGACTACCAAATTGACTACTATCACCTTCTGACCCTTCATTACCTTGTCCAAATAGATTAGTTGATGGCGTTTCTCTGATATCAGGTGATGCTATTGATAATGTTGGTGCGGTTGGTCCAGGTCCTCCTCCTCCTCCTCCTTCATATTTAGTCGAAGCTATTTTAGCTATATTAATTGCTGATGTAGTTGCAGCAAGTGCCAATGAGGCAATACCTGCTGGATTAGGAATAGGTCCAATTGCTAATGGAGCCATAGCTAATGAACTTGTTATAGCTTTAAACCCATCTATAATAGCCATTCCAAGGTTCATTGCTTTCTGAACTTTAAATTGTTTCTTCGCTCTTTTTTCCTTTGCGTCACTATCTTGGTCTCCTAAATTATTCTGTATTTCAAATATACCTTGTGCTAAACTATTAACACTATTAGCATATCCTTTAGCAACATCAGCCTTCTTACTAGCCTTTTCCATACTATCTTGTAGAAGTTTCTGATTAGCTGTCATTTCACTTTCGACAATTTTATCATCCAAAGCTTTCTTTCTTGCGAGTTCTTCTTCGTCTAGCCTTTTTTGAATTTCTAAATTATTTTCTGCTATTTCAAGATTTTTATCTACTAAGTTTAAATTATATGTTTCTAATACTGCTTTTTCTTTATCAAGTCTATCTCGTAATAATTCCTGGCTTTTAGCAGTAAATTCCTTTTCTGTAATTTCACCCTTTGTTAATTGTTCGACTAATATTGTTTGTTTTTCAACAGACCATCTTCTTGTTGCTTCTAATTTCTTATCTATTTTTTCTTGTTCGGTAAGTCCTTCATCACTGTCATCATCTTTAGTTGTTGGTTTGTTTCTTAAATCAGCAATTATATTCTCATTAGCTATTCTTACTTTTGTTACTTTATTGCTTTCTTTAATTTCTCTTTCACTTTTAGACTCTAAAAATAACTGTTGTTTAACAGCAAGTTCTTCAATCTCTTTTACTAATTCATTAGCTCTTGTTTTACCAGCCGCAGTGCTTTCATCCACCAAAGTTTGTTGCTCCATCAAAAAGTTCATCATATCATTATTAGCTATGTCCTGAGCCACAGCTTCTTCTAATGCTATTTGTTTCTTTCTTTGAGCCAGACCTAAAGTAAGATTGTTTAATTTTTGTTGTGCTGATATAATTTTTTCTATATCATCTGGAGAATTTCTTCTAACATCAGTTAATTCATCTTGAGCAAATAATATTTGACGTTCAAGTTCAAGTTGCTCTTTTGATAATCTTATACCCTTTCTGGATTCCCTTAAAGAAATTACATTTTTATAAGCCTCTTCTTCTCGTTTTAAAGTAGCTATTAACTTTTCTTCCGCTTCGTTTAAATCTTCTGTACTGACTTTTGCTTCCTCACTAGCTGAACTAAATAAAGCAAACGCAGCAACCGCAGAAACAATAAGTCCGATTAATATAAATATAGGATTAGCTTTCATAACAGAGTTTAATATCCTTTGAGCTATAGTTGCTCCGCCAGTTGCGGCAGTTTGTGCTATGGTTGAACTTCTCATCAATTTCTGTGCTGAAACAATACCGTCTAATCCTCCTCTGAATGTTTGAGCTACCGCCATACCACTAACTAAACTTTCAATCATCTTCTCCGAACTATCATTAGTCAATCCCATTGCTCCTGATAAAGCCAATGCTCCTGTAGCTGTATCCGCCATACCAGCAGCAAATGAACCCATCTCAGAAGACTTTTGTTCCATATCAAGACCTTCCATAGAGAGTTCCATATTCTTAATCTCACTGGTCGCACCAGCAATTGAACCTTGTAATTCTTTAAATCTATCAGAAGCAACATCAGTCTGTTTTAACTCATCCATCATAGACTCAACAGAAGCTTCTAAATCTCCCATAGTCTTCAATGAACTACCTGCGTCTATATCTAAATCTATCTTTATTGTTTCAGCCATTATCTTTTAATTTATTTTAATTACTTACCACCATCAATTGGTCTATCATTATTAGTATCTGTACTAGTGATGATTTTACCTTTCATATTCTTTGCTTTACCAGCTGTATTTACAACATTATTAAATATACTCTTGATATAATCACTTTTTTTTATTAAGATATTATTACACTATCTCTCATTCTTCTCCAATCTGTTCCATCACTAAACGCTAATGTATAACCCCCAGTTTCGTCTGTAACAGCTATCATACCACCACTATAATCTGATGCGGTTGGTACAGTAGCTACCGTATATTGAGTGAGTTCTATCACTCCCGTAGATAATGTTTCTAAATAAGTTAAATTCCCATCCATTTCGGTATAGGTTAGTGCCGACCCTTTTATACTTCTTAATATTAATGCCATAATTTATTTCTTTTTTCTATTAGTTAATGTATATTATTAACTTCTATTTTTATATTTTATTTACTATCGTATCTGAAATTGTGCCCGATAATGAAGCTCCATATATATAACCATTATTATTATTGTTTATAACAGAAGTAACCGAGGCGGAACAGTTGTTGATATATCCAGCATTCGAATTTCTTAAAATATAACCATCATTATTATTATCATTAATATCTCCAATATTACTATTGTTTTCAATATATGAATTATTTGAATTATCATTAATACTACCACCATTTAAATTACTATTAATACTACCACCATTTGAATTAAAATTAATACTACCACTATTTGAATTACTATAAATAATCCCACTATTTGAATTAAAATTAATACTACCACTATTTGAATTAATATAAATATCACTACTATTTGAATTACTATAAATAGAATTACTATTTGAATTACTATAAATAATCCCAACATTTGAATTAAAAAAAATAGAACCACCATTTGAATTATTATAAATATTACCAACATTTGAATTATTATAAATATTACCAACATTTGAATTATTCTTAATACTACCACTATTTGAATTATTATTAATATTACCAACATTTGAATTACTATTAATATTACCACTATTTGAATTATTATTAATATTACCAACATTTGAATTACTATTAATATTACCACTATTTGAATTATTATTAATATTACCAACATTTGAATTATAATTAATACTACCACTATTTGAATTATTATAAATATCACTACTATTTGAATTACTATAAATATTACCACCGTAATTATTATAAATACCATAACATTTATTTCTGTAAATCTTATCGTCATTCCAATCAGTTATATCCAACGTATTATAAGACAAATAACCTGTTAAATCATTACCTTTCCAGTCTCGTTGATTAGAAATAAAATCATTATCAAAATCATATTCAATTGAAAAATAACAATCTTCATATCTAACATCTGTATTAGTAACTAAAGTCCATCCACCACCATCTATAATATCTTGTACTATTGTTCCACCGTCAGCACCTGTTGTATTTCTTTGCCATAATTTACCACCCCAAATAGCATAATAAATATCACCACCTATAAAATTATCTGAATTTGGAACGGAACCTTGTGCAGTTGTCTGTCCATATATACCAAGATACACATAATTAAAAGTACTAGATACTGTTTGTGGTGTATAGTAAGTTGTTAAAGGACACCTCATCATCCTAGCAGCACCTGTAGCTAGGTTATCTGTAGCCAACGCTCTTATCCATATATCTCTATCTGTAATATGATATGTTGAACCTAAATCTAAATCATCGTTTGATTTTAAAGTAACTAAATCAGCATATAATATTTCAGTGAATTTTTCATTATTTACTATATTCGCAACGTTTGTGAAATCTAAAGTAGTAGTATTAAAATCTAAAGTATTTGCTTGCACATCTATATTACCATCATTACTCGCATCGAAAGTTATACCAGCATCGAACGACTCAGTATATCCATCAGCAACATAATTATCAGCAACAAATTCTGATTGATAATTCATCCCTACTTTAGTAAAATCAACCTCACCTATATTAACCTTTTCTCCTAAATTAACATCTCCTATAAGTGCATTATATTCTTCTGATGCAATCTTATTTGTACCAACAACTAATTTATTATTTAAGCCAGCATCAGTTGAGTTATCACCAATAATCATAGATGAACCATTTATTGTACTGTTATCACCAATTATAACACCTTTACTATTAGATTGAACCACATTACCTTTACCCTTAATATCAACATCTGACCCAACAACGATTGTGTTATTAGTAATCATCCTTGTCTCATTACCTTTTACCCAAGGAGAAACTACCCAAGGGTTAGAAGGATTTGGTTTAGTCGGAGGATGTACAATTCTATTGACATCAATACTTAAACCATCATCGACTGTCACTAATTCAACTTTTGTTAAAGAGTTGCTATTTGCATCATAATCAACTATTTTATTAACATTATACCAAGAATCATTTATAAAAATTCTATCATTATATTTAAAGTTTAGTATATCAGTTGAGTCTAATTGAAAAAATGCAGTTACTAATTTACCTTTATATAATTGACTTAAACTTCTTCTATGATATAAAGTCCATAAATTATTTTGAGTTATATTCTCATATTCATTATGAAAGTAAAATTCACAATTACCAAAGTTCAAATCAAATCCTGGATTTACGGGGTTATCTTGGTGAGTAATAAGTGGATAAACTCCTTCCTCAACAGTTGAATAACTACCATCATTTTGTTGAATAAAATAATAACCATCTTTTGTTCCACCGTCGTATAATAGTCTAATGTTATATTCTTCATCAGGTAATAATGCTGGTGTGTACATACCATTATATTCTCCGCGTAATGTCGGGGTTGGACTAAAAGTTAATTCAACTTTATCTTCACCAACATTAAAATCATTTAAATAATCAAAATCATATTCACCATATATATCTCCAATTGCATCAGAATACTGGGTGTTATAATAATCTTTATCT
>Ga0306912_1001089_pt1 | contig 13247 bp, 11 predicted proteins | sample AntRauFillE10628_FD_190443 | JGI IMG/M metagenome (GOLD analysis project Ga0306912, IMG submission 190443) | Saline lake microbial communities from Rauer Islands, Antarctica - Metagenome Filla E10 #628 (v2) (version 2) | ecosystem: Environmental > Aquatic > Non-marine Saline and Alkaline >... | reverse complement strand
CCGCCGAGCCGGCCGGGGCCGACCACGGCGACACGTGCGCGGACGAGCCCGTCGACCACCGCCGCCTCCTGCCCTGCCTGCTGCACGTGTGCCGCGTCGCCGGGGACGCGCGCCGCGCCGAGGCTACGCCCCGGCGCCGTCCCCGCTCCCGCCGCCGGCGTCGTCCGTGGGGCCGGGCCGCCGCCGCACCCAGTCCTCCGCACGCACGGCCGGCCCCCCGCCCGGCCCCTCGGGGCGCTCCACCAGCCGACCGGTGCCCGGCAGCTCGTCGAGCAGCACGTGCATCTCGATGCCCTCGATCGGCCCCAGTGCCAGCAGTGCTCGGGTCAGGCGGGTGCCGTCGGGGAGGCTCCCTCCGGGGTTGACCTCCATCAGCGGCACGAGCACGAACGCCCGCTCGACCAGACGCGGGTGCGGCACGACCAGACGCGGCGGGTCGTCGACGACCGTCTCGCCGAACAGCAGCAGGTCGAGGTCGAGCACACGCGGCCCCCAGCGCTCCTCGCTCGACCGGTCGCGCCCGAACGCCGCCTCGATGGCGAGCAGCTCGTCGAGCAGGGCGTGCGGCGACAGGCCCGTGCGCATCCGCACGACGGCGTTGAGGTACGTCGGCTGCTCGACGGCACGCTCGCTGCCGTCGCCGTCGACGCCACCCCACGGCGCGGTCTCGTACACCGCGGAGACGTCGGCGACCTCGCTGGCCTCGAGGTCGTCGAGCACGTGCAGGCACGCCTCGATCGTCCCGAGCCGGTCCCCGAGGTTGGCGCCGAGCCCGACGAACGCGTCGACGGGCTCCCCGCCGGGGCCGGACGCGTCGAGGTCCGCGCTCGGGCGGTCGGTCACGTCGGGCGCGGACGGTGCACGCGCACCACGACGTCCGTGGCGGGCACGACCAGCGGTGCAGCCGGCTTGTGCAGCGCCACGTCGACCGCCGCGATGCGCGGGTCCACGGCCAGCACCGCGTCGGCGACGCGACCGGCGACGTGCTCGACGAGCCGTGCGGACGGCCCGGCCAGCGCGGCGTGCGCAGCGCTGGCGACCGTGCCGTAGTCGACGGTGTCGTCGAGCTCGTCGCTGGCAGCCGCGACGGAGAGGTCGACGTGCAGCACCAGGTCGAGGGTGAACTCCTGGCCCAGCTCGGTCTCGTGGGCCAGCACCCCGTGGTGCGCCCATGCGCTGATCCCGCGCAGTTCGATGCGGTCGGCCGGAGCGTCGGACCCGCTCACGCGTCGGCTCCCTGCGCGGCGTCCGGCTCGGCGTCCGGCTGCTCGCCGGGATCGTCGCCGGCCGTGAGCACCGCGGCGGCGACCGCCACGGCCTCGACGGTCTCCGCGACGTCGTGCACGCGGACCATGCGGGCGCCGTTGGCCACGGCCAGCGTGGCCGCGGCGACCGACGAGGCCATCCGCGCGGTGGGCTCGTCGACCCCGGTGATGCGACCGAGGAACGACTTGCGCGACGCGCCGACCAGCAGCGGTCGCCCGAGGCTGGCCAGCTCACGCAGGCGCCGCAGCAGCTCGAGGTTGTGTGCGGCGGTCTTGCCGAAGCCGATGCCCGGGTCGACCAGCACGCGCCCGGCCGGGATGCCGCCCGCCTCGAGCGCGACCAGCTGGGCCGCGAGGAACTCGTGCACCTCGGCGACCACGTCGTCGTAGCTCGGCGCGGCCTGCATCGTCCGGGGCGTGCCCTGCATGTGCATCAGCACGTACGGCACACCGAGCCGTGCCACGGTGGCCAGCAGCTCGTCGTCGAGGCGCCCGGCCGAGACGTCGTTGACCAGCGCGGCACCGGCGGCGACGGCCTGCTCGGCCACCACGGCCTTGGTCGTGTCGACCGAGACCAGGTGCCCGTCGGCCGCCAGCGCCTGCACGACCGGCACGACCCGGGCGAGCTCGGTGTCGGCGTCGACCGGGTCCGCACCGGGCCGGGTCGACTCCCCGCCGACGTCCAGCACCGCCGCGCCGGCCGCGGCCAGCGCGCGGCCGTGCGCCACCGCCGCGGCGACGTCGGCGTGGTCACCGCCGTCGGAGAACGAGTCCGGCGTGACGTTGACCACGCCCATCACCAGCGGCCCGCGGCCGGTCGCGAGCACGCCCGCAGGCGTCTCGACATCGAGGTCGCTTCCGGCCCAGGACGCCAGCGCCCGGTCGAGCACGCCACGCAGCGGTTCGGCCAGGTCGGCGCCGCCGGTGCGACCGGCCGCGTCGACGAGTTGCGTGGCCTTGGCGACCACGTCGATGCGGTCGCCCGTGACCACGGCGTTGGCGCCCGCCGCGAGCACCGCGTCGGCGACCTCGCGAGCGCGGGCAAGACCGGTCACCACCACGTGGACGGGCTGCGTCCGCGCATGCAGGGTGGCGTCGACGACGCGCACGACGGGGTCCATGACGTGCCTCCTGTGGACCGACCGTCCGCTCGGCCGGCGTCATCGCGAGGGTAGACGTGGCCACCGCACTCCCCCGCGCGGCCACCTCGCACGCACCGGTCGCACGCGGACGCACGCGGCGCAGTGGTCCGGTGAGCCCTGCTCCGGACCACACCGGCTCCAGGCGCAGTGGGTCCTCAGCCTGAATCCACCATTCCGGTTTGAGTGGCGGGGTGAGGTCCGGTGGTGAGCGCGACTGGGATGGCTGAGGCTGGTGCTTCTGCGGGAGCGCTCGTGGGATGGACGGCAGGCGGGGTTGTGGGCAGGCCGACGGTGGCCGTCCGCGCGGGACAGCTGTGGAGCAGGGCCTGTCAGCAGGGCTGAGGGAGGCCTCGCAAGTCAGCGAGCGCGGTCAGCCAGGCCGTGCGCCATGGCCAGCGGGTCGGGAGCCGCAACGTCAGCCGCCGGCCCGTGCGAACGAGCCGGCCGGGCAGACGGAGCATCCGACGGCGGAACGTCGGCGTGGTGCGGATCACGTCACCGGTGCCGGTGAGCAGCTGGGACCAGCGGCTCAGGTTGTGTGCGAGGGTGCAGGCGATGACCCATGCGGCGTTGCCCTGGAAGTGGGCGGACGGCATCCGGTTCATCCCGGCGCCGTGCTTGAGATCGCGGATGGCGAGCTCGACCACGGCGTGCGCCCGATGTTCGGCGTCGAGCTCCACGACGTCACCGGGACGGTTGGTCACGAACGCGTGATGCCTCCAGTCCTCGAAGATCGTGGGCTGGTCCGATCCGTTCAACGTTCGGCGCACGACCAGACGCCACCGGTCCCACGTGGCCTCGGCGACCTGGGCGCGTGCGCCGGGGTAGTCGATGTCGACCCAGTCGCCCTCGTCGATGCCGTCGATCGCAGCCACGATGACCTTGTGACGCGGCACGGTGACCGAGAACCACGCCTTGTGGGCCTCGCACGCGGCGATGTTCTTGCGGGACCAGAACCCGGAATCGGCACGCACCAGCAGCTGGCCTGTCGCGCCTGCCCGGCGGACACGTCCGAACGTCTCGCGCAGGAATCGGGGTGCGCCCTTGCCGGACCCGGCGGAGCCCTTGCGGGTCCGGGCGTGCAGAACCTCGCCGGTGTCGGCGCGGGTCGCGACCAGCGGGTGCAGACCCAGCTGTCGGGTGTAGCCGTAGGAGGCGCCCTGCTTGGTCTTGCCGTGGACCTCCACGATCGTGGAGTCGATGTCGATGGTGAGCAGTCCGTCGCCAGGGCCGGCGCCCGCAGCCCACGCTCGGGTCAGCATCGTCTCCGTCACCTTGTCGAGCTGGCGGACATGCCCGAACGTCATTGACCGCAGCCACGTCCCGACCGTGGACGCGGCGAGCGTGTCGTGGCCGAGGACCGAGGCTGTCGCGCCGGCACGCAGAACGTCGACGTCATCGATGCAGGTTCCGCCCGCGAGGATCGCGTCGACGAGCGTGGTGAGCTTGCGGCCCGGCCGGTGCCCGATCGAGACCATCTCGTTGGCTGCCTGCTCGAGTCCGAGCCGGTTCGACAGCGTTGCCGTGAGCAGCAGGCCGGCGTCGACCACCACGTTGTGGTCGTCGAACCTCGTCGCGATCCGGTCGATGATGTGCGAAGATGCTGGCATCCTGAAGGTGCTCCTGTGATGGTGCGATGGTTGGCGTGAGAACCGCCATTCTCGCCAGCACAGGGGCACTTTCTTGTCAGGCGCAACCAATCACTTCGGTGGATTCAGGCTCAGGCGCGGTGGTTCAGGGGCGTCGGCCCTGCAGCAGCGCCATCGCCTCGGCCCGGGTGCGGGCGTCCTCCCGGAACCGGCCGCGCACCGCGGAGGTGATCGTCACGGCGCCGGTCTTGCGCACGCCCCGCATCTCCATGCACAGGTGCCGCGCCTCGACGACCACGATCACACCGCGGGGCTCGAGGCCCTGCTCGAGCGTGTCGGCGATCATCGTGGTCATGCGCTCCTGCAGGTTGGGGCGCTTGGCGCAGACGTCGACGACCCGCGCGAGCTTGGACAGGCCGGTGACCTGGCCCTGTGCGTTGGGCAGGTAGCCCACGTGCGCCACCCCGTGGAACGGCACCAGGTGGTGCTCGCACATCGAGTGGAACTCGATGTCGCGCACCAGCACGATCTCGTCGTGGCCCTCCTCGAAGCTGACCGAGAGGACCTCCAGCGGGTCGACCAGCAGGCCGGCGAAGATCTCGTCGTAGGAGCGCGCGACGCGGTCCGGCGTGTCGCGCACGCCCTCGCGGTCGGGGTCCTCGCCGATCGCCTCGAGCAGCATCCGCACCGCGGCGCGGACCTTGTCACCGTCGAACGTGCGCTCCGGGCCGACGCCGGTCAGCGCACGCACGCGCTGCTCGGACGCCTCGGGGCTGTTGCGGTCCATCGCTGCTCCAACCGTCGCGTCGCTGCCCGATCCCGGATCGGGACTGAGCCGATCCCGGACCCGTCCTCGGCGCGCCGCACCACGACCACCGTGCGGTGGTCGTGGCGTGTGCGGGTCAGGACCCCTCGTCCGTGCCGGTGGTCGGCTCGCCGCCCGGGCGCTGGCTGGGTCGCACGACCCGTCGCGTGGCCACCCGGCGAGGCGCGGCGGTCGCCGCCGACTCGCGGTGCGACCCGTTGCCGTTGCCGTTGCCGTTGCCGTTGGTGTTGTGGCGATCCAGGCGCGAGAGCAGCTTGAGCACCTCGGCGGGCTGCTTGTCCCGCGGTGCGGCCGCGGCGCGGGAGGGCCGCTCGCGGGTCGGGGCGAGGACCTCCTTGAGGCGCTCCCCGTCCAGGCTCTCCTCCTCCAGCAGCGTCTGCGCGAGGCTCTCGAGCACGTCGTCGTTCTCGACCAGGATGTGCAGCGCCTCGTCGTGCGCCTCGTCGATCAGCAGGTGGATCTCGCGGTCGATCTGCTCGGCGACGCCGCCGCCGTAGTCGACCGTGTGCCCCATGTCGCGACCGAGGAAGGGCTGGCCCTCCTTCTGGCCGAGCTGGATCGGCCCGAGCCGCTCGCTCATGCCGAACTGGGTGACCATCTCGCGGGCCAGGGCGGTGGCCTTCTGGATGTCGTTGGACGCACCCGTGGTGTAGTCGCCGATGCGCAGCTCCTCGGCGACGCGCCCGCCGAGCATCATCGCCATGCGGTCGATCAGCTCGCCACGGGTGTTGTACGACTTGTCCTCGGTCGGCAGCGAGAGCGTGTAGCCGCCCGCCCGGCCGCGGGGGATGATCGTGATCTTCTGGATCGGGTCGCCGAGCGGCAGGGCGTGGCCGACGATCGCGTGGCCGGCCTCGTGGTAGGCGGTGATCGAGCGCTCGCGCTCGGACATCAACTTGGTCTTGCGCTCGGGACCGGCGATGACGCGGTCGATCGCCTCGCCGAGCTCGGACTGGCCGATCTCCTTCTTGCCGAAGCGGGCGGCGAGCAGCGCGGCCTCGTTGACGAGGTTGGCCAGGTCGGCGCCGGTGAAGCCCGGGGTCATGCGGGCCAGCGCCTTGATGTCGATCTCGTCGGAGAGCGGCTTGCCCTTGCAGTGGATCTTCAGGATCGCCTCGCGGCCGATCATGTCCGGGCGGTCGACGGTGATCTGGCGGTCGAAGCGGCCCGGGCGCAGCAGCGCGGGGTCGAGGATGTCGGGGCGGTTGGTCGCGGCGATGAGGATCACCGCGGTGCGCTGGTCGAAGCCGTCCATCTCCACCAGCAGCTGGTTGAGCGTCTGCTCGCGCTCGTCGTGCCCGCCACCCATGCCGGCGCCGCGGTGGCGGCCGACGGCGTCGATCTCGTCCATGAAGATGATCGAGGGCGCGTTGGCCTTGGCCTGCTCGAACAGGTCGCGCACGCGTGACGCACCGACGCCGACGAACATCTCGACGAAGTCCGAGCCGGAGATCGAGAAGAACGGCACGCCGGCCTCGCCGGCGACCGCGCGGGCGAGCAGCGTCTTGCCGGTGCCGGGCGGGCCGAACAGCAGCGCGCCCTTGGGGATCTTGGCGCCCATGGCCTGGAACTTCGCGGGGTTCTCGAGGAAGTCCTTGATCTCGCGCAGTTCCTCCTTGGCCTCCTCGGCGCCGGCGACGTCGGCGAAGGTCACCTTCGGCGAGTCCTTGCTGACCAGCTTGGCCTTGGACTTGCCGAACTGCATGACGCGGCCGCCGCCGCCCTGCATCTGCTGCATCAGGAAGAAGAACAGCCCGAAGATCAGGATGAACGGGATCAGGTTGACCAGCAGTGTCACGAAGACGTTGGACTGCTCGTTGTCCCCGCGCATCGTCAGCAGGTCCTGGTCGATCAGGTCGGCCAGGACCTCCTCGTTGATCTCGGGCGAGTAGGTCACGTTGAACGGCACCGGCTCGGACTCGCCGGCGGGGGTGTACTCGCCGGAGATCGTCGAGGACTGCAGCCGGAAGGTCTGCTCGAGGTCCGCGTCCTGGAACGCACCGGCCTCCGCGAGGTCGACGAACTCGTTGAACGTCAGGGGCTCGTCGGAGCCCGCGCCGCCGAGGAAGCTCAGCACCAGGAAGGTCGCGCCGACGAACAGCGCGATCCAGAGCAGCGGCCCTCGGGCGAGTCGATTGTTCTTCACGGCGCCACCTTGTCTGGGACGGTCCTGACGGGGTCCGCCCGTCGTTCGATGCTACCAACGGGCCCGGAGCGGACCGGGCTGGTCACGAGCGCCCAGCGTGGCGCGTGCAGTGGGTCCGCGCACCGTGCCCGACGGCCGCGCGGCCCCGTCCCGGGAGCAACGCACGCAGGTGACCTCAGCGTCCCCGGCGCAACCACGTCCCGGCGCCACGGCACATCACCGCCGGCCGCAACCACAGCCCGTCACCACGGGCCGCAACCACGGGCCGCAACCACGACCCAAGCCACCACGACCCCGGACCGGGCCACCCCCGCGGGACTGGCCGACTCAGTGCTCCGGGATCAGCTCGGAGCGCAGCGTGCCGATGTAGGGCAGGCCGCGGTAGCGCTCGTCGAAGTCGAGCCCGTAGCCGATCACGAACAGGTCGGGCACCTCGAAGCCGACGTAGCGCACCGGCACCTCGATCTTGTGGCGCGCCGGCTTGGACAGCAGCGCCATGACCTCGACGCTGGCGGGCCCACGGGAACGCAGGTTGCGCAGCAGGTAGTCGAGCGTCAGTCCGGAGTCGACGATGTCCTCCACGACCAGCACGTGGCGGTCCTCGATGTCGGCGTCGAGGTCCTTGAGGATGCGCACCACGCCGGACGAGCGTGTGGCGGAGCCGTACGAGGACACGGCCATGAAGTCGACCGGGACCTTGGACTCCAACGCGCGCAGCAGGTCCGACATCAGCACGAACGCGCCCTTGAGCACGCCGACGAGCAGCAGGTCCTTGCCCGCGTAGTCGGCGTCGATGCGCGCAGCGATCTGGGCGATGCGCTCACGCAGCTGGTGCTCGTCGACCAGGACCCGGTCGACGTCGGTGTGCTGCGAGGGCCCCGCGCCCGCGGGGTCGACGGGGATGCCCGCCATCGGATCGGCCTGCTCGGGCATCGGCTCCGGCTCCTGGTCCCGCGTGCTGACGTGCTGGTGACGCTACTGCGTCGTCAGCGACAGGACGGCGCGGGGGTCGTGGCCGCCGGCGTCCTCGAGGTCGCGGTCGACGGCGACCCCGGGCACCCACAGCACCCGCTCGCCGACCGCCACGACGGGCAGCAGGTCACGCACGGCGCGCGGCACGCCGGCGTCGACCAGCACGTCCTGCAGCTTGCGCGTGCCGACGTGCAGCGCCACGCGGTCACCGGGTCGTCGGCTGCGCAGGACCGGCGCGGGCGGCAGAGCACCGACGGCCACGGCGGCCAGCCGGGGCTCGCCGCCCGGCGGCAGCAGCGCCGGGTCGACGTCCGGCAGCTGCGGCGTCCAGCCGCCGGCGACGTCGAGGCGCAGCTGCCCGTCGCCCTCGTCGGACTCGGCGGTGGTGACCTCGACCGCGGCGCGCAGCGGCGCCCAGGGCGTGGTGCCCGGCAGCGCGAGCGGCCGCACAGGGACGCCCGGCAGGTCGGCGGGGACCAGCGCGATCCAGCCGCCGCCGCGCGTCGCGACGACACCGGGCAGGTCGACCGCCGCCCCGACGGCGAGACCGGAGAGGTCGGCGACCTGCGCCGCGGACGGCGGGTCGTCGCCTGCGCGGACCTCTCGCACGGCGGCGCGCAGCACGCGGGCCGCCAGCGCGGGCTCGAGCGCGGCCAGTTCGTCGTCACGCACCGCCACCCCGGCGCCGTAGCGCACCAGCAGCGTCGCGCCGAGCTCGTCGGCGAGCCGGTCCAGCGCCGCGGCGTCGGCCCGCGCGAGGTCGGCCAGCCGCGCCAGCGCACCGACCGGGTCCGGGCCGACGTCGGCCAGCGCAGGCAGCACGCGGCGGCGCACCGTGACCCGGCCGAAGCGCTCGTCGTCGTTCATCGGGTCGGCGGCCACGCGCAGGCCCTCGTGCAGGACGAAGCGTGCGAGGTCGCCGCGACGCAGCCGCAGCAGCGGGCGCACCAGCCCGCCGCGCACCGGCGCCATCGCCGCCAGCCCGGCCACGCCGGTACCACGGGCGATGCGCAGCAGCACGGTCTCGGCCTGGTCGTCGGCGCTGTGGCCGAGCAGCACCCAGCCGGCGCCGACCTCGGCGGCAGCCCTGCGCAGTGCCGCGTGACGGTGGGCGCGGGCGGCGGCCTCCAGGCCCCCACCACCAGCGACGGTGACCTCGACGACCTCCAGCGGCACACCGAGGTACGCGGCGTGCTCGCGCACCGTGGCGACGTCCGCGCTGTCGTCGCGCAGCCCGTGGCGCACGTGCACCAGCGTCAGCGCCAGGTCCGGGCGCGCCTCGGCCGCGAGGAACGCCAGGCAGGCCGAGTCACGCCCGCCGGAGACCCCGGCGACGGCTGCGGCACCGCGCGGCAGCGCCCGCAGCGCGCGGCGGACCTCGTCGACCAGCGCACCGCGGGGCTGGCCGGGGGGCAGCGGTCCGGTCGCCGGCGACGCCATCAGGCGGCGGTGCGCTCGACCCAGGCACCCGGGTCGTGCAGCTCCTCGGGACGCGGCAGCGACGCCGGTGCGGCGAACACCTCGTTGAGCCCGGCGACCCCGACGCGTTCGACCACGCCGCGCACCCACGCCTCGCCCTCGGCGTACTGGCGGCGCTTGGTCTCCAGCCCGCCGACGGCGCGCAGCACGCGGGCGGCGAGGTCGACGCGGCGCTGCTGCAGGGCCTCGTGCACCGCCGCGGCATCGTCGACCAGGCCGTCGCCGGCCAGGCCCATGGTCGCGTTGCCGTGACCCTCCAGCACGCTCATCAGGACCTGCGCCCGCTGCATCACGTCGGCCTGGGCGGGCGTCAGCAGCACGTGCAGGAGCGGCTCGACGCCACCACCACGCAGCGCCTCGGCGACCGCGTCGGGCAGGCCACGGGCGGCGCGCAGCAGCGCGGCCGGGTCGGTGCGCGTGTCGGCCACGTAGTCGCCGACCAGCCCGCGCAGGTGGTCACCGAGCCACGGCACCGCCTCGAACTGCAGCCGGTGCGCGACCTCGTGCAGCAGCACGGTGCGGCGCAGGTCGTCGGCCAGCGGCCCGAGCTCGTCGCCGAGGTCGAGCAGGTTCGGGCCGACCACCACCAGCTGGCCGCTGCCGGGCCGGTCCAGCGGCAGCACGTACTGGCCGAGGACCTTGGTCGACAGCAGCCCCAGCAGGGTCCCGAGCTGCGCGCCGAGCAGCGCCCCGGCGCCGGGTGGTCTGCTCGACATGCGTCGCAGGGCCGGCTCCAGCACGCCGGTCACGACGCGCAGGTTCTCCTCGACCCAGCCCATGCGGCCGAGCACCCGGCACGTCACCGGCGACAGGTCCGCCCCGAGGCGGGTCCAGCGGCGGGCGGCCGCGTCCACCGCCGGCAGCTCGGCCGCGACGCGCTCGCGCAGGCGCTGTGCCGCGAACGGGTCGCTGGCGGCACGCGGCAGCACCAGGCGCGCCGCACCACGGGCGACCCGCAGGTCGACCAGGCCGGCGTCCTCCACGGGGGTGCTCAGCCGCGCTGGCGCTCGGGCTGGCGCGGCTTGGCCACGAGGAACCAGTAGGCCGCGCCGACCACGCCGACGATCCCGAGCACGAGCACGAGCAGTCCGACGGCGGCGCCCCACAGGAAGTTCGCCTCGTAGTCGGTCGGGGCGAACTCGTCGTCCTCCAGCGGCACCGGGTCGAGCCCCTGCGGTTCGTCGCCCTCGCCACCAGCGGCGGCGAGCACGACGACCTCGGTCGCAGCGGCCGGTGCGGCGAGCGCCGCCGTCCCCGGCAGCAGCAGCCCGACGAGCAGCAGGGCGGCGGACAGCAGGCGGGCCGGTCGACGGCGCATCGGGGCGGGCCTTGTTCGAGGACGGGTGCGTGCGTGGTCGATCACCGGCGAGCCGGTGCGGCGCGTGAGACTACCGCTCCCCCCGTCCCAGCGACGCCCCACGCCGGCCCGGTGCACCCGCCGGGGCAACCCGTCGAGGCCCGGCGAGCCCCCGACCGGACCCCCGACCGGACCCCCGACCGGACCCCGAACCGGCCACCCGACATGACACCGGACCGGACACCGGACCGGGCCGCGAACGGCAGGGTCGCGGAGCGACGGCGCGGGTCGCGGAGGCGGCCGATCCCGCATCGCACTGCGCGGCGGGCGCGACGCTGTTGGCACCCCACGTGGACAGCGGGCGGGCGAGCGGCGAGACTGCACGAGACCACCACGCCACCGGGAGATGACCGTGAGCAGCGCAGCACCCGCCTTCGGAACCGTGTTCGCCCCGACGATGGCGGTCGCGACGACGGTCGACGGTGCGTTCGGCGCGGCGAAGCTGGTCGAGACCGACGACCTGCGCCTGCACCCGGCGGCCCACGTGCTGCACTACGGCTCGGCGTGCTTCGAGGGGCTCAAGGCACACCGCGGCGAGGACGGCACCGTGCGCGTCTTCCGCGCGGACCGTCACGTGGAGCGCATGCAGCGCAGCGCCGAGCTGCTGCACCTGCCGGTGCCGCCGGCGGACCTGCTGCACGGGATGCTGCTCGACGTCGTGCGTGACAATCTCGAGCTGGTCCCCGACCCGCCCGGCTCGCTGTACCTGCGCCCCGTGCTGCTCGGCACGCTCGCGAACATCGGCGCGGCGGCCGCCCCCTCGTCGGAGGCGCTGCTGTACGTGCTCGCCTCGCCGGTCGGTGACTACTTCGCCGGCGGGCTGCGCCCGCTGCGCCTGCTGGTGCAGGAGGACCTGCCGCGCACCACGCCGCAGTTCGGGCAGGTCAAGTCCGGCGCGAACTACGCGATGGCGCTCGGCCCGACGCTGCGCGCGAAGGCCGACCACGGTGTCGACCAGGTGCTGTTCGCGCCCGACGGCAAGGTCACCGAGACCGGTGCGGCCAACCTGCTGCTGCTCGACGAGCAGCGCGTGGTCACCCCGGAGCTCGACGGCTCGCTGCTGCCGGGGGTCACGCGGGACTCGATCCTGCAGCTCGCCCGCGACAGCGGCCGCCGCGTCGAGGAGCGCCAGCTGACGCTGGACGACGTGGTCGCCTGGGCCGAGGCGGGGGGCGAGGCGGCGCTGTCCGGCACCGCCGCGGTGCTCGCGCCGGTCGGCGAGCTGGTCTGGGAAGACGGTCGCACGGTCGCGTTCGCCGGTGGCGAGGTCGGGCCCACGGTCGTGGAGCTGCGCGAGGCGCTGACGTCGGTGCACCGCGGCAGCGCCGAGGACGTCCACGGCTGGCTCGAGCCCGTCACCTCCTGAACGACACCCACGACGGCACTCGTGGCACGGTCCGCACGCCGGAGCCGACCGGGGCGGGGCGGGGCGGGGCGGGGCGGGTCAGGTGACGGTCGTCGAGCCGAGCACCGTCGCGAGCTCCTCGCGCCCGTGGACCCCGAGCTTGCGGTAGGCCCGGCGCAGGTGGTTGTCGACGGTCCGCACCGAGACGCCGAGGCGTCCCGCCACGTCGCGGCTGGACAGCCCGGCCGAGGCCAGGCGCGCCACCTGGTCCTCGCGGCCCGTGAGGGCCTCGACCTGTCCCGCCCGGTCCGGGTGCGGCGGACCGAGCCCGTCGAGCAGTGAGGCGGCGCGGCGTCGCCGCTCCTCCGGGACCGGCAGGCGCGCCAGCAGCAGGTCCGCCGCGACCCGGCGACGGCCGACGGCCGCGCAGGCGTCGGCCGCGGCCGTGAGCGCAGCGCCACCCCCGTCCGCGAGCGCGCGCACGACGGCGGCATCGGCGCGTGGCAGCGCCCCGAGCCGGTCGTCGTCGGCGAGCCCGCCGACCAGGTCCACGACATCGGCGGCGAGCCCGACGCGTGCCGCGTCGACCGCCACGCGCAGCGCCCACAGCACGTGGCCGGTCGCCATGCCGACCTCCACGGTCTCGCGCGCGACCGCCCGCGCACCATCGCGGTCGTGCGACGCCAGGGTGCGCACGCGCCCCCCACCCGCCAGCAGCAGGGCACGCAGGTCCCCGGGCAGCCGCGGTGCGACCGCGTCGAGCAGGGCCCGGGCGTCCTCGAGCCGGCCGAGCTCGGCGAGCAGCCCCGCGCGCAGGCCGAGCAGCAGGTCCCCCAGGCCGGCCTCGTCGTCGACCTCGGTCCACGACAGCGCCTCGCGGGCGGTGCGCTCGGCGTCGACCAGACGACCCTCCAGCGTCTCGACCTCGACGAGCCCGTACAGCGCGAGCGCGACCGCACCGGGACGGCCCGTCTCCAGCACGCGCGCGACCTCGCCCTCCACCACCGGGCGTGCGGCCGCGCACCCGTGGCCCACGAGCACGGCGTAGTGGCGGTTGGCCAGGGCCCGCTCGTACACCGGCACGCCGGGGGGGCCGGCGCCGGGTGGTGGGACGTGCACGTCCTGG
>Ga0306912_1001085_pt1 | contig 13260 bp, 8 predicted proteins | sample AntRauFillE10628_FD_190443 | JGI IMG/M metagenome (GOLD analysis project Ga0306912, IMG submission 190443) | Saline lake microbial communities from Rauer Islands, Antarctica - Metagenome Filla E10 #628 (v2) (version 2) | ecosystem: Environmental > Aquatic > Non-marine Saline and Alkaline > Saline... | reverse complement strand
GAGTGACGGCACTGTGATTTACCACGGTAACCGCGTGCACTGCGCTGTTCTCTTTAGCGAAGTGCAGCACGGGGAGTCGATTCCGCTCAAGGTTTGGCGCAGCGGAGCGGCGCTGGATATTGAGCTTCCGCTTTTTGTGAACCGGGAGGACCGCACGGTAGGGAATCAATATGAGCCACCGCCTTACATTATTGTCGGGGGACTGGTCTTTACCGAACTCAGTAGCAACTACCTCGGTTCGCTCGGCCGCAACTGGCGCGATAAAGTCAGCGCTGAGACACTCTATGCGCTCATTTTCCGTAACCGCCTCAGCGAGGAGGATGCTCGCGCTAAGCCTGTTGTGCTTTCCAAAATTCTTAAACATCCCAAGAATGTTGATTTTGCCGTGGGCTCCCGGTCCATTCTGACCGAGTTGAACGGTCAGCAAATCTCCAGTATGGAAGACCTGAGAGTCGCCATAGAAAACGCAAGCGATGATTTTTACCGCTTCCGTTTTCTGTCCGGCGAGCAAGAGGCCCTCAATCGCAGCGAGGCATTGGCTGCGGAGCAGCAGTTGATTCAGCAGTATAACATCCCATCCGTTCAACGACTTTAAGACGACTATGAAGCACATCGCTGGATTTATTATTTTCTGCATCGCCCTTTTGCCGCTGGCCGGGGCGGCCTCACTCAATCCGGAGACTTCACTTGTTGAAATTGAAGTCACGAAGAAGGTGTATGATTACCAAATGCCTTGGATTATCCGAAACGATCAGGTCCGAAAAAACGGCATTCTTATCGGGCCCCACCGGATACTCACCACCGCAGATGGGCTTTCCGGTCAGTATCTTTGCCGGATCAAGAAAGGCGGCGAGAGTCGTCAATACACCGCTCAGCTGGTTTGGATCGATTATTACGCAAATGTCGCAGTTCTGGATGTCGCTGAGCCAGCGTTTTGGGCAGGCATGCAACCGGTGTCTCTGGCGCAAACCATTCCGCAAAGCGGCGAACTCCAGATCTACCGCTGGAGGGCCGGGCGAATCGAAGAACGGGCGGCCGAGATCATCCGCCTCTTCAGCGGAACCAGTAAGATGAGCTATGTGCGGCACCTTGTATTGGCGGCATCCTCCACCATTGAATCGGCCGGATGGTCCGAGGTCGTCTTTGATGGCGATCATTTGGTCGGGTTGACCGCCTCTGCGGCCGAGGATAAACTTCGCATCCTGCCCGCTGAATTTATCGCAAAAGTAATCGAGTTGCGGGGCAGGGAAGACAACCCCGGATTGGGCTACTTCGACTTTGATTACATTTCGGGCAAGAACCCAGCCTTACTTGCCTCCAAGGGCCTGGATCAACGGGATGTCGGTGTTGTGGTGACTGAAGTCGGCACTCAGGGACTGGTTGATGAAGTCCTGCAAATTGGCGATATCATTTTGGAGGTCGACGGGTTTCCGATTGATAGCGAGGGCAAGTATGTCGACCCCGACTATGGCCGGCTCGCCTTGAGCTCTTTGGCGACGCGCGGCCATGGTGCCAGCGAGTCAATTCCCTTTCAAGTCTGGCGTGCTGGAAAAGCTCAGCGTGTGGACTACACGCTGCCGCGCGCGGACTTCGATCAAGATCTTATACCCGAACAACGCTACGACCAACCGCCGGAATATCTCGTTGCAGGAGGTTTGGTTTTCCAACCTTTAAACGGACCCCTGCTGCAAGCACTGGGTAAGAATAAGCCGCCGCTTATCGATTATTACAGTCAGCAAAAGACTGTCGGCGACCGGGACGGTCTAGTGGTCTTGAGCGGTGTCTTGCCGGACGATTACAATATCGGCTACGAGGACCTGCGCTACGTGTTGGTGGATGAGATCAATGGTCAGGCGATTAACAGTCTCAACGATGTCGCAGCGGCCCTGAAAGCCCCGGCAGACGAATTTCACCGCATCCGGTTCATGCCGGAGGAAGGCGTGCAACATATCGTGCTGGATGCGCCAGCCATGCAGTCCGCGACCGCTCGTATTTTGCAGAACTACCGGATTCCGAGCGAAAGCCAGCTAAAAGCATTTTAGCGCAGCTCGGCATTTCATAACTAACTGACTATCAGCTCTGGCTACTGACATTTGTCTTCCGACTTCTCTTGCTAGGATGATCGCTTAGGGCCTAGAAAGTGCTTGCTGAAGCCGCGCACTACGTAGCGCGCGGCTTCAGCAAGCGCTTTAGTTGCCCCGTGCATGCCCAAAAGGCTCAAACCTTTTACTCATCATCTTATTCTTAATCCTAATCCTGTAGCATGATGGCGATAGCCATTGTGTCCGCAGTTTCGCCTACATCTGCTCCAGCGTCTGGATGCCGAGTAGTTCGAGGCCGGTTTTTAGAACCGTGCGTGTCCGCGCGCAGAGGATCAATCGGCGGGCTTTGATGGCGGCATCGTCGACCATTACCTTGTCGGCATTATAGAAAGTGCTATAGGCCCCGGCCAGCTCATAGAGGTAGGTGCAGAGAAAGTGCGGGCGCAGGTCGTTGATCGTCAATTCGAGGGCGGCGACGAAGCCCATCAGTTTGCGGGCGAGTGCTAGTTCTTCGTCGGTTTCGAGTGGGCTGGCGCCTTCGATCGGGCCTTCGGGGTCGAGGCCGACTTTGCGGAAGATGCTATTGATGCGTGCGACGGCGTAGAGGAGGTAGGGCGCGGTGTTGCCCTCGAAGCTTAAGAGGCGCTCCCAGCTGAAGACGTAGTCCTGCGTGCGGTTGCTGGAGAGGTCGGCGTATTTCATCGCGCCGATGCCGACGGACTCGGCGATCTTGCGGCGCTCGGTCTCGTCGAGGTCGGGGTTCTTTTCGGTGACCACGTCGTAGGCGCGGCTGCGGGCTTCGTCGAGTAGCTCTTGTAGCTTGATCGATTCGCCGGACTTGGTTTTGAAGGGCTTCTTGTCGGCTCCAAGAATGGTGCCCCAGAAAACGTGGTTCATTTCCGGCAGGGCATAGCCTTTGGCCTTAAACCATTTTTCGGTGGTGAGGAAAAGCTGCTGAAAGTGGTCCTGCTGGCGGGCGTCGGTTAGGTAGATGATCTCGACGGCGGCAAACTCTTCGACGCGGTAGAGCACGGTGGCGAGATCGGTGGAGGCATAGTTACTGGCACCATCGCTCTTGCGGATGTTGAAGGGGTAGGGGCGCTCGTTACCGCGAGCAAATTTCTTTACCTCGTCGTGCCAGACGACGAGTGCGCCGTCGCTCTCTTCGGCGAGGCCGACTTCGGTGAGTTCGTCGTAGATGCGCTGCACTTTGTCGCGGTAGAAGGACTCGCCGAGGGTGATATCCACTTCGACGCCCATTTGCACAAAGAGCTTGTCGAAGGCGACTTTGGAGATTTCGACGATCTGCTCCCAGATGGCGGTGTTGGCGGGGTCGCCGTTTTGTAGCAGGACGAGCTCGTTACGGGAAATGTCGCGCAGTTCGGGTTGCCCAGTTTCGAGGGCGGAGCCGTCTTTATAGAGTTGGTCGAGCTGGATGAGGGCGTCGTCGCCCAAGTTGGCGAGGTCGATACCGTCGCGCTTAATCTTCATGATCAGGGTGCCGAAGTTAGTGCCCCAGTCGCCGATATGGTTGTCGCGCACGAGGTCGGCTCCGCAAAAGTCGAGCAGGCGGCTGATGGCTTGGCCGATCACCATTGGGCGCAGGTGGCCGATATGGGCTTGCTTGGCTGTGTTGGCGCTGGGGTAGTCGATCACGACCTTACGGCCACGCCTTAACTCGCCCGCTCCGGATTGGTAGTCGGCCACGGTGGAGTAGTTTTGCAGCCACTGCCAGAGAAAGGAAGTGGTCAACTTGAAGTTGATGAAGCCCGGCCCTGCCAGCGAGAGTTCGATCAGTTCGGGATCAAACTCACCGGCAGCCAGCAGTGCATCGATCAATTGTTGCCCAAGTTCACGCGGGTTCGCCTGCTTACGTTTGGCATGGCCGAGCACACCATTCGCCTGAAAATCGCCAAACTTTGGGTCGGCCTGGCGTAGTACCGGGTCGAATCCCGGACCAAAGTCCTCCATATCCGCCGCAATGCGACGAATCAAATTTTCAATATTGAGTGAGGGATTAAACCAAGCCTGCATGCTGCAAAGCAAGAATCCACACCTTGTGGGTCAAGCTCGAAGCGTTTATTTGGAGGGAAGGGGACAGAGATTTCAGGGCAGAGGTCGACTGCTTTAGGGCTCAAGCCGGCGGCGGCATGCGGTGCACGTGGGGTAATTTTTAGCAGGCATTGGATTTTAAGCTCGACAATGATGCCCTAATGCGTTGCTCATAAAGGCTTATGCCGTCTCGAACGGCCCTACAACATATAGACATCACTCATTCAATGAGAAAAAAGATCATAAGTGCGCGTAAATTTATCAAGCCGTCTTTCACCTACCTCGTCGAGAAGAAGCGTGACGGCGGCGAGTTTTCCGATGAGGAAATTCGCTACATCGTCGATTCCATTCTGGATGAGAAAATGCCGGAGTTCCAACAGGCTGCCTTTGCCATGGCGGTTTATTTCCAAGGTATGTCCGCCCAGGAAACGGCGATATTTGCCGAAGAGATGATGCTCTCCGGCGAGGTCATCGACCTCACCGGGATCACCCGTCCGAAAATCGACAAATATTCCACCGGCGGTGTCGGTGATAAGACGACCCTGGTTCTGGCACCGCTTGCTGCAGCCTGCGGCGTGGTCATGCCGACGATGAACGGGGTGGACGAAGAGCACATCATCAGCAACCTCGACAAGCTTTCCGCAATCCCGAATTTTAATCCGGTGCTCGATCTAAAGGGCTTTAAGGCACAACTGAAGAAAGTCGGCTGCACCTTTATCCGGAAAGATGAGGAGATCGCCCCGGTTGACAGCATTCTTTACAAGTTGCGCCTACAGACTGGCACCATCCCCAGCCTGCCGCTCATTACCGGTTCGGTCCTGAGTCGTAAGCTTGCCGAAGGCGCAGAGGGTCTCGTCATCGACGTGAAGTGGGGCAATGGCTCCTTCATTAAAGATCTGGAGCAGGCTAAGCAACTCGCTCGTTCCATTACCCGCGTCGGTCGCTCGATGAAGCGCCGCTGCGTCGCTCTGGTGACGGACATGAACCAGCCCCTCGGCGATACCGTTGGCACCGCTCTTGAGATCAAGGAAGCCATTCAGTTACTCAAAGGCGAGGGTCCGGAAGATTTACAGGAGCTCGTGCTCAAGCTTGGTATGGAAATTGTGCGTCTGGCTGGCGTTGCTGGTTCCACGCTTTCCGCGAAGCAGACCGTGCAACGGCACCTGAAGGACGGCTCCGCGCTGGCTAAATTTAAGGAAATGATCGAGGCCCAAGGGGGTGACAGCTCCGTGATCGATGATCCGGATAAATTCCCCACCGCGAAACATATCCGCAAGCTTCCGGCCCCTAAGCGCGGCTACGTGCATACCATCAATGCCGGGTTGATCGCTGAAGGCGTCGCCAAACTGGCCAAGAGGAAGGACGGCACATATGACCCCGCCGTCGGCGTTTCCGAAATCAAGAAAGTGGGCACTCAAGTCAAGCAGGGCGAGCCCCTCATGATGATCCACTACAATGACGAAGCCAAGATGGAAGAAGCGCTTGAATACCTCAAGACAGCCTACCGACTTGCTCCGAAGCGCCCGAACACGCCCGAGCTCATCGTCGAGCGTGTGGCCTAAAGTTCTCGCTCAACGTTTTCAAAAGCCCCGTCCCCGGACGGGGCTTTTTTATGGGTGTTGACTTCGCAACACGGTCCACGTCGAAGATTTTAAAAGTGGCAAGCCTTCGGCTTAAGCTGTAAAAACTTGTTGGAATTCGGACTCCTTAGCCTCCGAAACCGGGTGCGCCGCGTTCCCAATCGGCTGGACGGCTCCAGGGCACTGATTGCTCATCCGGAGAGCTGTTGAAGCAAGCGGTGAGGCCGAGCGAGCTGAGTGCGAGTGCGAAAAATAAGAAAAGCCGGATCATGCCAATGTAGGTTTGTGAATTAAAGGAGTATTTGAACCGTGCTGCCGGAGTTCAGCTTTTTCGTGCCGCTGCTGCCAGGAAGGATGTTAGCTACGGCGTAATCATCTTTGATCGACTGGATCTGAACTTTGGCCACAGCCTTCATGTTTTGAACCAGAGTGATGGTTTGGCCGGCCGAGAGGCCAAGTTCAGATGTGGTATTCAGCACGATGAGCCCGTCAGCCATGCTGATCGAGTTAATCGTGGTTTCCAACTTTAATCGGCTGATTAGCGCACCGGGAAGGAGCGAGGAGACCGAAGTGTCGATTGCGCCGATTCCTTTGGAGCCCACCGCCTCCTTTTTGGCGGCAAGTGCTTCGACAATCGCAGTCTTGGCTTCGAGTTCAATTGCGAGCACTCCGTTGGTCTTTTGTAGCTCAGAGATCCGCTCGTTGAGTTGGTTGATTTCTGCCTCACGACTGGCGGCAGCAAGTTGTTCTTGAGTGGCGACCAAGTCGGCTCGTAGATCCCGTGCCGTGGTTTCCAGTTGTGCTACTTTTTCGCTTTCTTCACTGAGCCGTTTTTTGTTGTCGCTGGCCTCCTGCTCTGCGGCAAACAAATTGGAGCGAGTTTCGTCGAGCGTCTCCTTTGTATTCGCAAGATTGTCACGTTCCGTTTTTAACTGGGACTCGGTTTTTTCGAGTGTTTTATTGGTCTCACTCAAATCGCTTTGAGTCGTCGCGAGCACTTGTTTGGTCTCGGTGAGCTGTGCCTCTTTGTCGGCAAGTTTGCCCTTACTGATAAAGAAGAGGGTCGTGGCAGCAACTGCGGCTACAATCGCGACAATACGCAGGATGAGGGATAGGTTTTTCATATTTTGTGTAAGCAATGTTTTATTCGGAATAAAAGCAAGATTTTGGGGTTGAATTGGCGTCTTGTGTAGCAATGCCACGCTGATTTACAGCCAGACGATTTAGTAGTTTAAAGATGAGTTCTTTCTCAGATTCAAGGTCTAAGTGTTGCGCGATTGCAACTGCGTCCATTGGCTCTCCGGGGTGCTGCCGGAGCAAAGCAATTATCTTTTGTTCCAGCTCCAGCACTCCAGCTGCGGCTTTCTTGCCGGCCTCGACTCCGGGTTGATGGTAGGCGTTGATATTGACGAGCGAGGCATAGAAGCCGACGGCGCGCTCAAAGAGGGCGATGAGCTGGCCGACTGCCTCGGGCGTGACCGCCTTAATCGAGATGGTGATGGACTGGCGGCCGTTGTCGTAGAGGGCGTCCCGGGTGCCGAGGAAAAAACCCTGAAGGAAGTCGCCTGCGGTGGCCCCGTCCCCGACTTCGATGGATTCACCCGCACGGTCCTCGAGCACCTCGATAAAGGTGACGAAAAAGTTGTGGACGCCCTCGCGAAGCTGTTGGACGTAGGCATGCTGGTCGGTGGAACCTTTGTTGCCGTAAACGGCGATGCCTTGGTTGACTGTCTGGCCGTCGAGGTCGAACTCTTTGCCGAGTGACTCCATGACGAGCTGCTGGAGATACTTGGAGAAGAGCATGAGTCGATCCTTATAGGGTAGGACGACCATGTCTTTGGCTCCCTTGCCATCGGTGGCAAAATACCACATGAGGGCGAGTAGGGCGGCGGGGTTTTTCGCAGTCTCGGTGCTGCGGGTGGCGGTATCCATGGCAGCGGCACCGGCGAGGATGCGGTCGATATCTAGGCCCTGAAGTGCAGCGGGCAGGAGGCCGACGGCAGCGAGCTCGGAAGTGCGTCCGCCGACCCAGTCCCACATGGGCAGGCGTCTGAGCCAAACTTCCGAGTCGGCCACTTTATCGAGTTTGGAACCGGTTCCGGTGATGGCGATGGCGTGCTTGGAGAAGTCGAGCCCGCTCGTGCGATAGGCGGCTTGGGCCTCAAGCATGCCATTTCGGGTCTCCGGGGTGCCGCCAGACTTGGAAATGACGATGGCGAGGGTCTGGCCCAGCTGACCATCGAGTGCTTCGAGGGTGCGGTCGATGCCGTCCGGGTCGGTGTTGTCGAAAAAGTAGAGCTTCAACTTGTCGCTCTTGGGGCTGCCCAGGGCGTCGGCTACGAACTGCGGACCCAGTGCGGAACCACCGATACCGATCACGAGACAGTTCCTGAATGGGCCGCTTGCGCCAGCGAGTTCTCCAGAGTGAACATCGGCAGCGATCTGCCTGATGTCCGTGAGGCACTCCTGGATCTCGGCACTGAGTTCCGGAGTTGGGGCCAGCGAGGAATCACGCAGCCAGTAGTGGCCGACCATGCGGTCCTCGTCCGGATTGGCTATAGCGCCTCCTTCTAGCTCGGACATCGCCTGGTAGGCGGCCTGCATCTTTGGCTCCATTTTAGCGAGAAAGTCGTCGCCAAAATCGATGCGGCTGATGTCGAGCGCGAAATCGAGCTCAGGTAGCGAGAGGTAATGTTTGGTGAACTTTTCCCAGGACATAATAAATTGGTAATTAGTAATGAGTAATTTCAGCTAGAGATTTTTATCGGTGACGGCACCTTCGGAGGCGGTGGCAACGAGAGCGGCGTATTTGCCGAGCACACCGCGCCTTTCGCCGGGGCCGGAGGGCTGAAAGGCGGCCATGCGGGCCTCGAATTCCGCTTCGTCGATAAGGAGATCGATGGTATTTTTGACCGCGTCGATCTCGATTGGGTCGCCGTTTTTGACGATGCCGATCGGGCCGCCGCAGGCGGCTTCGGGGGTGATGTGGCCGACGTCGAAGCCATGGCTGCCACCGGAGAAGCGGCCGTCGGTGATGAGGGCGACTTCTTTGATCAGCCCGCGGCCGGCGACTGCACTGGTGGGCGAGAGCATTTCACGCATGCCGGGGCCGCCGACGGGGCCCTCGTTGCGGATGACGACGACATCGCCGGAAACCACGTCGCCGCGCAGGATGCCCACGAGGGCCTCTTCTTCACCTTCGTAAACTTTGGCCGTGCCCTTAAAGTAAACACCTTCATTGCCAGTGATCTTACCGACGGCGCCTTCGGGCGCGAGATTACCCCGGAGGATGCGCAGATGGGTGCTGTCCTTGATCGGGTTATCCCAGGGGCGGATGATGTCTTGCTCGTCGGGAAAGCTGCCGTAAGGTTGAACGTCCGCGAGTGACTCAGCGACCGTCTGTCCCGTCACAGTCAGACAGTCCCCGTGCAGGAGCCCACGGTCGAGTAGCATCTTCATCATGGGCCGGATGCCGCCGATGCGGATGAGGTGGTTCATGCTGTATTTGCCGAAGGGCTTGAGGTCGGCGAGGAGGGGGATGCGCTCGCCGATCTCCTTGAAGTCGTCGATACTCAGCTCGACATCGGCCGAGTAGGCGATGGCGAGGAGGTGCAAAATGAGGTTGGTCGAGCCACCGAGTGCCAAACAGGTCATGATGGCATTTTCGAAGGCCTTGCGCGTCATGATATCGCGTGGCTTGATGTCCTGTTCGAGCATTTTGATGACGGCAGCACCGGCCATTTCGCAATCCTTGCGCTTGGATTCACTGACTGCCGCCTGCGCACTGCTGCCGGGGAGGCTCATGCCGAGGGCTTCGATGGCACTGGCCATGGTGTTGGCGGTATACATACCGCCGCAGGAGCCGGGACCGGGGATGGCGTATTTTTCCACCTCCTTGAGTTCTTCATCACTCAGTTCGCCTTTGGCGTGTTTCCCAACCGCTTCGAAGACCGAAACGATGTCCATCGGGTTGCACTCCTCTTTTTCATCCTTGGGCCGAAAGCCGGGGAGAATGGTGCCGCCGTAAACAAAGATGGCCGGCCGGTTCAGGCGGGCCATTGCGATCATGCACCCGGGCATGTTCTTGTCGCAGCCACCGATGGCCACGAGCCCGTCAAAGCCCTCGGCGGCGACAGCGGTTTCGATGGAATCGGCGATCACATCGCGCGAGACCAGGCTATAGCGCATCCCCTTGGTGCCCATGGAGATGCCGTCGGTAACGGTAATGGTGTCGAAGCGGATCGATTTGCCGCCGTTGGCATCGATGCCCTTGCGCGCGTGCTCGGCGAGTTCGCCGAGGTGGACGTTGCAGGGGGTCATGTCGCTGGTCGAGCTGGCCACGGCAATCTGCGGCTTTTGGAAATCGGCATCTTCAAAGCCGACCGCCCGGAGCATGGAGCGAGCCGGGGCGCGGTCGTTGCCATCAACGACGATTGAAGAGTGAGGGCGTGTGTGCTTAGTAGTCATGTTTTTTAAGAATTAAATTTGTGGTATCAGTCTTTCTCGTTGCAGTAAAACTCATAGTTCAATCAATAGCGCCTGTCTCGACAACACCCTTTTTGCTCTACAAGTCATTTATCAGGCTTTTTTGTTACACCCACACATGGAAATTAATATCCAGAAGACACTCGAAGCGCTGCTGCTTTCCACTTCGGAGCCGATCTCATTGAAAGAGCTGGTTAAGCTTTTTGTGCGCTACTATGAGGACGCCTTAAGCGCTGCCGAAGAAGCGAAGGAATCGACGGAAGAGGATGCAAGCGAGGTCGAGGTGCCGAGCTTGGCCACGCAAGCGCATATTCAAGAGGCGCTTAACGCGCTGACCGATGCGGCTGAGGTGGAAGACAAGGCTTACCGTATCACCGAGGGGCCCAGCGGCTATCAGCTTGTGACCGCGCCCCAATACGCCGAGTTTGTTCGCCTGCTCCGCGGTGAGCCCCGCCCGATGAAGCTCAGCCCTGCGGCGCTGGAGACGATGTCGATTGTCGCCTACCGTCAGCCGGTCACCCGAGCGGAGATGGAAGCGATCCGCGGGGTCTCGATCGACAGTGCGCTCAACAAGTTGCTCGAACTAGAGCTCGTCCACGTGACCGGCCGGGCGGAGTTGCCCGGCCGACCGATTCAATATGGCACCACGGATAAGTTCCTCGAGTTTACCGGAATCAAGGATCTTGATGAACTTCCGGCGTCCGATGTGCTGACGAACCACCAGATCGATGAGTGGATGCGCCATAGCGACGAACCGGTTGAGGATGTCTCCGATGAGGATGTCGGGCTGGCCAAAGAGCCAAACCCGGACGAACTGGCACTGGATGCGGAGTTCGCGGAAATCGACTGGAAGAAGGAAAACGCCGAAAGTGACGCAGCCGATCAGGTGGTGGAACCCAAAGAAAAGTAGGACGCTATGGCCGAGGATATCAGTTCAGACATGCAGCGCCACCGCAGCGCGATCGATCAAATCGACACCCAGTTTGTCGGTTTGCTCAATGAACGCGTGCAGAAAGATGGTGGCTATGACGAAGCGCAGGTTTTGAAAAAAATCGCCCGCTTCAACGCCGGTCCGCTCAGTGGCGATAGTTTGCAGGCTATCTATCGAACTCTCATGATGGCTGGGCTCGCGCCCAATGCCCAGCTGACAGACCCAAAACTTGTCGACGATATCGACCGAAAGATTGTGGATCTGCTCAATGATCGCGTCAAACACGCCAGCGAGATCGGACGCATCAAACATGCTCAGGGTGCCGACTACTACGACCCCACCCGTGAGGCCATTGTCATGGCTAAAATTGCGGCGCTAAACGAGGGCCCGAGCACCGACGCCACGCTGCGGGCGGTTTATCGCGAAGTGATTTCGAGCTCTATTTCATTGGAGAAAAAACTTGTGATCACTTATCTCGGTCCTGAAGCGACTTACACCCATCAGGCTGCCATCCAAAACTTTGGCGTGAGTCTGAGCTACGAGGCCATGAAGACGATCCCCGACGTATTTAGTGCCGTCGAAAAAGGATCCGCTGACTACGGTGTGATTCCTATCGAAAATTCGACCGAAGGTGCGGTCTTTCATTCGATGGACATGTTGGTCGAGTCACCGCTGCACATTTGCTCGCAAGTCTATCTCCCGATCGAGCACTGCCTCGTTTCGCGCCTGCCGCTGCATGCCATCACGGAGATCCGCTCCAAGGACCAGGCGCTCGGGCAGTGCCGCGAGTGGTTGCAGGCGCATTTACCCGGGGTGCCGACGATGGATGTGGTGAGCACGGCCGAGGCGGTGCGCATGGCTGCAGAGTTGGATGGTGTGGCTGCTGTGGCGAGTGTGCTCTCTGCGCAGCACTATGACGTGCCTGTGCAGGTCAGAGGCATTCAGGATCGCGATGATAACGTTACGCGTTTCCTCGTGATCGGCAAGACCCGTGCCAAGCCGCTTGGCGAGGGACGCGACAAGACCAGCCTGGTCATTTCCCTGAAAGACGAGCCCGGTGCGCTGGAAAAAACACTGCGCCCATTTGGATCGCGCGGCATCAACCTGAGTAAGATCGAATCACGCCCCAGTCGGAAGAAGGCATGGGACTACCTCTTCTTTATCGATTTCATCGGCCACCACGAAGACGCCATCGTGCAGGAGGCGCTGGAGGAATTGGGCGAGCATTGCGTGTTCGTGAAATGGCTGGGCAGTTACCCGAATCTTTAGCGCGGGCTTTGTAGTGGCCCGCTTCCGCGAGTCTGCCGGGGTGGATACGGGGAAAACTCAAGGTGAGGGAGGGATGTCCTCGCTCCTATCAAAACGCGTAGTTCAGCGAGAAAGCGAGCGCTTGGCTGTCAAGGTCATAGTTGCCGTCGATGGTCGGCGAAAGGTTGTTGCCATCCACTGAACGCTCGCTGGCAAAGGCTTGCTGGTAGGTCAACTGCCAGCTGAGCTGTTCCCATGTCCCGCCGATGCCGATGGCAAAGAAGTGGCGGTCGGAATCGGGCACGATGGGCAGGAAGTCGTCGTCAGGCACCGCGTTTTCCACGTAGGTGTAGCCGCCGCTGATGTGCCAGCCGTTGTCGAGGTAGTGGGTCACCCCGAGTTCCCAGATGAAAGCTGATTTCCAGTTGAGTTCGTAGGCGAAGGGTGTGCCTTTAAGTTCGAGTTCGTTGACCCGATCCCAATTCGTCCAGTCCAGGTTGAATTCAATATTCCATTGTTCGTTCGGTCGGTAGGAATAGCCGAAGATGATCGACTCCGGGTAGGTTAGATCGGCGGACGTATCCACGGAATTACTACCCAGGAAAAAAGCCACGGCCGGACCGGAGACCGAGCCGTCGTAGGTGGTTTCTGTCTTTGCCTGATAATTGAGGCCGAAACTATGTTGCTCGCTGGGCTGCCAGAGAGAGGAGAGGGAATATCCTATCGCTTGATCGTCACCGTCAAACCCCAATGCGTTGGATTTGATGTCGATGCTAGTATCGTCTAAGGAGATTCCTGCTGCTACTGAAAGAATCTTTGTGATTTGCCATGCGGCGACCGCATGGTATTTGAAATATTGTAGGTCAGCCCGATAGGGCACGCCTGCCTGTGGAAGGGAAAGAGGGCCGGTGAAGGAGTCGGT
>Ga0306912_1001083_pt1 | contig 13289 bp, 10 predicted proteins | sample AntRauFillE10628_FD_190443 | JGI IMG/M metagenome (GOLD analysis project Ga0306912, IMG submission 190443) | Saline lake microbial communities from Rauer Islands, Antarctica - Metagenome Filla E10 #628 (v2) (version 2) | ecosystem: Environmental > Aquatic > Non-marine Saline and Alkaline >... | reverse complement strand
TGAGTTGAACCGTTCCTACGTCGCTCTTCGAGCTATGAGGGACGCAGTAATTTACGTGAATTAGAATGAAGTCCCCTTAGAACGCCCTTTCAGGGCTCGATATCTTTAACCCATTGATACCTAGGGCTTTGCCCCAGGCTGACATAGTTTGCCCCGTTGGGGCGAGGGGCTTAAGTTCGTGCCATTCGCGTTCGACCCCATCTTTTTTCATGAAAATCAGCAATACTTGGACTGGTGCATTTTTAGAAACGTAGGAATTGTTTTGCAATAATCTTAGTGGCAATGGCCTCTTCGCGCTTATCGCTTCCGATCAGATAAGTGAGCAGATTCGCGAGAAGAAGAACCAAGTTGGCGAAAGTCCATCCATTCCACCACACAGACGTGAGGAAGCGTCAGTGCGGAAATCAAGACCAGATAGAGAGCGATCCAACTTTGGGGGTCGGCTGCTTGTGCGGCGAGGAACCACCCAAGCGCCGGCAGCGCGGCCAGTGCGATTAGAGTAAATGGAACTGCTTGACGGGCGAAACGGCTAGTTTTGGTTAGTTGCATTTCTGTGGCGGTCTCTTTTCCACACTCTCGGCAGGCGCGTAATCGAAGGACATGCCGGTAGCCGTGCCATCCACAAAAATAGAAACCCACGGCGGGTAGTGGCGGCACAATCAGAAAGAAAATAGCTAATCCGATGTTCTCTAAGATCAGCCATCGGCTATCGCGTTGATTGCCAGGAGTAGTCACTTGAAAAATTCGAATTGTATCGAACAACCAGAGCGCACAAATAATGACCAGTAGGGGTGACCACACCGATACGTAATTAAAATCCGCGTCGGGTTGAAACCAGTTGATGCAAGCGTTTATAAAGGCGGAGGCACTTTCTGGATGAGCGACGAGTGGAAGGCCGATCGGCAAGAGTCCCCGCAAAAGACCGTGAGCAAATTGGTAGATGCGTTTGCCTCCTGGGGGGTGCTCGGCGTTACGGAATCGCTCAAAAGCTAAATCAGCTTTCCCCCAGTGATACACCGTGAGCGCGAGGAAGCCCATTGCCGCGATCACGGGATTGACGATCCAAAAGATACAAACACCCGCTGCGATCGTGGTGTAAAGAGTTAGCACGATCGCCAAAGGAGCTGCTTCCAGCCGGCGTCTGGCCAGTCCGAGGGCGACGAGGTGATCCACGGCGCCGTGAGGTAGGCCAAACAGCAGAACGCTCAAAGCCAAGGGGAGGATTTGCCAGCCCCCATCGAGGACTCCTAAAGTCGTCAAACTGATGCCTAAGAAAAAAAAGATGACGGCGCAACGATCCGCCATTCGTCCCAAAAGCCGCCCGACCATATTGTTCGGCCTAATAGGATCGAGGGGACACCATGCGAAAGGGAAATTCATGTCTATTTAGTGACAAAGAGACTGTGGTAGAGCGTGACTCCCTGCGCGACCAAAAGGCTGGTAATGAAAAAGAAGAAAGCCTCTTCAATCGGCAGGTTTCCCATCCCAAAGCCACTTAGGCTCGTGGAGTCGAATGTCCAGATACCACTAGCGATCGCGAAACTATCGGCAGCCCAAAGATAAACAGTCGGCAACAAAGTGGCAGGAACAATAATCGGTGCATTGCGCATGATCCCCATCGGATCAAAAAGACATTGAATAAAAAGTGGAGGTAGAAACCAAACCACAGTCAGGCCAAGATAACTGTTTGGATGATTGACTAATAAGATGACCCCGCTGGAGAAGCACACGAGCGCGGCGATGCTCACGATCCAGCGGGCTCGTTTTTGTGGCTGTCGCCAAAGCGTCGCATGGAGACGGATCTTTTGTAGAAAGAGATAAAGGATGGCTCCAATCAAGATCGGCATTAATAGAAAGAAGGCATATTCCTCAAGTGGCACATAGCCAATCGTGCCAAGGATACGATCCGGCGGCGAATGCCAGACCCCCGCCGCGATTAGATAGTTGTCCCACGGCGTCGTCCAAACAAAGGCGATGCCCGTCAGAATCAGCACTGCCGTCCAGTGCCTTCTCTGTAAATCTGGCTGCGCAGGCTCTTGCCTCGACCGCAGCAGTCCACAAATGATCAGGGCGGACGTTGGTAGAACAACAAAAAGTAGGAGGAATTCGAGATAAGTCATCGGCGTGCTTTCTCCTGATCCGAGCGATTAAAATCGTTCGCTCTACCATTCATCTGAACACTGAACTGACTGAGCGCTGCGTGCAGGCTGTCGTCGTGTATCGGTGGACTGGGGCGGCTCCAGCAACTCCGGCTCCAGTAAGCATAACGAGGGACTGTTGCCGTGGTGAGAGCTAGTTTTGTGAATTGGCTAACGACTGTTCGTTTTTTCCAAGCGCCGCTGCCTTTCCGGATTAGTTTAGAGCCGATCGCCTCATAGAGCACCGAGGCGAGAAAGACCACTCGGCGGTTCCGAGGTGGTAAAAACCAAAGGCCTTCGCGTGCGCTCTTATAGAAGCGCCTTGAAAGGGAGAGGGTTTTGAGCACGGCTTCGTCGGTATCGACAATCGAGCTGGCATCGCCCGCCATAGCCTTGCGGACAGTCTCCGGAGAGACCCAAGTGGCTGGCAAGTAAAAGCGCCCACGATCTGCATCTTCGGCGACGTCGCGCGCAATATTAGTTAATTGTAGGGCGATCCCTAAATTTACCGCAAAGGCAGCTGCCCGAGGATCCTTGGCTCCGAGTAGACCGCACATGAGCAGGCCGACAGTTCCGGCCACCCCATAGGCAAAGCGAAGCAGTTCTTCCGGATCTGCGATCCACCGAGGTCCGCAATCTGCCACAAGTGCATCCAGTAACTCTAGGCTGGGCTCTCGGGGAAGCCCACGACTTAGGGACAGCTTGAGGAAATCGGCTTCAGGAGTTCCCTCTATCGCCTGCTCTAGGCCTTTTAAGGTGTCACTGACATTTCTTAACTTCTCCTGATTTCCATTCGCGGTGGCATCTGCGAGATCGTCGACATAGCGACAAAATGCGTAGAGCCGGGCAACGTCTCTTCGATCCGCTGGCTCAAAAAAAGAAGCAGCCCACGAGAAGGAACGACTCTGATGTTTGAAGATATCTTCCGCGCTGGTGGGGGCATTCTGCACGGTAAAGAGGATTAACAATCAAGTAACACTTTGTCCATTACCTTTGCTGAGCAGAGGACTCCCGGCACCCCTGCACCAGGATGCGTTCCTGCTCCGACCAGATACAGATTACGAACCGCCTCCGAACGATTGTGAAAACGGAACCAAGCCGACTGGGAAAAGATGGGAGCCACCGAAAAACCTGTCCCCGCGACGCTCAAATAGTCGTTTGCAAAGTCCTCCGGTGTCATAAAAAAATCGGAGCGGATGCGAGACTCCAGGCCGGGTAGCAGACTTTGGTCGAGTGCCTTCACGATTCGGTCCCTGAGGGCGGGGCCCTCTTCTTTCCAGTCGATGTTTGCATTTAAATTGGGGACTGGTGCCAGCACGTAGAATGAATCGCAATTCTCGGGCGCAAAGCTTGGATCCGTCGCGGTGGGGCGGTGTAAATAAAGGGAAAAATCTTCGGGCAAATCTTTGCCATGGAAAATTTCTTTGATTAATTCCTTAAAACGCGGACCGAGCCAGATACTGTGGTGCGCCACTTCCGGGTAGGTTCCCTCGGTGCCGAAAAACAGCACGAAAAGTCCCATCGACTGCTGCATTCTGCGCTCCTTTAAACGAAAGAAGCGGGAATAATCGGACGAATCGAGCAGCTTACGATAGAGGAAAAGAGGATCTACATTAGAAACGACGATTTGCGCTCCAAGGGAGTCGCCCCCTTCCAAGTCAATTCCGGTGACACGGCGGTCGCGAACCCTGATTTTTTTAACAGTTTGGTTGGTCTCGATTTTAATGCCCACTTCTCGCATCAGACGCTCAAGCGCTGCGACTAAAGCGCCTGTTCCACCCCTCGCAAATTGGATGCCCCACTTCCGTTCCAAGAAATGAATCAAGCTGTAGATGCAGGTGGTCTCAAAAGGATTGCCTCCGACTAACAGGGGATGGATCGAGAAAGCGCGGCGTAAATTGTCATTTTCTAAATACTTCGAGACTAGTTGCCAGACGCTGCGCTGACAGCCAAGTCGAAGCATATTTGGAACCTGAGCAAGCAAGGTGCCGACCGAGTGAAAGGGCTGATCCGCAAGCTTGGTGAAGCCGACATCGAAAATCTTGCGTGAGTGGTCGAGTAGATCTAAATATCCTTGAGCATCCGGTGGATGGATGCGCTCGATCTCCTTGTATGTGTCCTCCGCAGTGCCTCCATAGTTAAAGGTCGACCCATCGTGAAAGTGAAAGCGATACCATGTATCGAGCGGAATGAAATCGATATAATCCTCACGCTTGCGGCCGAATAATTCGAAGAGCTCGTCAAATAGGAATGTCGCCGTCAGCACGGTAGGGCCGGCATCGTGGCGAAAGCCGTCTCGCTCGAATACTTGAGCACGACCGCCCAAATGCGGGCAGCGGTCCACTAGTGTCACCTCGTGTCCTTTTGCCCGAAGGCGCAGTGCCGCAGCAATTCCTCCAAATCCACCGCCAATTACCACTGCTTCAGCCATCGAATGCTTCAAGTTGTGCAAGGAGTCGTTCGCTTGCCCAGGCCAAAGACTGGCCCGATCCACTTGGCAAAGCGGTTGATTGTTCACATGCGTCGGTTAAGCAAAGAAATCCAATTTGGACTGTTTCTGCGACTGCTACTTGAGTGTTTGTTTTGTCCGTGGCCAGTGCCAGTGCTATGTTGGAGCCTTTTCCGCTAGCTTCGTCTGAGACACGGTCTTTTAGATCGTCAATGATCTGGTAGCCGAGTCCAAATTGGCAAGCAGCTTGGTGGGCAAAAGGGAGATATTTTTCGAGGCCGGTAAATAATAGCGGTATTTCGAAAGCGAGCGCAAATAATGGGCCAGATTTATTTTTGGCTGATTCTAAACGCTTTTCGAGCGTAGCATTCAAACGGTTAGCACTCAGATCATAAGTTTGCCCTTCAATCGTGTCGGCGATTGATTTGTTGATTTGTTTTATGATTGGGCCTAACTGATCTAAATTGCTTAACTCTGTAAGACATCCGAATGAAGTCGTGACCAAACGATGAGCCAGTCCAATCGCGACATTTTCGCCATATTGTGAGGCCACGGAAGCGTGCCCCCGACGTTTGTCCGAGCCGTCCTGCACATCGTCGAGAATAAGCGATGCATTGTGCAAGGCTTCAACCGAAGCTGCAATGACTTCGGCGTCACGAACATCGATGCCCAACTTCTCTGAACAATCTAGTGCAAACCGTGCGCGAGTCTGGCCGCCAAGAACCTTGAAGTGGTGCTCAAATCCATCCTCTAAAGAGGATAGGCCTAAAGCACTACCCTGTCTGAAGGCATCCCAAATAAGCGCCTTGATCGCTTCCAGTGATTGACTATCGCCGTAGCGATCAAGGCTGCTTGAGGAGTGCATAGAATGCTCGCGTTTTAAGCGGCTGATGGTTCTTCAGCTTGTGACTTCTTCAACGCAATTGCGAAAATCAATATACCAAAGACTGCCTTGGCAACAACATCTGCAATTGTGTAGCCGACCTGAACAAAAGTTTCAGCAGTCGGACCTTCAAGTCCAAGCATTGGGAATATAAATACTATTGGATAGAAGAGCCATGAGCCAACCACCAGGTAGCGGGCGCCGTTAACGAGGCCACGAGCTGCCACTGGTTGAGCATCAACTGCCTTCTTAAGTCCAATAAAGAGTTCATATACGATCCACAAGAATGGAATCATCGAGAGCGACCACCAAAGCCAGCGTGTTCCGGCAACGTCTGAAACTTCGCCCGGGTATCCTAGTAAGACCATGATAACCGCAAGAACTGAGAGGCGAATGGACTTAGACACAGTTTCCGAGGATGTAAGTCGCATGACTAAGATCAACTCGATCAAAAGAAGTGGTACCGTCAAAACCCAATCAACATAGCGGTAAGCATCATTGAAAGCTTTGTCAGTGGCTTGGAGTGTGCCTTCGACAACTACATAAGCATCTTGCCAGCTTCCATAGATTCGCCAATAATGGTAGAGAGCAATGAAGGTGACTAAACCGCTTACCGTGACTGCCATCCGGTAAGGAGCAGCTACCAACGAACGATTCAACCACAAGAAAATCGTGGCAGCGCCCATTGCGGCAATAGTAAAGGAGAAGAAATTTAGGACAATCTGATATTGCCCCACTGATAATTCTGTCATGTATGTATTGGTTGAGGTTAGTTGTGCAGTGCGATGTAAAACTTGCATCTACTTAACGAATCGACTTTTGGAAACTTACAAGTTCCTCTCATAAAACTCGAAAATTTGCTATTATAGCGGGTATTCAGGCTTCCATCAAAATGACTCCTAATATGTTTCAGGCCACTCTTTCGGTTTGTGCATAAGGGCGCTCATAAATTACACAGGGTATTTAAGGTTTTCGGGTCATCGACCTTACGGATCGATGTTACAGAATAGTGCATTTTAGAGCACAGGCTTATTTAACCTAAATTCGGCAGTTGATTGACTACGACGGAGGTCTGCCGTAGATGGCGAAGCAAAGGCGCTAAATAACTCGAAACCAATAAGATGGGTAATTTTATGGGGTCGCCAGATTGGCGATGCTACAAAATACATAAGTGCCTGCTTTCGCGCACTTTCTCGTTTTTCGTAGTAGAGAACTGCGTTTTTTAGGTTTAATTACCTCCCCGTAGCCGAATGCCTTAGCATTTGGAGGTTCATAAATTACACACGGTATTTAAAGTTTTCGGGTCATCGACCTTACGGATCGATGTTACAGAATAGTGTATTTTAGAGCACAGGCTTATTTAGTTACTTTACAGAAAAATAAACATAAGCGTCCATTAGCGAATATAAGCGGTTTCCGGCTAGGCCGGAGTGCCACACTAGCAATGCAAGAGAATCCAGCGGAGCTGGAGACCGCTTATAGGCCCTTATTAACGCTTATAGAAAACCTGAATAAGGCCCCTGTTTCATTCTGCGCTCATAAATTACGCAGGGTGTTTAAAGTTTTCTGCCTCACCACCTAGCGATGCAACGCCAGTCGCGTCCGGAGATCGGCTCACCCCGACCAAACCGCCGAGACCTCGCTAGCGCGAGTTCGCTACGGCCTACAATCGCAAAGACCTCGCTAGCGCGAGTTCGCTACGGCCTAAATCCTGAAAGACCTCGCTAGCGCGAGTTCGCTACAAACTGAATCCGCAAAGACCTCGCTGGCGCGAGTTCGCTACGGTCTAATGCATTTTAGAGGGACAGGCTTATTTAATTACCCGGACAGAGCAACCACGGGCTTGACCCGATCCAACAAACCTCTACACATCTTAAACACAGCAACAGGAGACTCCTCAGAGTTTTAACCTAAAATCGGCAGTTAAAGAGAAGAGAATTTTTTAAACCGTCAATTTACATTAATTAACGTTAATAAGGACACTCGCCTAATTGGCGGCAATAATACTCGCTAAAAAAACTTTTAAATAGATCGTAAAGTGCTTACCTAGAAATACTTACTAAATTATAATTCACGTAAATTCACGTAAATTAACGGTTCAACTCATTTTTTTAGGATAATGGATCTTTATATTTTGCGTTTGACCCCTTCAGTTTTCTGCTGACCTCTACAGTTTTCCTTCAGTTTTAAGAATTCAAGCAGGTTGACTACAAGAATTACGGAATGACATCTTTTGAATTTCGTCATTCGCGAGCTAGAAGCTCCCGCTACTATTTGTCGTCTCAAAGATTATTTCTGCTGTTCGCCCGTGAAGATCGACGGTTTCGATCTTGAGCAACTTCATTCCTGGGAGGGGCTTTTGGAGTAGGGCTTGGACTTGCTTGAGCTCGGTGGCGGTTTGGTCCATCACCTCATCTTTTTCTTCCCAATGGATACGGTAAGCGGCCTCGCCTTCGTTCAAGCGTCGGGGCTTGAGTGGGGTGACCTTGGCTTTGACCTTCTTGGTCTTTTTAACGACTTTTACCTTCTGGCTGGAAGGTAAAAAGACCTTCGGGGCTTCGAAGGGGTAGCCGGCACCGAATAGCTCCTTGATTCGGCTCTCTGTGGTGTGCACACGCGCAAGCTCAGCTTCCCGTTCGATCAGGAGGCTGTTGATGGCGATGAGCTCTTCGGGAGAGGCCGACATAGACGAAACGCTTACGCGTCGTCGGGTTTGGCTGCGTCCGAGTCGTCGTCGGAGGGTGCTTCCTTAGCCGGTTCTTTGGAAACGGGCACTTCGGGGGTCGTCTCGGCGGGCGTCTCGGCTTTGACTTCGGGCTTTGGCTTGGGCGCGGCTTTCTTCTTGGGCGCGGTGGTCGCGGTAAAGGTGGCCACGGGCATGGGTGGCTCGGGGAACGGGAAGACGCCGTCTTCGCCCACGATCTCGCAGACTTGGGTTTCGAGTTCGGCGATGCGCTGGTAGGCGGCTTCGCGCTCTTCGAGCAGAGTGTCGATCTGCGTGCGTGCTTCGAGTGCCTGACGGATCGTCTCTGCGTCGCCGCGGAGGATGATCTCAGTCTTCGTCAAGGGAGTGAGTTTTTGTGGGTTTTTAGCCATGGTGATATTGGTTGAAATTAGTCGTTAAAGAAATTGGCGATTTTATTGAAGAGGGCGCCTTTTGCGGAGGGCGAAGGATGAACCGTTTCCTTGCGGGGGCGCTCGGACTCCGCGGCGGATGGGGACATCGGCCCTTTCGAGAGGGGGTCTTGGCCTAGACGCTCGGGACTGGGCTGTTCTTGGCGGAGGCGTTGCGCGGAGTTTTCCTCAGCGGCGAAGATGACCTTGCGATTGGTATCTCCTGCAAGGATGTAGAGTTGGCGCTCGTTGAGGCTTGGGTTGTGGGCGAGTTGCAGGCGCACGTGTGGACTTGGGTCTTGGACTAAGCGGCTGCGGGTTTTGTCGTCGAGTCGGGCGGATCGTGCGGCAAAGGCGCGCACGCTGGGTGCCTGGTGTGTGGTGAGTTGTTGGGCAACCTCCTCGGTAAAATTATCGTAGCCGATTTCCTGATAAGCGATGTGCTCGGCCACGGTGAGCGTCGCCCGATGGTTGATAAGGAGCTCGTAGTGCTCGGCTTGCAAGTCGTCACGGTAGGCGATGAGCAGAGCAATATCGTCGTCCGGATGCAGACAGAGTTCGCGGAGAGTGGCGTCGCTGGTGGCGGGGTTTTTCGCGAGGGTGCGGGCGGAGCCGGGATCGTTGGCTGCGGCAATGTGTAGTGCGATGGACTCGTGGATGGAGCGGTTGGCCGCGAGTCGGCGGCGCACTTGCGGAGAGGTGTTTTGGGCGAGTAGTCGCTGGATGCTGACGGGGAGGTCGGCCTGCTCGGCGAGGAAGATGCGGTCGCGGATGTCTTCGGACTCGGCGAGGTAGAGCATCTCGGCACCGGAGAGCTCAGTGCCTCTCAGTGCGGTGCGGCAGACGAATGGGTGTGGCGACAGGCGGAGGGCGCTGCGCACGGCTCCGGGGAGTGCCTTGCTCCGCTTGAGGAGTAGGAGCTGCTGGCCTTGCTGGTTATGATCGGCCCAGAGTTGGAGCAGTTCTTCGTCGAGCGTGTAGTTTAAAATAGTGGCGGCGCTGACAAGGGTATCTTCGCTCCGGGCGAGGTGCACGGCGACGTCGATGTCGAGGTTCTTGCGCTCGCTCAGAGCGATGCGCACGGCGGTCGAACGGTCGTCGGCGAGCACGAATTGCAGGGGGTTGGGCAGGCCCGTGTTTTGCGCCAGCGCGGCGCGGACGAATTCGTTTTCGTCGCTGGTTAAGGCCTGAAATTCTTTGGGTGTGAGGTTGGGGTTGGCGGCGAGGGCGTGGCGCACTGCGGCCTCGGGATGCTTGACGAGCCGACTGAGTGACTGTTGGGGGCAGCGTGGATTCCCCGCTAGACCGATGGCGATGGCGACTTTGTCGGGATCGAGTGTGCTGGCGATCTGTTCCGCGAGATCGGAGGGGATGAGCGGATAGTGCGCGAGAAAGCTGAGGTAGCGGTCTTGATCGTGATAGAGATCGAAGAGCTCTCGGAGGATGCGCGTGAGCAGGGGCGGCTTGCGATGTGCCTTCACGGTCGCAGCGATGCCAATGGCATCGATCTGCGCGACCAAATCTTGGCAGGTTTCTATTGTTTGCACCATTCGACCTCCTCGGGGGTGATGAAGACTTCACGCGGGGTAGAGCCGTTTTGCGGGCCGACATGCATGCGGTCTTCCAGTTCTTCCATCAGGATCGCGGCGCGGTTGTAGCCGATGCGCATGCGACGCTGGAGGAAGCTGGTGCTGGCTTTTTGAGTCTCGGCCACGATGAGGAGGGCCTTCTTGAGCAGGGCCTCGTCGTCCTCGCCCTCAATGCCTTCAATCCCGATCTGGGTGCCGGATTGATCGACGGGGGCAACGGTGCTGAGGTCGACGCGAAACTCCGGCAGGCGCTGTCCGGAGATGTGTTCGACCACTTTGAGGATCTCGTGGTCTTCGACCATGGGGCTCTGGATGCGGATGAGGCGTGCAATGCCCGGGGGATTGAAGAGGAAGTCTCCTCGCCCGAGCAGACTCTCGGCGCCTTTGCAGTCGAGGATGGTGCGGGAGTCGACGTTGGACGAAACCTGGAAGGCGATGCGTGTGGGGAAGTTTGCCTTGATGATGCCGGTGATGACGTTGACCGAAGGGCGCTGGGTGGCGACGATAGTGTGGATGCCGACGGCGCGGGAGAGCTGGGCGATGCGGCACAGGGCACCCTCGGCGTCGCCCTTGGAGGTTATCATGAGGTCGGCCAGTTCGTCGATAATGACGACGGTGAAGGGCATTTTTTTGGAGCCTTCGGCCTCGGCCTTTTGGTTGTAGCTGGCGATGTTACGCACCTGTTTCTCGGCTAGCACTTCGTAGCGGCGCTCCATTTCGGCGACGACCCACTTGAGCACTTGCACGGCAGGCTTGGCATCGGCGACCACTGAGTGGATAAGGTGCGGAATTTGGCGAAATAGGCCGAACTCGACGCGCTTTGGATCGATCAAGACCAGTTCCAGCTCGTCCGGCTTAAACTTGTAGAGCAGGCTCAGAATAAGCGTGCTCATGCAGACGGACTTACCGCTACCGGTGGCACCCGCGATGAGGAGGTGGGGTGCCTTGGCCAGGTCGGTGATGATCGGTTTGCCTTGAATATCGAGCCCCATGACGAGGGGAATCTCGTAGTCGCACTCGCGCCATGCTTTGGATTGTAGAACGGTGCGCAGTGCGATCGGCACCGAGTTGCTATTACCGATTTCGATGCCGACGAAGGGCTCCCCCGGGATGGGGGCTTGCATACGAATGCTGGTCGTGGCGAGGGCCAGGGCGATGTTCTTCCCCAGCGCGGTGATGGACTCGACGCGCACCCCCATGCCCGGTTGCACGCGGAACTGGGTAATGCGCGGACCAATCAGGGCATCATAGACATGGGCATCGATGGCGAAACTATCGATGGCATCTTGGAGAGCGTTCTTTTGAGCTTCGACCGCTTCAGGGGTGACAAGTGTGACCGAGGTAATGTCGGGCTTATCGAGCAGCTCGATGGTCGGGCGTCGATATTCAGACAGGTTGACGGGTTGCTCGATCGGCTCGGGCTCGGGGGCGGCGGGCTCGGCTTCGAGCGCCTCAGCTGCCGCGTTTTTGGCGGCTTCTTCCGCAATTTCGCGTGAGCGCGGGTCTTCGCCCGCGAGTTGGGCGCGGGCGCTTTCGAGCATGCTCTGGTAGCGGGCTTCGCTCTCGGAGAGAAAGGATTGAAAATAGACGCTACGCTCTTCGCGGTCTTTCAGCAGGGCGTTGAGTTCGATGCGCCAAGTGTCGAGCTCGGCGGCTTCAGCGGCCATCGCGGCGGCTTCTTTTTCGGCTTCACTGACGATGGCTTCGGGGAGCGCGTCTTCGCCCTCTTCGAGTGACTCATCGTCCTCGATTTCATATTCAACCCACTCGTATTCAACTTCTTCCGCTTCCTCGGGGCCGGCGACACTCTCTTTCATCGCTTCCAGGGTGCCGACCAAGCGATTGATGCCTGCCTTCATGAGGCGGAGTGAACTTTTTTTTCTGGAAAAAGGAAGGGGCATGAGTGCGATCGTAAAGCCTCAGTCGATGACAGTGCTGGAGGCGACACGCTAAGCTGAAAAAACTCTGCCGCGGTTCAAGGCTGAACTGTGGCATTAAGAGAAATTTAGAGTTTCCTTAGATCGCCCTCCCAGGACCCGATATCCTTAACCCACTGACAAATAGTGCGTTAACACATAAATACTAAAGTCTTGAAATAGGTTCTATATTATCCGTTAGATTAAGGGCATGAGCCTTAATCGTTACCCCTGCATCGCTTTTTTATTAATCCTGGGACTAGCTGGTTGCACCTCGCCGAAAGAGACGGGGCATCATCAGAGCACTAGCAATTGGCCGGACTTCGCTAGCGTGGCGCCTCTGGCCGATTCGGGTGAGCCCGACCCCTACGCCAAGGAGACCCTCGAGCAGCGCGATGCCCGCATGGCTTGGTGGCGTTACGCCAAGTTCGGCATGTTCATCCACTGGGGCGTCTATGCCGTTCCGGCCGGAACTTACGACGGCGAGAAAATCGACGGCATCGGCGAATGGATCATGCTGCGGGGTAAGATTCCAATTGCGGAATATCGCTCCTATGCCAAAGACTTTAACGCGACTCAATATGATCCTAAGGCCTGGGCCAAGCTAGCCAAAGAAGCCGGCATGAAACACATGGTCATCACTGCGAAACACCACGACGGGTTTGCACTCTTCCCTTCTGAGGTCACCGATTGGGACGTGGTGGACTCAACTCCCCATGGTGAAGACCTTATCGGCCCGCTAGCAGAAGCCGCTCGGCATGAAGGGCTGAAATTCGGGCTTTATTACTCACAAGCACAGGACTGGACCCATCCCGGTGGATCCGTCGCAAAGTGGCATGGGGGCGAATGGGACGAGTCTCACAAAGGCGATATGGATGACTACATCAGTTCGATTGCGGTGCCTCAGCTCCGCGAAATAATGACCCGCTATCAACCCGACGTGCTCTGGTGGGACACGCCCATCGACATGAACAAGGAACGGGCGGAAAAACTAATTCCGCTCCTGCGCCTAAAGCCCGGCATCATTCACAACAACCGACTCGGCGGCGGCTATGAAGGAGATACCGAAACTCCAGAGCAGCACATTCCCGCCACCGGTTTCGACGACCGCGACTGGGAAGTCTGCATGACCATGAACGATACTTGGGGCTACAAGAGTTACGACCACAACTGGAAGTCGACGGAGGCGCTGGTGCGCAA
>Ga0306912_1001082_pt1 | contig 13295 bp, 16 predicted proteins | sample AntRauFillE10628_FD_190443 | JGI IMG/M metagenome (GOLD analysis project Ga0306912, IMG submission 190443) | Saline lake microbial communities from Rauer Islands, Antarctica - Metagenome Filla E10 #628 (v2) (version 2) | ecosystem: Environmental > Aquatic > Non-marine Saline and Alkaline >... | reverse complement strand
TTACTATATTATATGGTGTGAGATAATCACCACCTCCTTTTACTTCTATACTTTTTATATAAGAGTAATCTTTTATTTTCTTTTCTTTTGTTATTATCATAATTTTCTTTATTTATTTATTTATTTCTTTCTTTCTTTCTATAGTTATATATAAATATTTAGTTATAGTTTTTGGTATTTTAGGGTTTATTTTTAGTTATTTATTAGTGGTGGTTATTGTGATAATTTGGAGAAGCGAGCGAGAGATAATGATATATATATATATATATATTATATTATATTAATAATAATAATTCATTTTAAAACCCACCGCCCTTTTCGCAGAAAAAGAAATCATAACATGGAAAACATTTTAAAAATAAATAAATAAATAAACTTTTCTTTAAAAAACCTCTATAAATAGAGTAGGGGGAAGAGGGAATTATATATATACTTTAAGAGAAACAACGAAACATTTGTTAATCTAAATAAAACAAAAACAAAATTATGAAAACAAAACAAGAAAGAATTATCAAAGATATTAAACAAACTATACTTGAAGAAAGTATAAAGACTGACCCAGATATTAATTTTATGAGTGAGTTAATTGATATTATAAAAGATATCAAAGAAGAAGAAGAGACTGTATAATAGAAACAAAACAAAATTATGATAAAAGAAATAATAATACCAAAAGAAGTAGATTTCATATGTACTGAATTAAAAGATAAAAGAGTAAAGAGTAGATTAATGAAAGTATATAACGCTTTGGTTTATAAGAAAGGAGTAACGAAAGGTTATTTTGATGTTCCCTCTAATTACTTAAAGAAAGTTAGTAGTAGATATTCAAAGGCTATTGATACTCTAATTGAATATGGAGTTATTGATTATAAGAAGACAGTAGAGTTTTCATTTGAGACTATATTTGATGATAAAAAGAAAGAGAAAAAGAAATATAACGCTGATAGAGGTCAATGTATGAAGTATAAGTTTCTTATTGATACCACCACCGGAACGAACATAGAGGTGGATATAGACGTTGATGATATTTATAAGGGTAATAGGTGGTATAACTTAACAAAGAAGAGTTTAATAGAGTTAGGATTGAAACCAAGGATAGGTAGAGATAACTTTTCAAGACGATTACATACCAATGTAACAGGAACATTAGGATTAAAGACTGATGATGATACGACTGATATAAACTCGTATAAGGATTATTGTAAAGGATACTATACCATTGATGGGGTAACCTCTCAACCGCGACTCGTATGGTTATGGTTAGAGGAGATGGGGGTATATGATGAGAAATTTTATAATATATTTGAAAATGATGTGGATTTTTATGAATATTTAATGGATAATATTTATAATATAACAACAAGAGATATGGGTAAGATGTTATTTTTAGAATGGATAAATGGAAAGGGGTATTCAAAGGAAGGAAAGGATGGTGATGATATAAGAATGATGAATAAACTATTCCCTATTATAACAACGATTATTAAAAGTTATAAGAAAGATGACTATAAAGATTTCTGTAAGATGTTACAACATAGAGAATCTAAAATATGGATAGATGATTTATTAGAAAATTGTCCTACTGATTTCGGATTGACAGTCCACGATAGTTTAATAGTTAAAGAAGAAGATGGTGATAAGGTATTAGAGTATTGTAAAACTAAATACCCAAGGTTGAAGTTTAAAAAAGAAATGATATAGGGGAAGAATGATAAATGATATATAAAAGGAGAATCATTAGGTTTTCTTTGTTTTGTTTATGTTAGAAAGGGTTGGTAATTAAGTTTATCAACCCTTTTGTTATTTAGAAAAAAGTGATATTTTTACTTAACATATACTTTAATGAAAATAACCAGAAATAGATTATATTACGAAAATAGAAAAAGTTGATTTTTTTACTTAATATATAAGTAAAGAAAGAAATTAGAAACTATGGAATATACAAATGATTTTAATAACTCCCTATCAATAGGAGAAACAAATGAAATTTTAATATCCGATTATTTAAAATCAAAAGGTTATAATATAATTAACTATAATAAAAACTATCGTTATGATTTATATGTAGAGAAAGATAATAAGTTTAATAAAATAGAAATTAAAACAGACTTCTTTGAACACACAGGAAATATGGCAATTGAATTTTATAGTAGAGGAAAGGATAGTGGTATAAATGTAACAGAAAGTGATTACTTTTTCTACTATTTCGTTAATGTTGATGAGTTATGGATGATAAAAACAAATGATTTAAGAGACCTTATCAATGACCTTAAAAGAGAATATAACGAGGGAAAGATAACACCATTAGAATTTTCTGTAAGTTATGGTGGTGATAATAATACGAGTAAGTTATATCTACTTAATAAGGAATATATAAAAGAAAGGTTCAGAATAGTAAAAAATGAAATTAAAACTTAATATATACTAAAACAAACGAACAAAGATTATTATGGACAACACATTACAACACTGGGAAAATATATTAAACCCAATAGCCGATAAGATAAAAAAAGAAGGTGAGACTATACAAACTCACACGACACAAACAGACTCATATAGTTATAACTTCTTTATTTATATTTATAATAACGAAGGTAGTAAAATATCATCAACAATTATAAATATAAAAATTAGAGATAAACATTATAATAATCTAATCATCGAAAAGAAGAAGTATAACTATATGAAAAAATTATATAAAATAGAAAAAAATATCTTCAATGAAGTAAATCTAATGTATATCAATATTACACCAAAAGGAACATATTGTTTTAACTTATTAGATTTAGAATATAATTGGATTATGAAAGATTTACCACAGACTACAATTAATGAAACTGGTGAGATGAATAAAGAGATAAGTGATTTAGATATAACAGATAGTGACATGGTATTAAAATATAATAGTAATGAATTAGAAGAAATAAAAAGAAAGAAAGATAATAAAAATAAACAAAGAAAATGTATATTCAAAGGGATTTAAAAATAGAGAAAGAAGATATGTATATAAAGAAAGAAATATTAGAAGATTTTGAAATAGATTATGAAAGATTAGTAGGGTTCTTTATTGAAAAATATGATGACCTATTTATAAAATGTGTATTGAATTCTATATCTTTATTATTAAGTGAGGATAAATTAAGTAACTTTGAAATAATAAAGATATTAAAGGAAGTAAATGCTTTTATGAATATGTTACAAGATGAAATGGAATTCGAAGATTATTTAGTTTATACTTATAATGTTAAAGAACTATTAGATATAAAAAGAATTGAATTCGAAGATATGGAATTATATGAACAATGTTATAATATACACCACTTCTTGAAGAAATCGGATGTGAGTTGGATAAGTAAAATAAGATAATAAATGAGATTCCATAACTTACTTATGAATGGATATACGTGGGATGATGACTATTACCTATTTTTAAATAAGAATTCGGATTGGGAGTTTAAAAAACCTTGTGGATTAAGAACTTGTACTATACCAGATTTAATTGAATGTTACGATAAGGAATATGTTTTAGATATATTAGAGATGATATTAGAAAAAGAGGACATAAGATATAAAGATAGGTATGTTATAAAGAAAATAATAGAAGAAATATATGATTACTATTGGTGAGTTAGAAAGATTTTTCATAAAAGAAAATAAGTGGGTTGAAAGTAAGATAATTTCAGTAGCAAGAAGTAGTAACTTTCCCGAAATATATTTAAACCCTTATGACTGTTTAGATATAAAATCTGAAATATGGATTATATTATCAAAGGATAAGAATTTAAATATAATGGATAATAATAAACATATAGAAGGAAAGATTAATCAAATAGTTTGGATTCTTTTAAATAAAAGTGGTTCATCATATATTAGAGGATTAAACTTTAAAAATAAAAAGGTCGATAACTACATTAATATAGAAGAAGGTAATATTAGTAATGATTTAATAGTCGATACAGAAGAAGAGAGAGAGTTTAAAGATATTATATTAGATAAGTTTGATGAATTAACAGAGAAGATAAGTGAGTGTGGTAGTAAAGAAGATAGGATTCTATTTGATTTATATTTTAAACGAGGTATGAATACAGTTCAGTCGTTAGCAGACCATTTAAATATTCCTAAATCATCATCATATAGTATGATAAACTATTTGAAATATATACTTCTATATATGTTACGAGATGATTTAACATATATAGAAACTAAAAAAAAGATAAGTGATATGAAAAGTGTAAAGTTTAATAAAAAGTTAGGTATATTAGTAAGAGTAGATAACAATTGTGATTGTGAAAATTGTACTTGTGATATCTGTGGTGAGTGTGAAGAAACATGTGGGTGTGTAGCCACTAGAGATATAGAAGAAGATATTACTATTAATTTAGATGATGATGATGTAGATGATGGTGATGAAGATATAATATAAATAAAAAAAAAGAAGAAATTGATTTTCCTCAAGTTTATTTTATTAATAAAATAGAGAAAAGAAAGTAAAGATATATGAAAATACTATTTATACCAGGACACGGAGGAATAATTAATTCGGTCTATCAAACACACGGAAAGAGGTCACCAATTTGGGATGATGGAAGACAATTATTTGAAGGTGATTTCAATAGAAAGATAGTAAATAAGTTAGTTCTTTTATGTAATGATTATAATATAGACTGTAAGAATATAGTTCCTGAATTAGAAGATATAAATCTAAAAGAAAGAGTTAGAAGAGTTAATAAAGAAAAGGGTGAAGATATATTACTATTAGAAATACACGCTAATGCTTTCTCTAGTTCAAGAGCTAAAGGATTTGAATTCTTCACTTCAAGAGGAACTACTGATAGTGATAGGATAGCTGATATAATGATAGATGAATATAGAGATTCTATTCCAGAGATACCATTAAGAGCAGATACACGAGATGGTGATTTAGATAAAGATAGAGGTTTTTATATTATTACACACACTTATTGTCCAGCCATTTTAATTGAATGTGGATTTATGACTAATGAGTTTGAATGTAAAATGATGTTGGATGATGAGGATAGATTTGTAGAGGCAGTGTTTAATGGCATTCTCTCATTTAAAGATAGTATAGAGAAAAGAAAGTAAAGATAGTATAGGGTACTTAAAATGGAAACAGGGGGACTTCCTATACATAAAAAATGATAAAAACGCGGAATATGAAGATAGATAAAGATTTAGAAATAATATTTGAAGAGATAATCAAGATGATATATCAACAAGCCAAATCAACTCAAACAGTTGTGAATATATTAAAAGAGAAATATGACTTACAGAACAGTAGAGCCTATATGATAGTAAGAGAAGCCAAGGTATATTTTTCTGAATGGATTAATGATACCAAGGGAGATACTCTGAATGAATGTATTCAGATATTAGAAATGGCACGAGAGAAAGCATTAGAAGTAGATGACTTAAAAGAAGTTAGAGAATGTACTAAAGAGATTGCCAAATTGGAACAACTGTATATTGAGAAGATTGAACACACAGTTAAGTCTGAACAGCCTTTATGGGATTTAGGAGAAGAGAATGATGAAGACTAATCATATAAGACTTGTAGGTTCAATGAATGATAATCATTTTACTTTTACTTACTTTCGGAAATGTGATACTCCTCTCCGAATATATTTAGATGAATTTGATAGAGAAGATTATTGGATATTGAAAGGAAGTGGTCATCAGAGGTTGGTTACTTATAATGAATTTACTCGATTTAAATATAGTGCATATACACTCTTCAATAAAAGTATATATAATATAGATAACATATTAGAGTGGTGTTCTTTTATGAAACCAGTTCAGTTCCTATCTAAACCAACACCACCCTTCTCACCAAAAAAACTAATAATAAAAAATTAGATTAAGGGTGGTAAAGAGGGGGAATAACTTTTTAATATATAAACAAAAAGAGATAAGATATGGAAATATGGAAAGATATAATCGGATTTGAAGGTTTGTATAAAATCAGTAATCTAGGTAGAGTTAAGAGTTTAGGGAAAGGTAAATCAACCAACCCTTTAAATTGTGTTGAGAAGATAATGAAAAATGGATTATCTGATAGGTATGAAAAAATAAAATTAACGAAGGATGGGAACTATTATCATTATACTATACATAGATTAGTGGCTATTAACTTTATAGATAACCCTGAAAATAAACCACAAGTAAATCATATAGATTGTAATAAATTAAATAATAAAGTTAGTAATTTAGAGTGGAATACAGTAAAAGAAAATATACAACATAGTGTTGATAATGGTTTGAATAGAGGTGGTAGGAATAACCCATCTTCTAAACGAGTATTACAATTAGATATGGATGGTAATGTTATAAAAGAGTGGGGTAGTTTAAATGAAATCAAGAGAGAGTTAGGATATAATTCTACTGGTATTTCAAGGTGTTGTAGAAAGATACCGAAGCATAATACTGCTTATGGGTATAAATGGGAATGGGATAAAAAGAAAGTTAAATAATAATGGACAACCAATTTGTAATAACCACAGCCTTAAAGAAGATTTATAATATGGAGTCTCGTATTAAGATAGTCCAAGGGGGGTCCAGTGCATCTAAAACCTTCTCTATTATACCTATACTTATTGATAGGGCGTGTAGGGATAGTAATCTATCAATAAGTATAGTAAGTGAGAGTATGCCCCATCTACGGAAGGGAGTGATGAGAGACTTCCTTAATATTATGAAGATGACTAACCGATATGTAGATAGTCATTGGAATAGAACTAATAGTATTTATACTTTTGGTAATGGAAGTTTCATTGAATTCTTTCCTGCTGATAGTGCTGATAAGTTAAGAGGTAGTAGAAGGAATATACTATTTGTTAACGAGTGTAATAATATAAGTAATGAGGCTTTTAATCAGTTAAGTATGAGAAGTGATAAGGATATCTATTTAGATTATAACCCTAGTAATAAATTTTGGGTTGATGAGGTATTGAAATCAGATGAGGCGGAAAGGATTATATTAACTTATAAAGATAATGAAGCTTTATCTCCTACTATTATTAATTTTTTAGAGAGTAAGAGAGAACTAGCCCTTACTAGTGAGTATTGGGAGAATTGGTGTAAGGTCTATCTAGATGGATTACAAGGTATGTTAGAGGGTGTTATATTTCAAAACTGGACTACCATACCGAATGTTCCGATTGAGGCGAAATTGATAGGTATAGGGTTAGACTGGGGGTTCTCTAACGACCCATCTGCTGGTACTGCTGTATATCGTTATGATGGTAAGTTAATTTTAGATGAGATACTATATGATACTGGGTTATTTAATAAAGATATAAGTGATAGGATTACGGAGTATTTAAGAACGAATAATATAAGTGATAGGATTAGTATATATGCTGATAGTGCTGAACCGAAATCAATTGCGGAATTACGGAAGTTCGGTCATATGATATTTGCTGCTAAGAAAGGAAAGGATAGTATTAATTATGGTATTGAGACGTTACAACAATATGATATACAGATTACGAAATCTTCTTTTAATGTGATTGATGAGTTTAGTAGATATAGTTGGAAGGTAGATAAGAACGGAATGACTTTATCTATTCCGGAAGATACCAATAATCACTGTGTTGATGGTATCAGATATTTGGCTATTAGTAAATTAAATAACCCTAGTTTAGATGGACAACCTAGATTTAAGATAAGATAATATAACTAGAAGCGAGCGACAGATAATGATATATATATATATTAATAATAATAATAATAATAATAATTCATTTTAAAACCCACCGCCCTTTTCGCAGAAAAAAGAGTAACATCATGATATATACTTTTTAATAATAATAATAATAATAATAATTCATTTTAAAACCCACCGCCCTTTTCGCAGAAAAAAGAGTAACATTCCCTTTAAAAATATATAACCATAACCTACATTAACCTATAGGAATTCTGATATAGAAATAAGATAACCTAGAAAATAGAAAGAACTTAATTATGGCTTTAAATAATGTTAATACGTTAGTAACCCTTCACGATGAATTAGAAATATATTGTAATTCTCATTATCAGATACAAAGATTTAAATTCGAATTTGAAGAACAATTAGAAAACTTCTCAACCGAGGGGAAAGAGTTCCCTATTCTATATGCTGTTCCCCAGTCATTTGGAAAGGATGGTATGACAGATATACACACGATAAGGATATATGTGTTAAGTAGATTAAATAGAGATAGAGATAATACATTAGATAATGTTAATGATACGAGTTTAATTTTAAATGATACGATTAAGTATTGGAATAGTTCTAATAGAAATTCAGATATCTTATTAACAAATGACCCAATTGGAACACCAGTTAATAATAGTCAATTAGATTATTTACAAGGTTATTACGCTGATTTTGATTTTGAGTTAAAGAGTTATAGTAGATGTGATATACCTATACCGGATGGTGTCCCAAGAGTAGGAGCAAGTGGTAGTAGTTATATAGAACCTTTTTTAACTTGTTCTTCATTAGGTGATTGTGTTACTTTTACAAATAATATAGATAATTTACAAAATCAGATTAATAACCTTGATGGTGAGAAATGGACACTAGATGTTGATTTAGATGGGACGGAGTTAGACTTTACTCGTAATGATGGTTCAACCTATTCGGTAGATTTACAACCCCTTATAGACCAATTGGAGACAGATGTATTGACTAATAGTAATGATATATCAACGAATACGAATGATATATCAAATTTAGAATTAGATTTATCAGGAGCAACGAGTAGTATATTAACTAATAGTAATGATATATCAACTAATCAAACGAATATTGGTAATAACTTATCATTAATTAACACGAATATAACTAATATAGGAACTAATGAAACAGATATATCAAATCTAGTAATAGATGTAAGTGATAATTTAAGTTTAATTAATACCAATATAACTGATATAAATAATTTAGAATTAAATTTATTAAATTATTTACCATTATCTGGCGGTACAATAACTGGTGATTTATCTATTGGTGGTAATTTAGAAGTACTTGGTTCAGCAACAACTATTGATACAGAAACGATACAAGCGAAGGATAATAACTTCACGCTTAATTATGGTGGTACTCATCTATCAGCAGATGGTGGTGGTATAACTATTGAAGATGGGGTGGCCAATGGAAGTGATTCAAGTTGGTTGATTAATTCAGATGGAAATTGGTACACAAATCAAAGTGTAGGGATTGGAACTTCAACACCAAGAGATAAATTTGATGTAACAACAACAGGTACAGAAAATATACTTCTAGGTACAGGTGGTTCTGGTGTAGCTAGAGCTTTTTTAATGCTTCAACCGAGTTTAAGTAAATTCACTTTTAATAATACTAATGGTGATAGAGGATTTGAGATGAGAACAAATAGTGGTTCTGTAAATGGTAGTGTTGGGTCAACATTTAATTCCATAGCTGGACCATTTTCGATGGGTGTTAATTCTGGTTCTCAAGATTTAGTAATTGATAGTGCTGGATTAGTTGGAGTTGGAACTACATCACCAAATTCTCCATTAGAAATAAAATCAAGTGCTGGTGAGAAACTTCGATTAACTGATAGTGATGCAGGAACACCAGCAAATTATATGTCATTTTATGATAGCGATGGAAGGACTGGTGGACTTGGCGCGATTTCTTCTGGTACAGATAATATTAATTTATGGAATGAAACTTCAACAGGAGCTTTTACTATATCGACGGATGGTACAAATAATCCAAGATTGTATATAGAAAGTGGTGGTCGAGTTGGTATTGGGACTGATACACCATCGACAGAATTACAAGTATTATCAGATTCTTTCATAGTAGCTGATTTTACTAGGACTACATCGTTAAATCCTTCGATTCGATTATCAAATGTTGATGATGGTGGGTTGATGAATATCGGTGCGATATCAAATGGTGATGGATATATCAACACAACAAGTGGTAGATTGGGTGTTAATAATACAACACCAACGGAAGCATTAGATATTGTTGGTAATATCAAAGGTTCAGCAGAAATGAATATTAATGATTTATTAGTTGTCAGTTCAAATAGTGTTTATAATAGTGGACCTGGTGGTATATTAACAAGTACTTTTTTCGGTATAAATTCAGGTCTTGTGAATACAGGAGTTGATAATGCTGGTTTTGGTTATAATTCACTTTGGAGAGTAACAACTGGTTTTAGAAATGTTGCGGTTGGTAAGGACGCTTTATATAGAAATACAACTGGTTCTAGTAACTTCGGTCTTGGTTGGAGAGCTGGTGGTGGAATCACAACAGGTAATGATAATGTGTTAATTGGAACTTCTGCGAATGAAGTTGGTAATCCTACACGTAATATAGGTATTGGTAGAATTTCTTTATTTACAAATAATGGTGATAGACATATAGCGATAGGTTTTCAAGCTGGTAGATTCGCTGGTACTGGGTCAACAGCATTTAGTCAAGGTTCAGATTGTATATTTATTGGTGATACGACAAGAGCGTCAGGAATAAATGTAGAGAATGAAATTGCTATTGGTAAAGATGCTATTGGTAGAGGTAGTAATACAACTACATTGGGTAATGATGATACAACAGAAACTCATTTAAGAGGTGAATTACACGTTGATATTGAACGATGGACAATTGATTTAATGGCAGCAACAACAAAGGTAATATATGCATCAGAATCATTATCAATAACTTTAGTAGAAGATATAGTAAATGCACCAACGACCACAATATTATTGAATGGTTCGGCTTATACTTTAGGTGACCCAATTGTAAGTGGTGATAAGATAGATATAATTGTTTCGACCACATCAGTTATAAAATTAAAAATAGAGAAATAATATTATGAGTGATAAATATTTTAAAGCAATAGACCCAAATGAATGGATAAGAAATCCACAATGGGTACAGATACCATTAGATAATGGTTTAGATAATAAAATGTATGGTGTTTATGCGGTATTTGAAGATGAATATAATGTAGCATCAATGTTAGTTCAAGGAGTTAGTGATATTGATTGGGGGGATGGTAATACAGAAACAGGTATATTAAGCCCATTATCTACAAATTATTATAATGTATATGATTACGCAACAATACCTGGACCAATTTTAGTGCATCGAAACGGAGGTAATTATAAAACAGTTCTTGTTGAAGTCACAAGTGATAATTCATCTTATCAATCTTATTTTCAAATGGATGATAAACCACCATTTGACACGGGACCTTCTCACTGGTTAGATGTAGTATTTAGAGTAAATGGTACATCAACTGATAGTTCATTAGCTAATAGTTATTCATTTTCATTTGGAGCAGGAACTAGATATTGTCCACTATTAGAAAGAGTGGGAGCTAAATATCCTATCAGCGATTATCAATTCACTAGGGGTTTAGGAAACTGTTTTTCTTTATCTAAATTAGATGTACCTTCTGATATGTTTAATTATATAACTAGAGGCTCAGATAATATTTTTATAGGTGTCGGTGCATTATCAACAGCAAGATTGGTTTTCCCATCAATTAATAATAGTAATTTAGTTGGATTAGTTTCAATGGCTAGGAATAGTGCGAGATGTGAATTTGGTGATTTGAATTTACCTGGATTAGTAGATATTACAGCGTTGAATATACATTGTAATTTATATAAAGTGGGTAATGTAACTTTACCAGACGCAACCGAAATTAATTATTTATTCGGTGGTACGGTAGGAGCTGCTTTAATTGAAGGTATTGGAATAATTGATGCTCCAAATGCAACTAGAATAGATTATGCGCTTAGAGGTTGTAAAATGACCGACGTTGAATTTACTGATTTGAGTAATTGTACAATAGCAAATAATTTATTTGGAAATTCTGCGGGCAATGTAAAAAGATTAATAACACCAAATTTAACAGTTAGTTTAGATGCTAGTGAAAATAATTTAGATGCGACTACAATAAATGATTGGTTCACTTCTTTAGGAACAGCGGCTGGGACTCAAACAGTAAATGTAAGTGATAATCCAGGTTCATCAACTTGTGATACAACAATAGCAACGGCGAAGGGTTGGACAGTAATAACATAAAAATAATAATTATAAGATATGTGGTATAAAGAAGAAAATGGAAAATGGAATAAAGGTTTAAATATACATCTTCCGAATGATATATTATTGAATTCTGATAATAAAGATGAAGTAATTGATGGATGGAAATGGTATGAAGAAGCACCTCAAGATTTTCTTGATTGGGAAGAAGCTAGGGAATTGGAGGATATGAGAATGATGTTAAAATTAGATAGAGATGTGGAATGATACAGAAGAAATTAACAGAATTAAAGAATATATTAAATTATCAATTAAAACAGACTATTAAGAATGTTGATAGAGAATTTTCAAAGGCACCGATAGATACTGGACTTATGTTAAAAACTACCGAACTTGTTAGTATAACATTAAACACTGATACGTTGGACGTAGAGTTGAATATAAAGAGTCAAGAGTATTTGAAGTATGTTGAGAACGGATGGGGAAGTAATAAGAAATATGGGGAACGTAGGGTAAGAGAGGAAGCTATTAAAAGTCCTGATGTGAATGCTGCTTTAGAAAGTTTATATGCTGCTGTGTTAGAGGAAGATTTAGTAGCTAAATTAAAAGGTAAGAATGTAAGTAAAGCAACTTATAAGGTCTAAAAATATATAACTATAACCTACATTAACCTATAGGAATTCTGATATAGAAATCAGATAACTATAAAAAGATAAAAATCATTATGTCAATAACAAAAGTAGGAGGACCACAATTCGCAATAAACCCAGCGTATAACCCAGTAGTATATTACTTTGATTCAACCAACAAAGGTGAAGAAGGCTTTCGTTATGTTGCTGTAATCAAAGATTCAAGTGGTAATATATTATTCGAAAAAACATTAATCCCAGACTTCAACAACCAATATGGTATTCTTAATTTGAACAGAGAGCTGTCAAACTACGTGAGTTATAATCTTGACTTTGATAACCTTGATGGTGATGTGTATGATGCTGATAAATCTTATTTAGAATATGAATTAGAAATTGGTGAGGAGTATTATGAAAGTTGGGATTGGATTGATATGGGTTATGCTGGAGCAGTCAATTGGCCAAATTATGGTGATGCACAATACAATCAAAACGGTGGTGCAAAGACGATGATTTATAATAATGATGTTACTGAAGTGCCAGGATATTCACCAGGTGAAAGTATATTTATTACACGAACGTCAACAACAGGAGATGATGCTGCTCCAATCACAGGTGTGCATACTATACTG
>Ga0306912_1001076_pt1 | contig 13353 bp, 11 predicted proteins | sample AntRauFillE10628_FD_190443 | JGI IMG/M metagenome (GOLD analysis project Ga0306912, IMG submission 190443) | Saline lake microbial communities from Rauer Islands, Antarctica - Metagenome Filla E10 #628 (v2) (version 2) | ecosystem: Environmental > Aquatic > Non-marine Saline and Alkaline >... | reverse complement strand
CATCGATCAAAGGATTTATTAATTTTAAATGTTGCTGAAAAAGGAGCATATCCAAAACTCTGTGAGTTTTTGGGATTACCCTTAACTACTGAAGAATTCCCTTGGGAAAATAAAACTTAAGAATTATTTTTGTTGTAAACCAAATTTTATGATCAACGTTACTAAAACTTTTTTTCCGCCTATTGAAGACTACCAAGCCCATGTGCAACGGATTTGGGATAACCAGTGGTTGACCAATAATGGCGAATTATATAAAGAACTTTCTCATAAGCTTCAGGAGTATTTAGGAGTGAACCAGATCATCCCAATGACCAATGGAACGCTGCCGATTCAAATCGCCTTAAATGCCTATGCCAACGGTGGAGAGGTCATCACTACGCCTTTTAGCTATGTAGCGACTACGGCATGTATTGTGTGGGAAAAATGTACGCCAGTGTTTGTCGATATCCACCCTGAGTACTTAACCATCGATGAAACTAAAATAGAGGCAGCTATAACAGAGCGAACTACGGCTATTTTAGCAACACATGTCTATGGGAATCCTTGTGCAGTAGACACGATTGAGGCGATAGCACAAAAACACAATTTAAAAGTGATTTACGATGCCGCCCATGGGTTTGGAGTCACCTATAAAGGCCAGTCTATTTTTAATTATGGAGATGTGAGTACCTGCAGTTTTCATGCGACCAAACTATTTCATACTGGTGAAGGCGGTGCCTTATTCTGTCAAGATAAAGAGACCCGACAAGAGATGTGGTATCGCCATAACTTTGGGCACGATGGCCCAGAAAAATACCATGGCTTAGGGATAAATGCTAAGATGAGCGAATTGCAAGCGGCTATGGGGCTAAGTGTTTTGCCTTATATGGAACATATTCTTACAGAACGCAAACGTGTCTGTAACTATTACGATCAGCACTTGGAATTTTCAAAAGTATCTAAGCTAAAAATCAGGGAACATACCCAATGGAATTACAGCTACTACCCTGTCATTTTTAAAACTGAAGAAGAGCTTTTAGAAACCATGAAAAGGCTAGCAGCTGAAGATATTTATCCACGGCGTTATTTTTTCCCAAGTTTAGAAGCTTTACCTTATATTGAATCTAACTCATGTCCCATTGCTGAGGATATCGCAAAGCGTGTGATGTGTTTACCTTTATATACGACTTTAAAAGAAAAGGATCTAGAAATTATTGTAAACCTAATTAATCATGGATGATCGTGGTAGATCTATTGCGGTCATGCAGCCTTATATTTTTCCGTATTTGGGATATTTTCAATTGATTAATGCAGTAGATGAATTTGTGTTTTATGATGATGTCAATTTTATAAAACAAGGCTGGATAAATCGAAATCAAATACTAAACAATAATAAAGCGCTTAGCTTCTCAATTCCATTAAAAAAAGTTAGTTCTTTCGAGACCATTCAAGGAACTAAGATAAACTTCAACCTCTATGCTAAGTGGAAAAAAAAGTTTTTAAAAACCTTGGAGCAAAACTATTTTAAGGCACCATACTTCGAGTCTATTTATAATTTAATCCTTGAAATTATTGAAGATTCAAAAAGTGAGAGTATATCTGAATTAGCGATAAGAAGTAATGTAAATATTTCAAATTATTTGGGTTTAAAAACTAAGTTTAAGAAATCGTCTGAACATTTTTATGATTCCAAAAAATTGGAACGAACAGAACGACTTTTGAATATTTGTAATAAATTGAAAGCAAAAGCATACGTAAATGCTCTTGGAGGACAGGAACTATATGATAAGTCAGACTTTAAAGCATGTGGTATTGATTTATATTTTCTTAAGCCAAATTTGAAATCTTACAAACAGTTTTCAGAGGAATTTGTTCCAGGACTTTCAATTATTGATGTCTTAATGTTTAATAGCAAAGAAGAATGTAGAAAGCTTATAAAAAACTATCAATTAGAATGAAGGAGATAGGTGGTTTTTTTGAACTCGAACTTAATTCAACTGGAGATTTATATCACAAAAGAGCATTAGCATTTAATAGTGGTTCCTCAGCTCTTGAATTTTTTTTGGTTAATAGTAAATACACGTTAATTTATTTACCTTATTATACCTGCGTTGAGGTATTGAAAGTTATAGAATTATTAAAATTAGAATACCGATTTTACAATATAGATTCAAATTTCCATCCAAAAATTGATATTGGACTATTAAATGAAAAGAAGCTATTAATTGTAAATATTTATTTCGGCATAAATAATCCACACGTCAATAAGCTATTAGAGTTATCTCCTCACATAATCGTTGATGCTTCTCAGGATTTCTTTTATAAAGCCCCCAAAAATCGTTTTTATTTTAATTCACCCAGAAAATATTTTGGTGTGGCCGATGGTGGATTTTTGAGCGGAAACATTACAAAGGAAATGACTGCAAATTATAATAAATTATCAACCACAACTTACAGTACAAAACACTTAATAACGAGGCTTGAAGAAAATGCAAATTCTGCATACACTGATTATATCAATAACGAAACATTGATTAGTTTAGCTGCTCTAGGAAAAATGTCAAAATTGACAAAGGCTTTACTCTATAACGTTGATTTTAATACTGTAAAAAATAAGCGTAAAAATAATTTTAAAATATTAAGCAAGTTCTTTAAAGAAAATAATAAAATTATTGTTGATGAGTTCAATGAAGAAAGTATCCCTTTGTGTTATCCACTTTTAATTGAAGAAGGCTCATTATTGAAGAAGTATCTGATTAAAAATAAAATATATGTACCTACTTATTGGGAAGATATCAGAGAGTATCTTTCAAAAAATTCAGATTTTGAGCTACACCTTATTGAAAATTTAGTTTGTTTGCCAATCGATCAGAGGTACGAAGAAAAAGATATGTTATATATTATTGATAGGTTCAAATCATTTTTAGATGAATAGACTAGCGCTTTTTTCAGTACCAAGGTCAGGATCAACATGGTTGGGAGAACTTATTAATAGCTCACCTGAAGTAAGCTACAAATTTCAACCTAATTTTGCTTATAGTTTCAAAGAGAAATTATCAGAAAATTCTACAAAGTTGGAAATTGGACAGTTTTTCAAAAGTTTAAATGAGACTAACGATGATTTTGTTAATGGGAGAATATCGATAAGCGGACAACAAAAAAACTATAATTTTGATAAAAGAAAACCAACAACTTTATGTTTTAAGGAGACCCACTATTTAAATATTATGGAACGCCTCTTAGAGGCTTCGCCAACAAAAATTGTTGGCTTAGTACGTTCTCCATTTTCTGTGATTAACTCTTGGTTAAATATCCCCAAAGAATTTAGTCCAGAGTGGGAAATTAGTTCAGAGTGGAAAACCGCTAAACTTAAAAATAAGGGTTTAAAAACACATTTTTTTGGATATGATAAATGGAAAGAAGCATGCTTTACCTTTTTGAAATTAAAAGCACTTTACCCAAATCAATTCCATTTGATAAATTATGATGATTTATTAACTCATACAACTGAAGAAGTTCAGCAATTGTTCAAATTTATTGGTATTACATTTACATCACAAACAGCTAATTTTATAACCCAGTCTAAATCGAATCAATCGGACGATGCTTATTCAGTTTTTAAAAAAAAGGCAAATGATTTAGGATGGCAGTCTAGTTTACCAGATTTTATACAAAAAGAGATTAAAAACGACCCTGATTTTGTAAAACTCAATAAACTGTTTCAATGGATTTAGAAAAATTTAAAGGTAAGTATGAAGTCAAGCAAGTAAAAGAAAACCTTAATCATGTTAATCAAAACCCACTAGTTTCAGTTTGTGTTCAAACCTATAACCACGTTGACTATATAAAACAATGTCTTGACGGTATTTTATTTCAAAAAACCAACTTTGAGTTTGAGATTTTATTAGGAGAAGACGATTCTATTGATGGGACTCGAGAACTATGTGAAGACTATGCAAAATGCTATCCAGATAAAATCCGTTTATTTCTCCATCATCGAGAAAATAATATAAAAATAGGAGGACAACCTACAGGACGTTTCAATTTTTTATACAACTTGCATTCATCACAAGGCAAATACATAGCTCTATGCGAAGGCGATGATTACTGGACCGATCCTTTAAAACTTCAAAAGCAAGTTGATTTTTTGGAGGGGAATCCAGGTTATGTTGTGACTTCTCATAATGCTAGAGTTATAAATACAACAGGTGAAACTTTGAAACAAAGAAAACTTCCTAAGTTGGTTTCTAATACATCCTATTCTCAACAGGCTTTAAAAAAAGGTATGCATTTACTAACCCTGACAATGGTTTATAGGAACGTGAACTTTATCTCATATTTCGAAGAAGACTTTCAAAACATTTTAAATGCAGACACCTATTTAATTAGTTGTCTAGGGTTCTATGGCAAGGGAATGTACCTAGAGGATATTCAAGATGCCTGTTATAGAGTTCATGATGGTGGAGTATGGAGCAAGAAAAGTGAATTTACAAAATTTAAAAACCTGATAAATACTTACAGTAGTTTATATAAATTACATGTCCATGAAAATTCTGAACCCAATGTTTTGCAGTATTTTGAAAAACTTTTGTCAACACTTTCTAATAAAATGATTTTAAATGCTGATAAGCGAATTTCATTTACAGAGTTTAAAAATTCAATCCCTATTTATTTTAAGTTTTCTGAAAATTCACAAAATTATACAGTAATTAAAGCTATTTTATTACTGATTTATAGAAAATTGAATTTAAATATTTTGAGAAAAAAATTAAAACAAGTATGCTTAAAATCAGTGTAATTATACATTTATATAATGCTGAAAATTTCATTTCTCAAGTACTTAATACTAAAAACAAATTAAATTAAAAAACAAAAAATTTCAATTATTTATGTTCGTTTTTTTAATTATTGAAAAAACCCCATTTTTTGACAATAAAAAATTAAATTCATTCGATATATAATACACTTTTAAAAATGAAAATTGCTCTTGTCATTACCGCTAAAAATGAAGGAAGATTATTAAAACACAACCTCTATTATCATTTCGGGATAGGTATCCATAAGTTTTTTATTTATTTCGACGAAGTAACTGATGGAGGTCCAGCAAGTATTCAAGACTTACCGAATGTTGAAATTCAAAATTCAGTTGATGCTGAAAAGTATAAGCACTTGCCCTTTTTGGAAAAGTTTACCTTTAATGCAGATGAACATCACACTGCTAGACAATGTTTAAACACTTACGATGCGAAACTTAAATGTGAAAAAGAAGGTATTGATTGGCTGATTTCAATTGATGCTGACGAATTGTTCTATACAGGAAATGATAAACCCATAAGTGATTTTTTTTCTGATTTAAGTGACTACGATCTCATAGAGCTAAGACCACTAGAAGTTGTAAATAGGAAACTCAATTATGAAAATGTAATGGAGCAGGAGGTTCTTTTTAAGACTCAAAAAAACTTCAGTTCTAAAGTTGATCAAATTTACTTTAATGTTGAAAATCCTTACTCAAAGTCAAAAATCACTTCCTCATTTTGGTTAGGTCATACTATGGGTAAATGTGCTTTAAATGTTCAGAAAGACTTAATTCCTGATAATGTCCATAGATTTAAATTGAAAAATTCTAAAACTATGTCTAAAGTAAAAAGAGGCTTTATTTTACACTATCACATGTACGATTTTGATGATTTTATCAAAAAGTTTAAAAATTTTAAAAATCATCCTTCTTCTTTTTTAAGTGGAAATGATATAGGGACTTTAAAGTCTTTATGGATTAAATTAGTCAATGATAGTAAGTTTACACCAGAAGATTTAAGAGAATATTATATAGATAATATTTTATTTACTGATGCCAAACTCAGTAAGTTGAAGAAAACTAGACTTTTTAATATTTTAAGTAGAAAAGAAAAAGCTACAGTTGAAATAACCCTGCCTAGTGAGATTTTGACCAAACTTGAAACAAAGACCTAGATGAGAGACAAAAGGTACATAGTCAAAGGGTCAAGAGTCGAGGGTTAATGTTTCGGAGAAAAAAGGGTCAAGGTTTGAAGAGTTGTAATATGTTTCAACATCGAGCACTTCAATCCTTCAGCATAAACTCTGTCGAGATGCATATAACTTACATTATACAAAAGTTCTCGACTCCGCTCGAACGTAAACAATGATGATGGCTTCATTTATTGAAGATCTGAATCGAACCTAGTCAAGATGATGGTGTTTTCTCCTGTGTTTCAACATCGAGCACTTCAATCCTTCAGCATAAACTCTGTCGAGATGGAGTTTGTTGTCGATACTTCAACTTTCGCTCAGCACTGGCAAGTTCGAACGTAAACAATGATAACGGTTTCATTTATTGAAGATCTGAATCGAACCTAAACAAGATGGCGGTGTTTCCTCCCATGTTTCAACATCGAGCACTTCAACTCTTCAGCATAAACTCTGTCGAGATGCATTTAACTTACATTATACAAAAGTTCTCGACTCCGCTCGAACATAAACAAAAGGGAAATACTATTTTTGAATCCTTATAACCGATTTCACGAATAAACCAGTGTTTGAATACTCTAATGAAAAAAATAAAAACTCCAATCATCCCCATTCACCAAACCTTCGTCAAGATCAAAGACGAACCTGAGGCGTTGGATCATAAAGCGATTTGCTTGTTCGCAGCTACCGGTTTCTTTTGGGATGATAGCACGTATTGGAGACATAAAAAAGTCTTATGTCCAGGAACGATTAATGAGATTGATGACAACGGGTACCTATTAAGTTCAAAAGCTTGGTTTAAGTGGTATTATAAACCTAAAGCCCAAGGCTTTGAAGCTTCATTACAGAACTACCAAGAGTTATTTGAGCAAATCATAGAGGAGCAAATCGGAGATCAACAAGCAATTTTACCTTTGTCTGGGGGTTTGGATAGCCGAAGCCAGGCCGTGGCTTTAAAAAAATTAGGAAAAAAGGTGACGTCGTATTCCTATTCATTCCAAGGCGGCTACAAAGAGCATAAGATCAGCCAGCAAATTGCTAAAGCTTGTGATTTTAAGTTTCAGGCTTTTGAGATCCCACCAAACTATTTATGGGATAAAATAGATGACTTAGCTGAGATCAATCAGTGTTATTCCGAGTTTACACATCCCCGTCAGATGGGGGTGTTGGAGGAGCTTAAAAAAATGGAAGGAGTGTTTTCTTTGGGCCATTGGGGAGATGTTTTATTTGATAAGGGCGGTGATGAAGGTATTCAAGACCAAGATTTAGTGGATTATATCCATAAAAAAGTGATTAAGAAAGGAGGAATGGAATTGGCACAATCCCTATGGCAGTCCTGGGGTTTAGAAGGTGATTTTAAGACTTATTTGAATGAGACTACTCAGACCTTGCTCAACCGAATTGAGATCCAAAACACCTCAGCGAAAGTAAGAGCATTTAAATCGATGTACTGGGCGCCACGATGGACCAGTATTAATCTAAGTGTGTTTGCAGCGGCTCATCCAATTACTTTGCCTTATTATGATGATCGCATGTGCGAGTTAATTTGTCAGCTTCCAGAAGCCCATTTGGCCGATCGAAAATTACAAATCGAATACATCAAGCAAAACAATTCGCAGGTCGCTAAAATTGTTTGGCAAGATCAAAAGCCTTTTAATCTGACTAATTTTCAAAAGAACAAAACACCCTATAATTTACCATATCGAGTTGTCGACAAACTCAAACGTGAAGTCCAAGCCAAACTAGGCAAGAAATTCATTCAGCGCAATTGGGAATTGCAGTTTTTAGGAAAAGAGAATGAAAGGCAATTAGAATCGCATTTATTTAATTCCAATTTTAAAGACTTTGTCGATCCGAGTCTAGTCAAAGACCTGTATACTAAATTTAAAACCCAAGATCAAGTGTTTTATTCGCATCCCATAAGTATGTTGTTGACGTTGAGTGTATGGAATAGTAGGGAGTTGGGTAGTCTTGAGTAGTGTTGAGTCGTGAGTAGTGTTGAGTCGTGAGTCGTGAGTAGTGAGTCGTGAGTAGTGAGTAGATAGTTAAAGAGTCAAGTAGACAAGGGTCGAGAGTCAATGAGTCGAGATGGAGTTTGTTCTCGACTCCGCTCGAACGTAAACAATGATAACGGTTTTAATTATTGAAGTTCTGAATCGAACCTAAACAAGATGGTGGTGTTTTCTCCCATGTTTCAACATCGAGCGGAGTCGAGAGTCAAAGTTTGAAGGATTTTACTATGTTTCAACATCGAGCACTTCAATTCTTCAGCATAAACTCTGTCGAGATGCATTTAATTTACATTATACAAAAGTTCTCGATACTTCGACTTTCGCTCAGCACTGGCAAGCTCGAACATAAACAACGATAGCGGTTTTATTATTGAAGATTTGGATCGAACCTAAACAAGATGGTGGTGTTTTCTCCCATGTTTCAACATCGAGCTGCCTGTACCGAGCGTAGACGAAGTAGAGTCGAGATGGATTTAACTTACATTATACAAAAGTTCTCGACTCCGCTCGAACGTAAACAAGGGTAGAAGGGTTCAAAGCTAAAATATCGAAAGGTGAATAACTTTATTTTCTTTTGCCCCTCCCTAAAGGGTGAGAAAATAAAGCATTTGAAATAAAAGGATTATTTTAACCATTCACCCTTTAGGGCTGGGGCCAAGATGGTAATGTTTTCTCCCATGTTTCAACATCGAGCGGAGTCGAGATGGAGTTTGTTCTCGACTCCGCTCGAACGTAAACAATGATAACAGTTTCATTTATTGTAGATCTGAATCGAACCTAGTCAAGATGGTGGTGTTTTCTCCCATGTTTTAACATCGAGTACTTCAACTCTACAGCATAAACTCTGTCGAGATGGAGTTTGTTGTCGATACTTCAATTTTTCAGTATAAACTTTGTCGAGATGCATTTAACTTACATAATACAAAAGTTCTCGACTCCGCTCGAACATAAACAAAAGGGAAATACTATTTTTGAATTCTTATAACCGATTACACGAATAAACCAGTATTCGAATATTCTAATGAAAAAACTAAAAATCCTATACACTATACCCAACTTCGATACTGCCGGTAGCGGCAAGGTGGTTTATGATTTAGTGAAGGGTTTAGACAAAACGCGATTTGAACCAGAGATTTTAGTTAAGCATAACCGAGGTAATTTTTTTAAGGAGGTGGAAAAGTTAGGAATGCCTATACATGTATTCAATTACGAGACAGACTATTATCCGCTGTGGAGTTTTCCTTGGCGATTATGGAAAGTAGTCCGGTTTTTTAAAGGATTAGATGTAGATATCATTCATTCTTGGCATTGGAGCTCCGATTTTTCAGAGCCATTAGCGTCTAGATTAGCAGGAATCAAATTTATCTACACCAAAAAAGCTATGGGTTGGGGCAATAAAGCTTGGGTTTGGAGGTCAAAACTTAGCCATCACGTCATTGCGATTAATAAAGCAATGATGACTGAGTTTTTTGTGAATTCTTCTCATATAAAAGCGACCTACTTGCCCTTGGGGTTGGATACCGAAGTCTATAAACCCAGACCTTATAATCAAGTGATTGCAGATCAGTATGACTTTCAAAAAACTGACTTCATAGTGATTTCGGTAGTAAATATGGTTGAAGTGAAAGGCATTGAAATTTTAATTGAGGCCGTTATTCAGTCTCAAATTCCAAATATAAAATTACTTTTGGTGGGTAATGATCAAACGGATTATGTGAATAGATTAAGAGCTGAGTATAAAATGAATTCCAACATTATTTTTACAGGAAAACAAGCGAAGGTTCAAAACTTCCTATCGGTAGCTGATGTCTTTGTGATCCCGACTAAGAATGAAGGTAAACGCGAAGGGATGCCTATGGCGCCTGTAGAGGCTATGGCGATGGGAATACCAGTTATCGGCTCTCGGATTGCTGGGATAGAAGATATTTTAGAAGGCTTCGACGACTGGCTATTTGAAGCTAGCCATGTTGAAGGTTTAAAAAATTTATTAGAAAAAGCCTACCAATTACCCAAAGACGACTTATTGAAGGTAGGAATACAAATGCGAAAAAAGGTAGAAAGTAAATACTCTTATTCTACATTTATTAATTCCAGAGAACAGATCTATGAATCACTTTCATAAGCATACCATAGTTGTGGGGTCAGCCAGAAGCGGAACCAGTTGGTTGAGTGAAAACATGGCTAAAGTGTTTCGTTACAGAATGCTGTTTGAACCAGAACACACCGATAATACTAAGCAGGGTCAATTGGTAGCCGACCAAATGATCACCAATAAAAATCAAGACAATTATACTGAGGGGTTGAGATATCTGCAACGGGTATTAAGTAATCGAGTAGATTCTGACTGGATTGCACAAAACTCAAATAGAACTTACAAAAGACATTTATGGCCCTTTATTCCTAAGCATTTTGTCATTAAACTGGTAAGGGGAAACCTTTTGGCTCCTTTTATAAGCCAGTATTTTGAAATTCCTGTAGTGCATGTCGTTCGTCATCCTCTAGAGGTTATCAAATCTCAACAACGGGTCAGATTTCCTTGGTTATATGATTTATCTTACTTTCTGAAGCAAGAAGAGTTAATAGATCTAATTTCTAATAAATATGATATCAATATCAAAGACTTTATTCACAAAAGTAAAGTTGAAATTTTGGCGTTGCGCTGGTGTATAGAAAATGTAGTGGTTTTAGAAGATTTAAAAGCAGGACAATCAGATCAATACCATGTAATCAAACATGAAGCTTTACGAAATGACGTTGAGATCTATAAAAATTTATGTCAAACATTAGGGATTGAAGTTTTGGGACATATAGATAACGAATATAAAAAGCCTTCTACAAAAGCCCATCCTAAATCTTCGGTTCGTGGAGGGTCAGAATTAGATAACTTATCCGAAGTCGAGATAGAAAACATAAAAGTAGTGCTAGGTCAGTTTAATCAATCCCTCTATAGCTTATGACCATAGCTATAGTGCTTCCTCAACCTCCCGCCTATTCTGAAACCTTTTTTCGTTCGAAAATTGAAGGCTTAATTGTCAATGGTCATCAGCTGATTTTGGTCACGGCAGCTACCAACAAAACTTTCGACTTATGTGAGCATATCCAACATCCTAAGGTGTATAAAAATCCCATTAGGCAATTGTTAAGTATGTTGCTAGTGTTTGTAGGCTTATTGCCTTATTGGGCAAAGGTGAATCGATACATCAACCTAGAGCGAAAAGAGGGGGCGTCTTTTAAGCGTTTGATAGAAAAAATCTATATCAATGTCAGTCTTTTAAAGTTAAACGCCGACTGGATCCACTTTGGTTTTGCCACTATGGCTATAGACCGTGAGACTGCCCCCAAAGCTATTGGAGCAAAACTTGCGGTAAGCTTCCGAGGCTATGATATAGAGGTCTTCCCCTTAAAGAATTTAGATTGCTATCAAAGATTATGGACGCACGTCGATAAGGTGCATAGCATTTCTGATTATTTATTAGAAAAAGCATTTGACTTAGGGCTTTCTAAGTCAGTCGATAGTGAAGTGATTTATCCTGCGGTAGATTTTGATTTTATAAAGAAGATTCAATTATCTAGTGATACTTTGGGTACAAAGTTTAAACTTTTAACGATTGCAAGGTTGCATTGGATCAAAGGAATAGATGACTTAATTGAAACAGCTCAACATCTAAAGTCAAAGCAAATTAATTTTGAGTGGAAGGTCATCGGTGAGGGAGATCAGAAACACACCGAGAGGTATGCCTATCATATTTATAAAGCAGGTTTACAAAAGCAAGTTCTTTTATTAGGGAAACTTAGTCATGCAGAGACCTTAAAAGAACTTTCTACAACAGAGCTTTACGTTCAGACGAGTTTAAGTGAAGGCTTTTGTAATGCCATTTTAGAAGCTCAGGCTTTAGGAAAGCTTTGCTTAGCCTATGATGCTGGTGCTTTATCTGAAAACATACAAAACAATACAACTGGGTTCTTATCTCCTAAAGGTCAACCCCACTTAATAGCTCAAAAGATTATAGAGGTGGAGCAGCTATCTAGGCATGAAAAAGAACAGTTAATTCAAAATAGTATTTCCAGAGTAAAGGAAAACTTTAATATAAATAAACAAAAGAGAGAGTTTAATCTTTTTTATAAATAATAAATGAAGGTGAAGATACATTATTCCAAAGCTTCTTATGATCCTAAAAGTAGGGGGCAGTTATTCCCATTGCTCAAAGCTTTTATCAAAAACGAAAATTTCACAGATCAAAAGCGTCAAGATATGTATCAAATCTCTGACAAAGAAGTTAAGTTTGTAGAGAAGATTAGTGATTCTGATATTTGTATTCTGACCATGTCCTGGAACTATTACTACAATCAAAATTGTATTCATGATGCGAAGCAGTATATTAAAAATGCAAATGCCGCAGGTAAAGAGGTTTGGACATGGATGTCCGGTGACTTTGGTGTGGACCTAAGATTTAAAGGCAATTACGTTATTTTTCGAAATTCCGGTCATAAAAGACAGCTATCCAATCAACATATAGGAATGCCAGTTTTCATTAGTGATCCATTAAAACAAATTTACAATACCACAGAATTACTTATGCCAGAGTATACCTCAAAACCTACGGTAGGATTTTGTGGGCAAGCTAATTCAAGTTTTAATAGATCTTTAAAAGAAATCATGATAAGGGCTAGTCATAATATTAATCATCAGCTTGGAAGGACCTTCAATTCTCCACAACCAATCCAATCGACTTCTTTACTAAGAGCTAAACTTTTAAAAAAACTAGAAGCGTCCAAGTTTATAAAAAGTAACTTCATTAAGCGTCAAAAATATAGAGCAGGAATTAAAGAAAATAAGGCTAAACATAAGACGACTCTGGAGTTTTACGATAATATACTTGAATCCCATTACGTTTTATGTGTCAGAGGTGGTGGGAACTTCTCTGTGAGATTTTACGAAACATTAGCTATGGGTCGTATACCGATATTTATAAATACTGATTGTTTGCTACCTTTGGCTAATCGAATAGATTGGAAAAATAACTGTGTTTGGGTGGAGAATAATGATAAAGAGAAAATAGCAGATAAAGTAATTGAGTTTCATCAGCAGCATACAAAAGAATCTTTATATCAGCTCATGAAAGAAAACAGGTACTTATGGGAAAGTAGAATGAGAATAGGAATGTTTTTCAAAGACTATTTTTAATTGACTTACATTTAGAAAAAATTCAATTACTTTGTGAAGGAAATGGTATAGAATTCGTCCTCTACCAATCACCACTTGTAAATCAACAGCAGATTTCACCAAAAGCCTATACCATGTTTAATCATTCTATATTGCTAGCTCAAGTTACAGCTTTGTTTTATGATGCTATTCATGTCAATAAGAGGGGGAGAA
>Ga0306912_1001070_pt1 | contig 13385 bp, 19 predicted proteins | sample AntRauFillE10628_FD_190443 | JGI IMG/M metagenome (GOLD analysis project Ga0306912, IMG submission 190443) | Saline lake microbial communities from Rauer Islands, Antarctica - Metagenome Filla E10 #628 (v2) (version 2) | ecosystem: Environmental > Aquatic > Non-marine Saline and Alkaline >... | reverse complement strand
AAGCTGCTAAGATCAAGTCACCGTACTACTTGGTAGCAAAGTATGTTTCGCGTAACCCAAAGACTGATAAGTTGTTAACACCGAAGGCAAAGGAGATTGTTGACGAAGAGTATTATGACCTCATCGACCACTTGCGTGAGAATATTGAAAGCTTCACTGCCTTAACTGAGCAGGAGCGTTTGGACTATGTACGCAGGTATTTGGAGGCACAGTGACTAAAGTATACGTAATAACCTGTAAAATACAACACATGTATGATACCGAGACTTACTTTGAGGTAGCAGGTGTTGCGTATACTCCAGAAGGTGCTAATAAAATTGCTTACAAAGCCAACAAACGCGGCGAAGTAGTAGACATCGACGCTGGAACACACATAATAGAAGGCTGCTCAAAAATGACAGATCATACAGACACGTCTGAAGAAGAAATCAAAGAAAAAATGATACAAGAATGCTTTATGTTTATGGAAAGCATCTACAAGTATTACGGTGCCGACAAAGGCGAAGAGATGTGGGACACTATTGTTACTAGTCTCGACCCGTCTATCAAGCGACAAATGCTTCTTCGAATGTTCAAAGGTGATTACAAGACTGAGATTACAATCCGTAAGGTTGTAACTGACAGTAAGAAAGTCCATATCATCAAAAAGATACGGGAAATAACCGGACTGGGGTTGAAAGAGGCAAAAGATATTGCTGATCAAGTTTGCCCTACGCATAACAGCAGTTTTTATGATAATTTACACCCGGTTACTTTCAAGGTAGATCCAGACAAACGCAGAGTAGCAGTTAGAGAATTAGAGGAATTGGGATGCATAATTTAATTGAAGATTCAGTAGAATATAAATTAGTGACAGAATTCTACGGCAAGCGTACAGCCAAACGCTCAGGCGTGCCGTTGATGAACCACATTAACGAAGGCGTTGCTGTTCTGGAAGAAATGAATAGCACAGTAGACGCGATGTTGGCCTTTTGCTTGCATCCGTTGATTCAAGACGACGCCGATCTAGAAGAAAATATTGCTCACGTAAGCATCGACGTAAGTCCTACAGTGATTGCGTTGGCTATGGAATACCGCAGCGTAGCAAACGAGTATCTTCCGCCAAAAGTTGGTACTGGCCAGCAAATTCGATTGAGCCCACTTGAAGAAGTGAACGACATGTTAGTTGCTGATAAGGTGCAGAACCGCAAGGACTTCTACACTTATCACTGGAACACGCACGAAAATCGCGACGCCCTTAAAATATACTTTGATGAGTGGTTAATTGCTCTTGATGTCGATAACGAGATGTACATTAACTTCTGCGATGTGATTGAAGCAGGCAAGGTCCACGAAAGCGAAGACCAACGTATCAAGCGCGAGCACAAAATTTACGAAAGCGTGTTTCACAAGATTCAAATGTGCTCGGTTGGGTTCCAAGGCGATAAGATTCGTGAAATTGTTGGCAAAATCTGTGACTGGAGCTATGCTCACAGAAGCGGCAACGGCGAACTAAGTGACCGAGAACAGCAGGAGCGTATTGATAGTGCACTTGACGCATTAGAGAAGAAAATCAAGTAGTAGGTATGACAGAATACATCGGAGTAGTAATTCTTGTAACTATTGTCTTGGGTATACTTTATGTAGTAACACGTTACGCAAACGCCCGTCTATACAAAAACAACACTTGACAATATCTCTGTCTGAGTTTATACTATATAGACACTGACAGACAGAGATACTTTTCATGCCACGCATTAAAGCATACAAAAACGGAACATCAAAACGCCAACTAATTCCTGTTGAGACTGCAAAGGTTAGTACTGCGTTCCGTTGTCCCTGGACTGGCAAAATCTTCGGCGAGAAGCGAAGTTATGTTATGCATCTAAAAGAACTAAGGGAACAGCGTATGTACCGCAGAGCCCGACAAGCAAGATTTGAAAAAGTTCGCGTAGAATTTAACGGACAGAAAACCTGGGACGACGTTATTCAGTGGATTGAAAATCATCCAGAGTTCTTCTTTGATCTAGGGATGCGCAGTCGTGTAATGTCAAATCCTAAACCACTTGACCGCGAAAACCTTTTTATCAAAATCACGTACTTACGGCTAGTTTGGTCACCTACAGCATCAAATACACATAGCTGCCCCCGCAACGGAAAGACAAACTGGGGCGGACGCGACGATGACACTCCCCGTAGCTATCCAGGATGGGAAGGTCGCATTGAGTTCCAAGCACACCAATTCAGCCCAGACGGCACGTTGCGTGAGAGTTCACCTTTTAGTGGAAGTGATCTATTTGATCGCAGTGGCATTAACACAGGCAGCGGTGGTGCCGGTGGCAAAGGCGGTTACGCATATGGTGTTACGCTCTTTGACGCAGACTGGCCGGGTATTACTGAACGCTGCGAAAAGCTGGACACTCTTACTACGCTAAAAGGCGACAAGAAACCGTTTCACCGTGCGTACATGTACAACGGCAATTTTGAAACAGCAAGAGACAAGGTGACAATATGAACGAAGATTACATTTACGTAAGATCGCATTACTTTGGCACAGGCGAAGGCATGACCCTTGGCCTTCTTGTTACTCGAGCACTGCCCAACAGGGAGCAGTATGATAACGAGCTGTCCAGAGAAACGGTTGCACTTATGCAGTTTGACGAGACTTTTGGGTCGTTTCTTGGCCGCGGCGCTGTTGCTATCAGCAAGCATACGTTCTTAACAGAGAACGAAGACTTTATCCCCAAGCACGTAAAGCAGATTGTTAACGGAGGAAAGCAGACGCCTGGAAACTTTAAGTGGTCAGCTGAGGTGCACATCAACTATTCTTGAGGTGCACATGCCAACGAAAGAATGGATTGTGCCTGGTCTAAGTACTATAGAAGGGTATCAGTACCTTAGTAAAATTACAGACGGCGTAACTATTACAGAAACAGACTTGGACATCGTTAGTGCCGGCGGATTCAGATCTAACCAAGCAAATGTATTCAACAGCATGCACCGTCAGAAACAGATTACTTGCCATACGTCAGAAGGTAGACAAGAAACGTTTTTGATGCTAAAATACCCTGACGCATACGTAATATCAATATCACTACAGGAACTAGAATGAGAACACAACCACAAGACATTATCGCTCGACTCGAAGCAGATAACAGCAAACTAGCCAAACAAGCAATCCTGCACGACGCAATCGACAACGAGCTTACAGAGTTCTTTGACGGTCTGCGTATGGCGTTGGATATGCTGTACACATTTGGTGTTAAGAAAGTGCCTGTCAAAGATGAAGACGCAGGACAGGGGTTGCCGTGGCCTGCATTCGTAGACCTAGCAGAAAAACTGCACAACCGCGAGCTTACTGGCCACGCCGCACGTGACGCTATTGAGCTAGCAATGAACGTTGCCACACAAGAACAATGGAATGGCTATTACCGTCGCATTTTGATCAAAGACATGCGAGCTGGATTCAGCGAAAGCACAGTAAACAAAGTCTGCAAAGCGGCCAAGCGGCCAGACCTAGGAATTCCTGTGTTTTCTTGCCAACTAGCCCACGACGCTGCAAACCACGAGAAGAAAGTCAAAGGCGAAAAGCTAATTGAAGTTAAGTTAGACGGTGTCCGAGTACTAACAATTGTACATCCAAACGGTACAGTTGAAATGTTTAGTCGCAACGGTCGACAGTTGATCAACTTTGGACACATTGAGAAGCAGTTCGCAATGATTGCCAAGAAGTTTGATCGAGCATACGTGTTCGACGGCGAAGTGATGTCAGGGTCGTTCCAGGACCTGATGAAGCAGATTCACAGAAAAGACAACATCGAAGCAGCAGACGCAGTACTGCACTTGTTTGATGTTGTTCCGCTGGAAGACTTTCAGAAGGGCACGTTCGATATGCCGCAGCGTGAACGCACACAATTGCTCAAGGACCTGATTGGCAACCACGAGATGCTGCTGGCGTTAAACAACTGCACAATCGTTGAACAAGAGTTGGTAGATTTGGACACTGAAGAAGGCGATGCTCGCTTCCAAGAAATCAACCGTAGTGCAATTGCCGGCGGATACGAAGGCATTATGCTCAAAGACGCTGACGCACCCTACGAGTGCAAACGCAGAGCAGCTTGGTTGAAGATTAAACCGTTTATCGAAGTCACTCTTACTGTTGTAGATGTTGAAGAAGGCACTGGCAAAAACGTTGGCAAGATGGGTGCACTGGTCTGCGAAGGTGTAGACGATGGCAAAGACATCCGCGTTAACGTAGGCAGCGGCTTCAGCGACAAACAGCGTGATGAATTTTGGGAAGCACGTGAGGAAGTAAAGGACCAGCTAGCAGAAGTGAAAGCAGACGCTGTTACGCAGAACCAAGACGGCACGTATTCACTGCGTTTCCCACGCTTCAAAACCTTTAGAGGATGGCTGCCAGGCGAGAAGGTGTAAATACTAGCAGATAATACAAAGGAAACAGAATGACAGACAATTTTAAAATCCTAACTGATGCCTCACACATCCGTCGAAGATTCAGCATGTACGGCGGCAGTCAAGTTGTACAGGAAGAAACTGTTTTTATTGATGCAGAGTTTAAGCAGGTAAAGCTAGTAGCTGGTCTACTCAAGATAATCAACGAGATTATTGACAACTCTATTGACGAGCACGTTCGCACCAACAAAGAGTTTGCTGACAAGATTGACGTAAGCGTAGACAGCTTTGGATCTATCACAGTCAGCGACAACGGCCGTGGCATCCCGGCAAACAAGGTAGAAACACCAGATGGTGCTGAATACCAGATGGTTGCTGCATTTACACGCGCTCGAGCAGGTTCGAACTTTGACGATGAAAACCGTGAGTCAATTGGCATGAACGGTGTTGGGTCGATGATTACGTTTGTGACCTCATCTAAGTTCGAAGCTAAGAGTGCCGACGGCACCAAGGAAGTCAAGCTAGTAGGCAAAGACGGCCAGGTAGACAAGATTACTACCAAGGCCACTTCACGCAAAGGCACAACTGTTAAGTTCACGCCGGACTACGAATTTTTCGGTCTTGAGACAATTGACGAAACACACGTGAAGTTAATTGAAGAACGTGTTAAGTCACTGGCACTTGCGTTTCCTACAGTTAAATTCAAGTTTAACAATACAGCAGTAAAGGTCAAGTTCACAGACTTCTTTGGTGAGTGCGACACGTTTCAAACAGACTACGCACAGTTTGGTATCACCAAGTCAGAAGGCGCGTTTCAAACGTATTCGCTGGTAAACGGTCTTGGTGTAAAATCAGGCACACACATTGATTACTTTGCTGGTGCTGTTATTAGTGAACTACGTGACGTGTTAAAGCGGCGTAAGAAGGTAGACATCACTCCTGCGAGGCTCAAGCAGCACCTGCGCATACACGCAGTGATCAACGGGTTTGGACAGCTCAAGTTTGACAGTCAGACCAAAGAACGTGTGACAAACTCCACAGCAGAATGTCGCGATGCAATCGGCGAAGTAGATGCCAAGAAGATTGTTGCCAAGCTGATGAAGAACGACGACTTGATTGACGAAATCCTAGCCTACACAAAGATGAAGGACGATCTTGAAGCAAAGAAGGATCTCAACAAGCTAGAAAAGAAGAAAAAAGTCAAGAGTGACAAGTACGTAGCAGCTATCGGCGGCACGCAACGTATCTTCGTTGTAGAAGGCGACTGTTTAGCAGAAGACACACTGATAATCCGTGGTAACGGCCAGCCTGTTGCACTAAAGGATGTTAACCAGGGAGATATTATTATCTCCGGTGACGGCAAGACAGAAACCGTTGTATCTAAAACACAAAGTCTACGCAAGCGTGTGAAGATAAAGACAGCAGTTGGCGATGTAGAATGCAGCCACAAGCACAGAATGTATGTATACGACACTTCAGACAAGCAATTCAAGTTTGTTACTGGAAAAGATATTGCTGCTGATAAATCAAGATACAAGTTGGTTAGATCCAAGGCTCGAAGTACAACTGAGTATTACGAAGTAATCTCAAATAACAATCAGCAGTTGCATTTAAACGGCGGCATCATTAATTACACAGACAACGACTATTTTGTTGTATTTAGAAAGACAGGAATGTTACGGGTTCACGCAAACAAAATCACTGCAGGCGATTTTGTTGTTTCAGTTGTGTGAAAGGTCTCCTTCTATGAAAATCCCGAGTACGCGAGAAAAGAATTCATAACATCACGACCGGTGTTCACAAAACAAAGTTGTATAGAAAAATACGGGTTGAGCTCGGGTATAGAACGGTACAAGTTATACTGCAAAAGACAAGCAGAGGCAATTGGTAGAAACTGTGCTTCGAAGGAATCTCTAGACAATTTTTATAATAAACTAGTAAAGATGCTTCCGACAGACATCGAAATTTGTATAGGTGCACATGGAAAGAAAGAGTATTTTATTATGGACAGCAATTATGGATACAGGCTTTACGACTTTACTATTCCGGAAATTAATGTTATAATAGAGTATCACGGATCATTCTGGCATTACAATAAAAATAACTTAATGGAGTCGAAATTCAGTACGCTCAAGGAAAGGAAAGAAAAAGACAAAATAAAAAGAGAAGTAGCAGAAAAACATGGATTTGAATATTACGTTGTTTTTGACACAGCTAATTTTGACGACGAAGTTAAAAAGTATACACAATTAATAATGGAAAAATACAATGAATGCAGAAATTAACATAGACGAGAGGTTTGTTGTAGACGATGATTTTTTTGAACTGTTCTATGAATTAGTAGACATAGACGATGTAGTAGACGACGACGAATATGTCAATATGATTGACATATCTGTAACAGGACAGAAAACCTTTACACTTGCATCAGGTATAGTAAGCCACAACTCGGCCTCAGGTGGTTTGATCAAATGTTTAGGACGCAAAGGTAACGCATTCTACGCACTCAAAGGCGTACCTCTGAATGTGCTGGAAGTTAGTCACCAGAAGTTTATGGCTAACAAAGAGCTGAGCGAATTATACAGCATTATCACCACCTTTCCAGACGCTGAGATATGTATCGCAACAGACGCCGATGCAGACGGTAGTAGAATACGCGGTCTAGTGTCACTGTTTATGCACAAGTATTTTCCGGATCACCTAAATAACGGTAAGATGAAGTTGTTAAGAACGCCTATTGCTATCGGCAAGAAGAACAACGTGATCAAAGAGTGGGCGTACACGTTTGGTGACGTGAACAAGATTGATAGCAAGCTAGATGTTAGCTACGTAAAAGGTCTTGGTTCATGGAGCGTGAAGGACTTACAGCACATCATAGACAAAGACACAATGGTAGACATGCTGCCAGAAGTATCAATTACCGACACAGAGCTCTTTACACAATGGTTCTCAGGCAGTACAATAGACTTTCGCAAAGAACAAATATTAAACGCAGCGCCGTTCGACGTAATGAGGATATAGAATAAAAATGACAGCATCAACACCAGTAGTAAAACTAGAAGATTTCTTTCAAAACGAGTATATCGACTTTTCGGTATATGACAACGTGCGGAAGTTAGCAAACTACATAGATGGGCAGAAGAATGCCAGTCGTAAAATCCTGTATACTGTGCTTCAGCAGAACGTCGACAAGTTTGTAAAAGTGTCAAACCTAGGCCCAAGGGTGCAAGACTATTCACAGTATTTGCATGGTAGCCTGGAAGGCACTATTGTCAATATGACTGCTGACTACGTAGGATGTGGCAACAATATTCCCCTGCTAGAAGGCGACGGCAACTTTGGTTCAGCGTTCATCAACGACGCAGCAGCAACACGCTATATCTTTGCAAGGATGAATCCTATTCTCAAGAACCTGTTTGTCAAAGAAGACACAGTCAACTTGATGCATCAGAGTTTTGAAGGATCCAAAATTGAGCCTCGCTTCTTTGTGCCTGTGTTGCCCATGCTGGCAATCAACGGAGCAGAAGGCGTGAGCATAGGCTACGCACAGAAAATCTTCCCACGCAAGAGTTCAGAGATTGCCAAGTGGGTCAGACAGAAAGCGGAAGGCAAGCGCATCACAGCGAACCTAACTCCACATTGGGAAGGCATGCAGTGTACAGTTGAGAAAGGTGACAGCTCAGTACAGTGGCAGGTCAAAGGCAGCTTTACGCGCAAGACAAAGCATCGCATACTGATTACAAGTATCCCAGTGGGCTATACGCTCAAGCAGTACCAGGCCGTTTTGGACAAACTGTTGGAAGACAAGGTCATCAAAGACTACGATGATTTGTCAGACAATGATCAGTTTGAATTCGAAGTACACGTAGATCGTGCGTTCGGCGAAAAGGACGACGAGTGGATACTCAACAAGTTTAAGTTAATCAAAAGAATTTCCGAGAACTTCACCTGCATTGACGAGAACAACAAAATTACTATCTTTGAAAGTCTCAAGCACTTGCTGGACACGTGGTACGCAAAGCGTATTGAATATAACGAGCTACGCAAGAACTATATTCTGCAAAAGATGCAGGACGACATGGATTATGCCGACGCAAAGATTAAATTCATCAAAGGCGTAATTGAAGAAAAAATTGAGTTGCGTAATCAGGCAGAATCTGTTATAGTAAAACAAGCTGAAACATATTCTTCGCTGCTTGAAGGCAGAGTAGAAAAATTCTTAACGCTGCCCATGCGGTCATTGACCAAAGAAGAGATTGCTAAGTTGCGCAAAAAGAGTGCAGAACTAAAACAAGACATTGCTGACTACAGCAAGAACACATTTGAAGACATTTTGATTAACGACCTACGTGCTCTGAACTTATGAAGAACCAGGAGAATATCGTAATAAACGATGTTGTCTATAAGAGATATATCGTACATCGTTTCAGCGTTGATGTCATGTCAACTGATTATCTTATCAACGCATCTATTGAAGCATGGAAGGAGAGAAGTACAGTAGGTCAATGGGTCAAAGAGAATTGTGTAGAAATAAGTTCAATAGACCAAAGTAACCAACTTCTTGCTTCAAGAGACGTAATAGTTTTTGGATACATGACAGAAAAGCAGCATACGTTTTACATGCTAAAGTTTCCTGAAAATAGGTCTATGTATGTATGAAGGAATAACCGTTTATGAATATCGTGAGGATGAGCTTTACCTGCTAAACCAGAAAGAAAGAAACGGTTACTTAAAAGCTCTTCTAGATGATTGGATGGAGACTCCTAAAGGAAAATGGTGTATAAAATATGCAGTTGATTTTAGAACTCTTAAGGCTGCGGACCCTAATACATGCGGATATAAAATTTGTGTCCGCGCAATGTTTAAAGAAAAAGATGCAACACTGTACCGACTAAAGTGGGCTAACGAATAAGATAACTAATATAGAGGAAATAAGAAATGGGTAAATACTACAGTACTAAGACTTATGGTAACGAAGAAGGCCTGAGTTGCTGCTTTAGACAGTGGCGATCAAAGCACTCGCATTGCTCACTGCTACACGGATATTCAATCGGCGTAAAGGTTGTTTTTTCGTGTAAAGAGCTAGACGAGCGGAACTGGGTTCACGATTTCGGTGGCCTAAAAGAATTCAAAACGTGGCTAAAGCACATGTTCGACCACACTTTACTGGTTGCAGAAGACGACCCACATCTCGAATATTTTAAAGAGATGGCAAACATAGGTACGATCGGTAATCCTATGTCAGCACTTGTAGATTTACGTATTGTGCCGGCTGTAGGTTGCGAACGCTTTGCACAGCTAGCTTATGACAAACTGAGCGAAATTCTAATTCAGCAGTTTTACGACGGTGTACTGCTTAACGAAAGTGTTACGGTTAAGTCAGTAGAGGTGTTCGAGCACGGAGCCAACTCTGCAATTTACGAAGGATGAAGAGATACGTTGTTTGCCTCAAGTACGGCACAAAATATAGTCCAGACTATGTAAACAAACTTCATAATATGGTGAAAAGAAACCTCACCTTGAGTTACGAGTTTGTGTGCTTCACTGAATGTGCAAAAGGGCTTGACAAAGATATACGTGTTGAGCCCTTATCTCAGATTGAAGGCGTGCATGGCTGGTGGTATAAGCCTATGTTCTTTAATCCGAACTTGCCTATTAAAGGTACTATACTGTTCTTAGACTTAGATTTGATTATCTTCCGCAACATCGACCATCTGTTTACTCATAATCCTGGTCGGCTACAGGTTATACGTGACTTCAATCGAAAAGTAATCAAGAATTATCCCAAGTTTAACTCTAGCGTAGTTCGTTTTGACACAGGAAAACACAGGCAGGTGTACACTGAGTTTATGAAGAACCCAGCCGACGTTTGCCGAAGGTTTTTAGGAGATCAAGACTGGCTCTATCACCAAGTAAAATCTGATTTCGATTATTGGCCAGAAGAATGGATACAAAGTTATAAATGGGAGATGCGCAATCGGCCTGCTCTTGACCGAAGCAGGCCCAAAGGCGCAAGAGATTTTACCGAAAACGCAGAACCTACAGTCTTACCAGGAACTAGTATAGCTGTGTTTCATGGTGATCCGAACCCTCACATCTGTAAAGACGAATGGGTTTGGCAAAACTGGTATTGACATCTGTGAAAACGATGCTATAATGTACTTTACATTTATTCATTTAGGTATTACATGTTCGATCTATCTACACCGCGTATTGGTTTTGCTTGCAAATATATGCATTCCAATCAAGACCAACCTAAGAAGCTGCTAGAAGAGCTACAGCGACCCCTCAATACCAAGTCCACTACTGTTCAATGGCTCAACCGCCAAACTGTTGACGTCGCTGAACAGCGTCTGTGGGATATTATGGTGCACAACATCAACTCATTCAAGGAACTAATCAAATATGTTTCCACTTTACCCGCTAACCGCAGGATGGTCCGGCTCGGCAGCGACTGCTTACCTGTATACACTCAACAAGATTGGCAATACTATTGGCAACTGCCAGACGTTCGAAACTACTGCGAAACGCATTTTGCCCGAGTCGGTGATATCGCTAGGCAGCACGATGTTAGGCTTAGCTTTCATCCTGGCCAATTTACCGTGCTTGCTAGTGATAACGACGATATCGTACGACGAAGCATAGAGGAGTTCGAGTACCATGCAACCATGGCTAAATGGATGGGCTACGGACGAGAATTCCAAGACTTCAAGATTAACGTCCACATCGCGGGTAAACGAGGCCCCCAGGGCATACGAGACGCAATCAAACGACTATCTCCCGAGGCAAGAAACACACTCACAATCGAGAATGACGAGAACAAGTGGGGCATCGAACACAGCCTCGAACTTGTCGACGATTGTGCCCTTGTACTTGACATACACCATCACCTGTGCCGTGAAAGAGAGTACATTCAACCCTCCGACGATCGATATAAACGTGTGATAGACAGCTGGCGTGGCGTGCGTCCTGCAATACACTACAGCTACAGCCGAGAAGAGTATGTAGGACATATTCTTCCAACAGAGCTACCGGACTTTGATTTGTTAATAGAACAAGGCTACAAGAAAGGCAAACTTCGAGCACACTCGGACTATTATCCCAATACATCGGTTAACGACTGGGCGTTACAGTTCCTTGACACAGCTGACATAATGTGCGAGAGCAAGTGCAAGAATCTTGCATCCAAGAAACTGTACGAGCAGGCAATTAACAACGGACACCTTTATGAAAAAGACACTAATTGATTGGTTAGAGAAGCGTGACGATATCGAAGAGCGCCTTGAGGACATCGACTTTGCTATTCAATGCGAATGGCCCGAGGATCATGACGATGAACTATATGATCTTGAGAGGAAGCTAGCCAAGGCTAATAAGAAAATTCTAAAACTGTGCAAACAAGAAATTTCCTATCTTAGCAAGCAGGAGTCCAAATGACAACACTAAGCGAGTGGATCAGACCACGGAGAAACACTATGTATAAAGTCTATAGCCCAGTACCTCTTAATGTGAGGTACAGAAACGGATACCGTACTGAATCTGATTGGCCTAAGAAAGTCGCTGCTACTCTGCGCGAAGCTGACAAGACAGAGTATGTTCGTTGTCTTCAGTCTGACAGAACCTGCTTCTTGACCGGCAAAAGGTTGTTCTTTAAGAAAGCAGTTAGGGTCTCGGTCGGTTATTACGAAAAAAACAACGTAAGGTACACTGACTCGGTCGGTTATTACGAAAAAAACAACGTAAGGTACACTGACAACGAAATCTGGCTTGACCGTAAAGAACACCTTTTGCTTCAGTTAAAGGGCCTGTAAATAATGGCTGTACACTTAGCTGACGAAATGGCGAAAGTAAAACGTATTGTTGTGGGCCAGTGTCGTGGCCCTGCTGAAGACAAGTTCTGCTTCCTGCCAAGACGCTGCTTCCTAACAGGCAAGAGTCTGTTCATGAAGAAGGCTGTTCGAGCAACTCGTTATCTTGAAAGCTACAGGTCTCCCATGAACAATCAGATTAAGCAGCATTTTTGGGTAGATAGAGACCAATATCTACTAAATCAGTTGAAAGGTAAGTAATGCCTCATAACAAAGAAAAACGACTAGAACGCATTGACGAAGTTAGCAGATTCACTGTCGACAACTCAGACGCAAGATGCATATTATTTAGGCGGTGCTATATATCTGATCGCTTAATATTTTTAAGAAAAGCAGTAAAGATGCGCAAATTTATCACCGGTCCAGGATTTCCTCTAATTCTTGTATGCTGGATCGACAAGAAAGAACTGTTATTATTAGAGATAAGTGGAAAGTTAGACAGAAAATCTTGGAATCCTTTTGATTAATATGAAAGAACAAGTTATATCAGACCCAATTTGGCGAGAGATGCAGGAGATCATGCTCTACAGTGAGTTTGTAAAGCCTGTCAAAACCTGTACATCATGGCTGCCTCGTCGATGCAGGCTCAGCGGAAAACCACTGTTCAGAAAAACTGCAATCAAACTCCGACGACATATTGCAGCGACACCATGGTACAGCGCAGAGATAAAAGAAATTCATTGGGTTTGTCCAAAAGAATATACGCTGTTGCTGTTGAAAGGCATCTCGCCTTATCGATGGGTCGACGAGTCTTAGATAAGCAAGGTCTGCTTTTGAGAAGCTAGCAGAAGCGCGACGCAACCATCAACAACCAGGAAAGGGCGTGAACATAGAAGAGCAAGCACTAGACGAAAGCAAAGAGGTACGCTGTTTGAGTCCACGGGCTAAATGCCACGTGTCAAAACAGCGGCTCTTCTTACGAAAATGCATTAAGGTGAAGTGTTCTATCTGGACGCCGATTACCGGCTCGTCAAGACGGATTTCCGGCTGGACAACTACCTACTATTTTGTACCAAAACATCTTACTCTGTGGCGGCTAAAGGAATAAATATATTCATGAGTAACCAACTAAAGAGGATGTATAACAGCACCAGCCAATCTGCACAACCTGCAGAGTCTGAAAAG
>Ga0306912_1001062_pt1 | contig 13455 bp, 7 predicted proteins | sample AntRauFillE10628_FD_190443 | JGI IMG/M metagenome (GOLD analysis project Ga0306912, IMG submission 190443) | Saline lake microbial communities from Rauer Islands, Antarctica - Metagenome Filla E10 #628 (v2) (version 2) | ecosystem: Environmental > Aquatic > Non-marine Saline and Alkaline > Saline... | reverse complement strand
GTCTTTTACTCGACTCTTTCGGTTCTTACCCTCGAAGTCAATTTGAGAAGCTACCTTTGAGACTGCTGGTTGATCGAGCCAGTTCTGAAAGTCGTTACGCGCTACTTGTAGTGGCTTTAATACTTCTGGGTAGCCGGTAGTAAGAGTCTCCTCAAAGTACTTGTAGAACTGTGGAGCTTTCTTTTTAGCTGTGGCTGGTTCTGTTATGTAGTAACGCAAGAACTCGGCAAACGCTTCTGGTCGCTTTTCTCTAGCTGAAACTGTGTCGTAGCCACCACCATACTGTTCTAGCAATGGTCTCAATTCTTCTTTTGGAATAGCTTTACGGAACGGGTGCACTGCGTAGTCAATATAGTGTCCACTTTCGTGTACAAGAGTCGTGAAGTTACCGCCCTGCCGGTCAATACGGAAGTGTTTGTTACTCATACGAATAACGCCTTCTTTAATCTTGTAAATACCGGAAGCTGCTTGTCGGAACTTTCCGTACCGCACCACAACCCCTAGCTCATTTGCGAGTGTCTGTCCTATTTCCTGTCGGCGAATTAGCTTTTTATACTCCAACTCGGAACCTTTTTGCAGCTCTTGGTTGTTTACCTTCAAGTCCCCGTTCTGGCTTGGCTTACTAGGAACACGTTTAAGGAACCGGCTTGGGCTTTGCGGGTTTTTCTCGGCTTTGTTTACGCGTTTCGCTACTTCTGCATATTCTGTACCAACTACTTTTTCTGATAGTTCTTTTTCTACTGTTGGTGAAGTCCAGCGTCCTTCGGAGTCTCTTGGCTGAATAGCTGGCTTGGTGTTGTTCGTCCGCACAAGTACTTCTGAACCTTCTCTGTATACCCAATCAACTAGTCCCATACTGTAGTCGTCTAGGTTTTTTCCACTGTAGGCTTTTGTGTACTGGTCAAAGACTGCGTCACTATCAAGTGATAGAAGAATATCGTCGTAGTGCACCTTGTAAGGCTTTTGTGTGTCCCACTGTTTGTTCTGTGAGTAACTTTGAATACGTCCCTTTTTCATTTCCCCTACTCTATAAAGAGTCATGTACCCGCCTTTCTTAACCGGTAACTCGGAACGTCCAAGGCGTTTTACTTCTAGCCATTTACTGAAACGGGTGTTTAGTATCTGGTCTACTCTACCGGCATTGTCTCCTTCGTTTGTGTATTGTCGTATTTTTTCGGCAACTTCGTAGTCGGTGAACTTTGGAACTGGCAAACTGGTTGGCTCCGGTGCTGGGTTTGCTTGCCGGTAGATTTCCTGCAACTGTAGCTCGGTTCTGATTTGGTCTGCGTCAAACGCAATAAACTCTTTAATCATTTTCCCTCCGTCTCGTCCAAATTCTGAAACTGCACTGTCGTACCCTTTGCTCTTTAGAAAAGCTAGGTTGTCTGCGTCTGTGTACAACAAGTCGTAAAACTCTCCAATTTCTCCCAGTCCCACTTCTTCGTTGATACGCTCAAGTGCTTTTGTTGGTGATAGCTTCTCACCAAACATAATCTGGGCAAGGTCTGGAGCTTGTTTTTTATTACTGAATAGTCCCGCTTGGGTAATATCAAGAGTCTTTTTAGCTTCAATGTAGGCTGGAATAACGTTTACTGGTCGGCTGTCTCCTCGTTCGCGGGTATCGTTTGTGAACTTGTACGCTCGTTTCTTGTCACCTATAAAGAAGAACCCAAAGTTGGTATTTTCCGCGTCGGTGTTTGAGCCCTTTTTACTATTGTCGAATACTTGGAAGTTTCCTAGTGTCCCGTGGTAATACCGCTTTCCTTGTGCCCGTAAGAATGACTGGAACGTGTCGTGTTTTTTAGCTTGCTGTAATAGCTTGGCGTCTTTTGGATTGTGTACTGTCTCGGCGAGAACGTTTCCTTCGTCGTCCTGTGCAATTTCTCCTTCTGTCTGCTCCTCGATAGTAAGCTTGTCTCCGTTACGCGCGGTAACAGTTATGTCTGACACGTCAAACATGACGTAGTTAAAGTCCGCTCGGTCTGTTTTATTTCGAGTGCTCCCTGTCTTGTATTTCACTCCTCGAATACCATTCTCAAGAAGCCACATAGACGTAACTTTTTGTGAGTTTTCAATACTCCCGTCCGCTGCTCTTTGCGGATTAAAGTACTTGTAGTCTTCGTCCATTTGCCGGTACCAGTACAAACCAAACTCTAGGTCTGACTGTGCTTTATTATCCTTTATTTGATTCCAGTGGTCTTGGATAGACTTTTTATCAGTCGGTTGTTTTCCTTCCTGACGTTTTTTGGTTATGTATTCTTTGGTGTATTTTTCGTATGCTTGCTGAACTACTTTTGGCTGTTTACTCAACGGCGCGTCCCATAAAAGCATAGAGTCAATTGCTTTTTCGTTTATTTCCAACTCGTACAAGTAACCAACTGCGTCCATATCGAACTTAAGTTTTGACTCGTCTTTGAATATTTTATTAGAAAGTGCCACTCCGTTTTTGTATACGGCTTCTTGGTAAGCTAGTTGCTTTTGGATATTCTTAACGTCCCCTCCGGCGTAGTAATGCTGTCTTAGGTACCAATCGAGCAAAGTTTTTACGTCCTGTCCTAGTGGCGCGTTATCAAGAAAACTATTTTCAGTAATTGGTGCAACGGCTTGGTTATCACGAGTAAGTTGCGTCAACTCTTGGAATAGGTCGGTGACTCCGTCTTCTCCTTCTCTGTACTTTTTGTTTGTGATTTCTACTAGTGCTTTGTTGTATGCAATTTCTCGACTAAGACTCTTGTTGGTTTCGGCGATAATGTCCAAGGTGTTTCCAGCAACGTTACCGTCTCTACCTTCGTGCCCAAGTTTTATGTAGCTTCCAAACCCTTTGCTTTGTAAGATTTGTTGCGCTCCAACGTTTTGCCTTGTTAAGTTCAAGCCTTCTGGTTTGTTTACTCCAGCTTCGTAGTTTTGTTGTAAGGTTTTCCCTTCATACGTAAGGTTTTCGTCAATTGTATTTGTGTTGAGTTCTCGTCCGGATAGTTGGTCTTTATACTCACGTCCAATACCTTCCACTTCTGTAGCATAAAATCCCCAACCAAACGCGGCGTTACCTTCTCCAGTTCCAGTTTTACCCAAGTCTGGTCGCTTCCATTTGTACGGGCTCCCGTGCCAAACCGCCTGTGCAAGCTCGGTTACTTTTTCTGGGAGTGTTTCACCAACTACTCGTCCCGCTTTGTCGATAAGTCGGAAGAACGTACCACTGGCTTTTAGCTCGCTGGCGTCAAGAATAACCTCCTGTCCTACTTGGATATTGTCTTCAATCAGTCCTAGTGCACTTGGTCGTAGGTATGTCTCGCTGGTTTCGTCTTTGTGGTGTAGGTATAAATAGTCGTTTTCGGTAGGTCGAACCGCTGTAAATACCATACGGTCTGCTCCCGCTAGTAGGTCTTTAAGTGGTGTCTTTTTGACTAGTGTGTTTGGTCGGTCTACAACTTCGTCGCCACCAAACAAACGTTTCTTTTGTTTAGCTTTTTTCTTTGCACTATCCTTTGGCAACCCTGCTTTTGTGTAAACTTCAATATCTTCTTCTAGTGTGTCCGGTACGATTGTAAGTGTGTCCGCGTTATTTCGGACTGTCTCGGCTTCGACGGGCTTGTTTTGTTGGTCGTAGTCCTCGGCAGTTTGGTTTGCTGTTGCTGTAACAACGTTCTGGTTATCACTCTCGACTTCTTTAGGAGAACGAATAAACGTCTCTCTGGTTGAGAAGTCTTTATTCCTTCCTTTGTTTTCTACAAAACCAAACGTTTTGTAGAAAGTCTTAAGTCTTCCAACCGCTCCACCAAAGTCTTTAGTGGGAGTCAAAACAACCCGCAGTCCATTTGTGTCTGCATAATCTACTAATTGCTGCATTACTTTTGAGCCGGTACCTTTACCACGTTGGTCTTTTGCTACCACTATTTTGTGTAAAGTAATTCCTGTCGGACTTTCACTTATTGAGATTTCAACGTCTGGGTATTGTTCTGTAAGTGTGAGTCCTATTCCTATGGGTGCCGCTTCTGACTCCAAATCTTCCGCTGTTTGCACTGGGGTTGCTGTAACGTCTTCTACATAATCTTCTGGCTCTGTCTTCCCTCCAGGATTTTCTACTAGCCATTGAGCGTAGTCATATTCAGTCTTCGTCACTTCAAAGTTATCTATGATGTATACGCTTTTTTTGCCAGCTTCTTTTATTCGGTTTTCGTGCGCTGCCTGTTCTTCGTTGGAAGCTTGGTTGAATTTCCGCCGCGACATTGGTTTGACTTTGTTTTCCAAGACAACAGTAATTTCCGCATTGTTTTCTACAAACTGTCTGACGGCTTCCCCTCTCTCCATACTTTTGCCACCGTAAGCGTTTACAGTAGTGAGGATACTGATGATTTTACTTTTCTGGATTTCGGGCTTTCCCTCCACAAAACCGGCATAAATATCTTTTGCCGTTTGCTTTTCTGCTTCGAGTTCTTTTTCTTTTTGCAAACGCGCGTCTTCGATTTGGTCTTGCTCCTTCCGGAACTCTGCGTTCGCTTCGTTCCTTTTTTTGTACTCGGTTTGTTTATCGAGAATAGAAACAAGCTCGTCTGTTCCTATGATTTGAAGATTACCAAGCTCCCTGTTGTTAGAGTCTGATATTAGTACCAGATTATTTTCTTTTTCATAAACTCCTTCGTAGGTATTAACGTCACCTGCGGCGTCAAAGAACTTGTCACCTATTTTAAGGTCGATAGTGGAAGTGGTACTGGCTTCGGTTCCGGTGTCGGGTACATCTGCCTTCTTTTTGGTACTTGGAAGTACTTTCTTCTTCAAAGTTGGGTCTTTCTTTTTCTGGGTTTCAATGTCGCCGGACTCTTGCTCTCGAACTGGGTTAAAGTCTACGCTGCGGTCGTTAATAGTTATCTTGTTTTCTTTTACGTAGTCATTAAGTACGTTAAATACCAAGTCTTCTTTACTTTCTCCAGAATAGTAAACGTAAATGTCATAGTCTGATTTCTGTGTCTGTGTGCCTTTTACAGTGGAGCCGTATTGCTCTATTTTCTGTACTTTAATATCGAGGTCGGCTTCTGCAATGGCAGTTTCTATGTCTGTTTTTATTGCTTCTAGGTCTTCATTTCCTAGAACGTCACTTTTCTTACGTGACTCGGTAGTTCCCTTATCGTCTCCTTTATCGGTTTCGTCCTTTGTTTTAGGCGTATTCTTCTGTGACTGGGAACTTTGCTTATTGTTAATAACTGACCAAGTTTCAGTTTTATTATCAAACCTTCCGTTTACAATAAGGTCTGCTATTTCCTGGCGGTTTTTAGTTCTGTACTTTTCTTCTGCTTTTTCAATAGCAAGTATTTCCAGAATTGCTGTTTTGTCACTATTGTAAACAATGACATTTGTTTTTCCTTTTCTCCCTGTTTCAAACGCAACGACTCTATTTTCTCCAACTTCTCCTTTTTCTGTAAGTTCAGTTACTTTTATTTCTTCGTCCTTTTTCTTACCCTTGGTTTCGAGTTCGCTCGTTGCTACCGTGTAAGAAACTCCGCCGATTTTAACCGTGGCGTTTTTCCCGTTGTCTGATAATGAAGTAACTGTTCCCTTCTTCATACCTTGGATTGTAGGTGCTGAAACAGCGTCTCCTACTGCGTACTGCGTAGCTGGTACGTCCTCTCCTGCGGCAATTTGCGGAACATCTGGAGTATTGGTAGCTTCGGTAGGCTTTGGACGCGCTGTGGCTCGTTCTGGGGCTGGCTGGCGTAGCTTCTGAGCAATGTCTTCGAGTCGAGTTTGAGTCTCCGGTGATATGTCGGCGTTTTGCCGTTGGGCTTCTATCCAGTTTTCGATAACTGTAAGGGCTCGCTCGGTAGCTTCTGACTGCGTGTTGTCCAACTCCGTGAGGTTGTAGTCGATATTTAATCCAGTTTCTCCGGCAGTTACGGCAAACTTCACACTAAACTTGCCCGATACAGGCAATACTTGGACTGAAACGGCTGGAGCGGTACCACTGGGAGCGGGCACACTTACTGTTTGCTTCTGGAAGGCATTTGAATAGTCTATAAAGGCTGCCTGTGCATTTTCAAGATTGTTTATCTCTACGTCGGTAAGTGTTTCACCGCTCTGTTGCTTTTTGAGTAGTTCAATTGGCTGAATTGTGGGAGTTTCTGTCTCAACTTCTAATTCTGGCTCGTTTCCCTTGCCTGATACACTCATCACTTCCCCGTTGGCGTCGAGGTTTGATTTTGTGCCAGACACGCTACCGGCTGTATTTAGTACCTCAATACCACCTCCGGCAATAAGACCTGTCACACCTCCAATAATGTACTCCTGATACATTGCTCCAGAAGTAATATATGTTGAAACGTCTTCTCTAATTCCTACTCGTCCGGCTTCGTCCGCATTGGCGTAGTCGTTGGCAAACTTTCCAAACGTCTGCAGCACCTCTGTAAGTCCTTCTACTTGTGAGTCCGCTGCTAGTCGAACCCAGACTTTTGCTGGCGTTGTGAAAACTCCTCCCAGTACCGCGTTGAGAACCGAGTCTCCCACTGTATCGATATAAATATTTCCTAGACTATAAGCGTCGCCTTTCTCTTGCTGCTGCTCACCGGTTGAAAGAGCTGCGTAGTAAGGCATTGCTGCCGCTACTCCTAGCTTTGGGTTCTTGGTTGCAAACGTTGTAGCAAGAGACAATCCAACTCCAATAAGAGACTGCGGTGCACTGTCTTGAATACCCCACATTATTTGTTGAAACTGGCTGTTGGTCGGGTCTTGTCGCTCTTTTAGGTATGAGTCGTACGCCAGCTTATACAACGGGTCGTATTCTCCGCGAAGCTTTGCCATTTGTCCGGTTCCAACTCCCATTATTAGGTCGAGCGTAAACTCTGAAAGACTGCCGCTCTTGTCTTTGTCACCCCGAAAAGCTGAACCGCGCGCGGCTGTTTTAATACCAAGGTTGGACGTTTTGTCCATAATGGTACTGATTACTGCTTTCCCTGTTTTTGTATTGAGTCCGTCTGTTACTCCTTTTCCATAACTTGTAGCAATACTTCCGGCGAACTTTGCACTGGTAAGAACGTTCATGGCTGCTTTGCCTTTTCCTTGGTCAATTCCCTGCACCGCTTCACTCATAAAATTACCGTACGCCGGTATTTTGTTTAGTTTTGAACCTGTATATTCTGCTGCCTTCCAAGGTACTGCCAAAGTTTGAGCCCATATTTTAGGCACTTTGTATAAAGCGTCGTCTAGGAACGCTTCTTTTACTTTCCGACCGGTAGACTTCTCTGGCGTAGCAACTGGAGCTGGACTGTAATTGAATTGGGTTTCTTCGCCGTTGCTCTCTGGCATTGGCGTGTAGTTAAGTTCTTCTTTTTTTGGAGCTGGCTTTGAAGGAGTCGGAGCTTTGTACTTATACTGTTGAGTAACTTTTTTCAAACTATCAGTAAGGGGGGAGCTTGCAGCAACCGAAACTTTTTGAGTTTTGTTTTTGTCCTCATCTTCAAGCCGTTGTCGGATTTTTGAGCTCAAGCTTTGAATGTTGATTTGATTCATACTGATAGTATTTTACTACATTTATAAGTTAGCTTCTGCCCACTTTGCGTAACCCTCTGGGTCTGTCACTGGGTCTGGTTTTTCTTCGTCCTTCTTATAAAGGAAGTCGAGTTGCTCTTGTCGTGGTGCGTTCTGGAGTCCGGCTTGCTCAAGCTTTTTTATTTCAGTGCTGGAGAATTTGGAAATTGTTTGTGTTGCACCAAAGTCTTTGTCGTATTGCTGCTTTAATTGGGTATAAATGTCACTATCTGGATTTACACTCATCTGCAGTTCCTCTTGAGCGGCTGCTACGTACTCCTCAAAGGTAAATTCTGCGTCGTTTAGTCCGTCTCCGTCTGTGTCTAGCGTTGGATTTCCACTACCGGAAGTGTCTGCTGCGCCAAGGTAAATACTTTGAGTCGAGAACCCTCCTCCTGGGTTTTGTGTAATAACGTCTGCATATTTTCCACCGTTTGAGCTTCGAGTAGTAGTTGAAAGTATCTTACCGTCTGGGTTCTGGTTCTGTAGGTTGTCATAAAAACCGGTAGGAAGTCCCGCCGAAAGTTCCATTTTACTTACTTGGTACCTCATTTCCGGAGTCATGGTTGATTTGTCTACGGTTCCGTCAGCAATTGAACCGTAAATAATGTTGAGGTTGGCTCGTGAGTTGTCAGCCATTCTTTCTTCGTCGCTGATTTCTGCGTCCACGACTCCCTTTACAATATTGAACATACTCATTTGCTGTGAGAATTGGTCGTTGTATGAGTTTCGCGCGGTGTCGTAGTCCAACTTCTGAAAGTTAATCATGTTCTCGATCGTCGCATTAGCCGACTGGAGCTGCCGGATAGCAACGTTCTTTTGGCGTCCAATATAGTCAATACGCTCGGCTTCCTGCCGCTCTGCTTCTCCAATACGTCCTCCAATAACGTTTGTCGCAACTGTTTTTCCCCGCTCTGCAGTCCGGCGTTGTCGCAAGTCTGCATAAATGTTTTCTTCTTCGGTCTGTAGGTCGTTTACGTAGCCTTCTAGGTCGTCCACGTTTAGTTCTCCACGCGCGTCGTTATATAAATCTGTGAAGTTGGGAGCTTCTGGCCGGTCGCCGCTGCCCATCATGTCTGATATTTCGGAAAAGGCCGTGCTGTATCGGCTGGTTCTAGTTTCTCCTCGTGTCGGAGCACTATCTTCCGACGGAGCATTTTCAATGTCCCCGTCTTGGTTTGCATTGATAATTGAGTTGACGTCATTATTTCGTCCACCCCTTTTATAATTATTAAGAAGCTCCTGGTTAATACCAGAATTGCTTTTAAGTTTATTTACTTGTGATTCAGAAAGCCCGTCGGGATTACCCGCACCGGTAGATTTTGGCGTAGGTTTTGCTTGTACGTTGTCTTTAGACGAAGAACCACTAAAACCAGTTTTGGTTACAGTACCGCCTTTGCCGTCTCCTCGTGTATAGGTTATTTTTGCCATATGCTATTTTTTTGGGCGACTGTTACTGGTAATTGTATCATCATCGAACCCGTATTTTGTGACTATCTGGCCGCCGGATTTGTGCACGAACCACACACCAAGACGCCCGAGCAATGGTATTTTATTTCTTTCTGGAAAGTGCACTATTAGAAGTTGTTTCAAGTGAAGCTTTTGCAGTGAGTCCCGCACATTTTTTTCATGGAGCTGGACTATTTCCTGCGGAGACATATTTGATATATTTTTAGCCATATTATTTTTTATTAAGCTTATCTTCTAAATCACTCACCCGTTCGGACAGCCAAGCAATGAGTAAGTATAAATCCTGCTTGCTTTCATACATTCCCACCATTTGCCCTACTAGTAGCTCTTTTGGTTTCATGCCCAGGTGCGGGAGTCTCCTTGTTGGCTCGACTCTGGTTCGCTTTTTTACTTCGTAGTTTTCATCATCTTTTCTACAGTCAAAAGTGTCGGGGTTAAAGTTCTCGTCTGGGTTCATGAAGTCGTCCAACATTTCTTTGTGTGCTTCTTTTCTTTTAGTAAGAGAAAGTTTTTTATCCTGAACTATTTTTTCTCTGATTTCAAGCTGTCTTTGTGTAAATTTTTTCATACTATATAGCTGATAAATCAAAACTTCCTTCAAAACTACCAACTTTACACTGAAACCGTTGCGTGCCACCGCTATCGTAATATTGCAATTGTCCTGCTAACACTGGGTTTGAAGTTCTAGCTTCAAAGTACAGGCCGTTTATATCGTTGATAGTTCCTCCGTCCATATCAATGTCGTTACCATTTAGGTCAAGGTCATCATTTAAGTGCAAACCCGTAGATGAGAAATATCCCTGGATTCCCCCATTATCAGGAGCAAAAAGAACATCACCTATCGCGGTCAATAGTAAGTTACTACTAACCGCTTGAATTTGCAGATTATTAAAAGTAGGCTCTATGAAAATTCTACCGGCTGTTGTTTCTGACGCTGTGCTAAATTCCCAACCATTTTCAAAACTTTCCGCCCGGACGTTTCCTGACGAATCAAAAATTTGCAAAGTATTAGTAGAATCGTTTAATTGAACTCTGCTTCCAGAAGAAGAAGTACGAATAAGCGCACCCGTAATAGTCATACCGTTGATAGCATTGGCGTTCAGTTTAGAAGTGTTAATTGTGCCGTTTGCAATATAAGTACCTGTGATGTTCCCAGCACCAATATCACCTAGAGCTTCTCCCACTTCGAGGAAGCCAGACAAGTCCAAAGACGTTGCTACTAAATTACCTTCCATATCTACTGAAAACGGAGCACTAGCGAAGTCTTCTGCGCCCAGCCATAGCCCGTCGCGGTCAATACGTAGCACTTTACTACCAAAACCAACCTGCAGCGATTTAACCGCTTCAAGGAAGTCATTTCCTTTATTTCCTCCAGCTTCTTGCTGGGGTACCATTTCGTAGCTGTCGTAGGGGTCTATGATTTTGAATTTTTCTGTTGCCATATTATGTAACTGCTATGTCTATTAACTCAATCTCCGGACTTTCGTTTACGCTGGCGACCAGCTCGACCTTGCACTGGAAGACGTTGGCGGCTCCAGCGTCAACTTTAGTGTTCAATTGCAGCCGTGTTACGTCATGCGCGGTTTGGTCAATTTCTGTCATTGCACCGTGATTTCTTGCAGCGTATATGTTTATGTCGGTTCCGTCCGGATATGTTCGGTACGGTACAGTAATTTGCCCGTAGGTGGACTCAACAATCCGGTCATAGAGCGACAGTCTGGTGGTGATGTAGCCAGAAGGTTGCTTGGCTGTGAGGTCTAGGTAGTCGATACCGTACGTATCTGTAGTAGCGTCGTACCAAGACACTCGAAAAGAGTCACCTTTACCGGCAATTGCTCCTATTTGTATTCCGATCAAATTGCCGGTAGAAATAGGAAACTCCAGAGATAGCACGTACGGATAGTTGGCGTTGGTTCGACCGAAGCTGTAGAGTCCTAGCTTTACGCCGTCCCCACTGACTTGTGATAGTCCAAAGAGCGGTAGCCCGTGAAAGTTCAGCGTCGCGTTTGGGTTTACGATTGCTTTGTTTCCGGAGTTACCCCAAGAGCCTTTGATTTGCTTGTACTCGTCAAGCTGCGTTCCATTAAAAAAGTATAGGTTGCCCTTGGTACCGCAGGAAGCCACTACGCGGTTGTCTGTAGAAAGGAAAGCGTTCACTCCTACTTCTGGTATTATGTCTGAAACTGAATAACTATCACTCCATGTATTCCAACGTAGGATTTCTGTACCGATAATATCGCTCGTAACGAATGTACCAATAAGTAGGTCGGTATTAAGTTTTCCAAGAGCTGATACTCGTAGTGGGGTTTTTATATCGAGCGCGTTAGCGGCAAATACACCGGCGTCAACTTGCGCTATAAAGTTTGCGTCTCCGATATAAAGAACCTGGTTTACTTCATACATTGGGTGAAAGGTAGCGTCACCATTGGTAAAGATTTTCCAATCGTCTGCAAAAGCGTCGTTTGTTATGTCCATACGTCCAAGCCGGTTCTCCATAGCATAATAGATATAGCCTTGATACTCCCGAGCTGAAAGAGTCCCAGCTCCTCCAGCGGCCGGGGTACTGGTCTGTGCAAGCGTCCAGGTGCCGTTAGCGGCTTCTTTCCATACCTTGCCGGTAGTTGCACTGAAATAGTACGTTGCACCGTTAGAAGACGGCACAATGGCCTTACAGAAGGAGTCTACAATGCTGGCTGTGTCGTCTACGCGAGTAAGTTTCTGGTTAAGTTTAATCACACCGGACTCGTCGTGAATATTTACTCCAACGATTTCCGACACACTGTTTTTTGCTCCAAGGTAGTCACTGTCAGCAATACCACCTTGGTTTATGTTCTTGATTTGAATGTGACTTGTTGCCATATTATTGAATTATGAAAGTGTTGCTGGTAATTTGCTGTGAAAACTCAAAACCAAAGCGTAGTTTTGCTGTGACAGTACTTGTCACGTAGCAGCTCTCTCCGGTCACAAGGTTCACTTTGATATCGAACCGCCACGGAATAGGTATTGAGTTTCCATTTTCGTCTATTTGCATACGAGGAAGTCGTCCTTTTTCTGCAATGGTTGAACTATCGTTTGATTCTGTGAACTCTCCATTGCAAAATAGAACATCTTTATAGTACAAAGGTACTGTCTTTTGAATTACTGCGTACGAGTAGACTTTAATTGAACTGTTTTCAGTGTCTACACTTTCGCGCAGTACTTCTAGTGCTGAGTAGGTGAAATAATCTTCCCTCTCCGAAATAAACAATACCCCGTACTCAAGAACCAACGGAAGGGTAGCAAAAAACAACGCAAAAACTGCCACCCGAAGCCATTTTGCGTCTTTTGTGAATAGAAACTTCATATTTATTTTTTATCTCGCTTAATGATACTCCCCTCGAAGAAGTACCCAACAACCATACCCATAACCCCATGCAAAGCCACCGGAGTCTCGTATGTATTTAGTACTACGTCCAGAATTACTGATAATACCCAGGCGAAAGAAACAATAACGGTTATCATTGCACGCTCCCAGTTCTCGATTCCCTTTTTTGATACGTGTTTGTGCCCAAACCAACCGCTTACTCCACCGACAAATACTCCGATGAAGAAAGTTGCGAAAGGTATTAGTAATTCTTGAAACATATTATTAAGAGTCGTTATTTTTATTTCCTCTTACCCATTCTCCCACACTACGCGCGGTACGAGTCCAAACTTTTCCTAACAATGAGGTTATTGAAGTTGAAAGAATGAAAGTACCTGCTGCGGCCAGTAGTGTCACTGCTCTCCCTCCGGTTGCAGCAATTCCAGTGAGTGCAAACGTTGCGGCTGCGGCTGCCATTGTTCTTACGTGAGATACACTGGCGTCTACATTAGTCAAAACAAACGTTGCTGCTGCGGCTGTCAGTAACTTTGTTTTCCTCCCTATTGAAGCAATACCTGTTAAAGCAAACGTTCCGGCCGCTGTAACCATTGATATTGCTTTAGCAAAGGTAGCTGCTTTCCCAGACAGTCCAAACGTTGCCGCTGTAGCTACAAAACCCTTACCTCGAGCAAAAATTAGTGCAATTCCTGTTTGAGTAAATGTAGCTACGGCTGCTGCTATTGTTCGAGCCCATGATGTAGTAACTGCTACTCCTGACAATGCGAACGTACCGGCTGCTGCTGTTATTGGGTAATCCGTTGAACTCGATACCGCTGCTACGCTGTAGAAGGTGCTGTAGGAGTTTTGGTTGTTGTATTCGGCGGTTATCCAGTTGGCGGAAAGCAAGCTTTTTAGTAACCGCGCTTCACTAACTTTTCCGTTGAAGTAAGAAGCAGGAGAGCCATCAGAGCCTAATCTAGAACCAATGTTAAAAGTGTCTGATGTGTTTATGCTACCATTTTCAGCAGTAATACTGGTGGTAGCAACACTTGTCGCGTTTACATACATTTCACCGTTCGCACTTCTATCAAACGTAGTGATATGTTGAACCCAAGCTCCTGCGGAGT
>Ga0306912_1001061_pt1 | contig 13459 bp, 8 predicted proteins | sample AntRauFillE10628_FD_190443 | JGI IMG/M metagenome (GOLD analysis project Ga0306912, IMG submission 190443) | Saline lake microbial communities from Rauer Islands, Antarctica - Metagenome Filla E10 #628 (v2) (version 2) | ecosystem: Environmental > Aquatic > Non-marine Saline and Alkaline > Saline... | reverse complement strand
TGAGGTTGAAGACTTGGTGTTATTGGCCGTTAATGATGTCTTTAAAAAGGCGATGGATTTACAAGCATCAGAGTCACAAGATTTACTTTCGGGACTGCTCCCCGGAATGTAATTGAACGATCAAACAAATGTATATGAACGTCAAGGTATTATTGCTCTTATTTGTAGTGGGTTATTTAAGTGCTCAGCCAGAGGCCGAGCCAATTGTTCATTATAGTTTTGAAGGGGGAAGCGCAGCGGATGTTGGCATCGCCGATCGCGATGGAATCATATCTGGGGCGCCGGAAGTGCGGTGTGGAATTATTGGAGATGCGCTGGCTCTGGATGGCCAGGATGACTTTATCCGGTTTCCAGACAATTTTTCAACGATTTTTGGTCAAAATTTCACTTTCAGCTTCTATTTTAAGCCGGAAGGGGGAACTGGAGAGCAGCAATTATTTTCCTATACTAACGCATGTAATGATGCCCTGCAATTTGAGATTACTTATTCTCCGGGCACAAATAATTTGCGGGTAGAATATGGAGAAAACAGCTCTGATCGCATCGTTTTGGAGGCAGAATTAGACCCCAATAGATGTTGGTATCACATCGTATTGATTAGAGATGGTCGCAGACAATCTCTTCGAGTGGATAATAGGATTATAGATGAAGCTGCAAACCTCATTCGTATTGATTTTAATAATCCGGGGACTTTTTCTATTGCAGATGGGCCCTGTGTGGGGAGTTTGTTCAATAGGTTTCGGGGTGTGATTGACGAAGTGCAGATTTTCAATGAAGTATTGGGAACATTGGATTTGAATGCGCTATACCTTGCTCCGGAGTCTATTCTGACTCCAGACACTTTGTTGTATTTAGGAGGAGAGGTAAACCTTCGTGTGGCTCCGGGTTGTTCTAACTCTTTTGAGTGGTCTCCGGCAGAGGGGCTTAACAACCCAATTATAGCCGAACCTGTAGCCCGTCCCGATACGACGACGACTTATACCTTGCGTTTTACAGATGCCGGATGTTCTACAACCGATGAAGTTACAGTATTAGTTGTGGATCCTGACGATGTAGGTTGCGAGCAATTGGCGATGGCCAATGGCTTTACTCCGAATGATGATGGTGTCAACGACGAATTCGGCTTGGCAAATCCCTTTGTAATAGATGAACTGGTTACTTTGCGTATTTTTGATCAAAATGGGGGCTTGATGTTTGAGACGAACCAGGCCCAGGGAACCTGGGATGGGAGTTATAAGGATCAACCCGTGAATTCAGGCACCTATTTATTTCAGATAATTTATATCTGTTCGGGTGAGGAAAAGGTGCAGCAGGGAACCGTGGTTGTATTGAGATAAATTCACAGAATTTTTATACAATCAATTTAGTAAACTCATCGGAATCTTATGAGGATAGGGATTCGTATGCGGGTGGTTAAAGATTCGAAAAGAGATCAACAACCGATTTCTTTTCGAATCTATTTAAATACTTTTAGGGTGCTAATTCCCTGAAGTTGAAGTAATTGCTACATCCCCCCGGTAAGTAATAATTCTTCCATCTATGAAAAGAATTTCTGCCTTATAAGCATAGACGCCGAGTCCCACTTGACGGCCTTTAGCTGAGCCATCCCAACCCGGCGATCCTCCTCCGGATGGAGCTAATTCTCGACCTTCCCAGAGCAAATTACCCCATCGGTCATAGATTTGGAAGCTATTGATTTGACTGACTCCTGGACCGGAGTAAACTCTAAAGACATCATTGATACCATTTCCATCAGGAGAAAAGGCATTCGGAATATAAATCTCCCTTAGGGTATTGGTGGTAACTAAAGTGCTTGCTTGAGCAGTACATCCATTTTCGTCAGTAACTACTAGTACATAGGTGGTGTTTCCTCCTGGGGTTACTTCTGGATTTGGACAGTCGGTACACGAAAGACCTTCGGATGGGCTCCACATATAAGCTACTATTGGGAACGGTCCTGTGATCGAAGGCATAAGTTGCAATGACTCTCCCAATCTGATTTCTTGAGTTGGAGCCAGAACGATGTCAATCTGTTGTCTTTCAGGAACAACGATAAAGGTATCGACCGAGCAACCGTTGGCATCAACAATGGTTAAAGGTTGTTGCCCTTCATTCACTGGTATGGAATCCCCCAGATTGACAAATCCAGATGGACCAACTCGGTATTGGTAAGGTCCGCCTCCACCACCAAAGATGGTGTCAATTTGATAAGGTACTGTACCCCCACTACAGTTTGGGGTGTCAGGCTCAGAGAGAACAAACTCAATGGGCGGGTTAGTGACCAAGGTAGCTGATGCTGTATCTAGACATCCATTTTCATCACTGACTGTGATACTGTAATCACCAACGTCTAATCCGGCCGCAGTTTCCGATTGGCTGTTGGTATTTTGCCAGGTGTAAGTGAATGGTGGACCATTTCCGCCGGTGGTCGTAACCGTAAGCATTCCATCAATCTCGCCCGGGCAACTGGGATTCATAACATCCATGGGATCAAAAATTGCAGTGAGAGAGTCTGGTTGATTTAGACTGAATGTATCTATGAGTGTGCAGTTTTCGCTGTCTGTTATTTCTACGATATAATCACCAGCAGAAATATTATCATAACGCGTTGTGGAAGGACCTCCCGTCCATTGGAAAGTAAATCCTCCATTACCACCAGAAGCTTCAATTTCGATCGCTCCGTCACTGGTTCCAAAACAAGTCGGCATGATACGATCTATAACGTTGGATGTAATCGGGTCTGGTGCCGGGATTTGCAGGTTAAAAGTGTCCGAGCAAATGTCAGCACTGAGAACAACATAGGCATCATCGGGGCATAGGTCATTTGCAGTGCTGTTGCTGCCCATACTACTAGTGAAACCAGAACTCCAGGTGAATTCGTATTGATTAAAAGGGGGTGGCCCACCAGAAGCTGTTGCAGTAGCAGAACCATCGCAGACGTTGAAGCAAGAGGTTGGAGTAATATTATCGAAACTCACATCAAGCGGCTCGGGGTCTTCTAAATCAAAATTTAGTTCAATTTCTCCACAATTGTTGATATCATTTACTGTGACAGTATAGCTACCTGCAGTCAAATTCACCCTTTGTCCCGGCCCATCTATGGTGTCGATTTCTCCATTGTCCCATGCGTAAACGTAAGGGGTTGCACCACCTGTTAGCTGAACAGTAATAGTGCCGTCGTCAAAACCACTACAAGATGGGTTTTCCGTTATAATAGTGTCCACCTCTAATGTATCCCTTTCCGGGAAAGTGTTTAAAATACCCGGATTATATACACATCCTGCTTCATCCTCAATTTCAAGTATGGAATAAAACTGTCCACTACAAAATCCATCCAGAGTAAGGGTTGTAGTGCTAGTAACGGTATCGAGTACAAAGCCCGTTCTTCGAATTAAATATCTCACAATTTCAAAGTTGGGGTTGGGTTCTACATTAATAGTGAGCGTACCATCACAGGTTTCAGGGCAGGAAGGCTGGGTTTCTACCACACTAATTACCTGAGGTGGCATGGCTGGGTTGATGGTGACAGTAATTGTTTGATCGCAGCCGTTGGCGTCTGTCACGACTACAGTATAATCTCCCGGGGATAAATTACTTTGAGATGGAGAATTAGAGAGACCTCCTGGCCATAAGTAATTATATCCAGGAGTTCCACCAGATGGTGTTAAGGTAGCAGTTCCATCATCACCAGTGGAACAGGTTTCATCTGTTGTCATGACATCAATCGTGATTGAGTCCGGTTGTGTGATTTCTATAATGGTGTCGAACACGCATGAGTTGGGCATTGTCTGGTCCCCAATGATAATCTCATAAAGACCTGCGGGGATATTATTCGCTTCTGCGGTGGTAGGACCGAAAGGAGTAGATAGATTTTGACCATCCGAATCGAGGATTTGAATATCGTAGGGTAGGTTCGCCGGACCACCGCTTGTTTGTCCACTGACTCTAAGACTACCATCTTCACCACCAAAACAAGTAGGTGCTGTAATATTTATATTATTTATAGAGATCACCCGGTCTGCAGTGACAAAGAAGGAATCTAATTGTACACACCCGTTATTATCTACCACCTCGACGGAAAACCACCCCTCGGGAATACCCGAAATATTGGCGGTAGTGTCGGTGGTTAAACCTCCTCCACCTACGGACCATGAATAAGTGTATTCATTATTACTGGGGGTGCCTCCGGTGGCTGAAATAATGGCTGAACCATCAGAGTAGCCGCTGCATCCAGGATTTGTGATTGTGGCATCGATGTTTATTTCAGTCCTAGAAAGAGTGAAATTTCGATCTTCTTCACATCCAAAAATATCTGTAACTGAAACACTATAGGTGCCAATACCTAAATCCTCGATAGTATCCAGATTGAATTCATTAGTAGACCATTCTATTTGGTATGGTTCAGCATTGGGATTGTCGGTAATATCAATAGCAAGAGCTCCATCGGTGCTATTATAGCAACTCGGAACATTAATATAGGAAAAAATATAGTTGGGTCTGGGTAAGCCATTCGGTCCACCATCATATACTTGGTGGGTGGTGGAGAAAGTATTGCCATCTGCGTCCTCAATATCGACAGTGTAGGTGCCTGGAGGTAAACTCTCAAATATAATTGATCCACCATTAGAACCAATGATTCCACTGCGATTATCGGGACCGCTTATGTCAACGTTGTAGGGTGGCGTGCCCGAAAATCCAGAAACAGTGAGAGTCCCATCCATTCGTCCGGGTAAACTTCCACAGCTTGCTGTTGTCGCTGTTAGGTCAGTGGCCTCTATAGTGACTAAGCCTGGGTTTACTTCTACTTCTAAGGGCATGGAGGTCCCCGCAGCTGTCACCTCTAAATCTGTTGGGCCATTGCTAATCAAATCCACTCTGCTTTGGTCACCCACCTGAGCTCCCGGCGCAGTTGTAAAACACAATTCGATGAGCAGTTCTCCATTGTTTAGCGACTCTCCGGCTTCCAGATCATCGGCATCCCAGAGAAGTCGAATAAGACCGTTCTCGGCTTGCACAGCACCAATAAGGGGAGTGTTTCCCACGAAAGCCCAGTTTTGAAAATCGTCATAGCGAATGACGTTGGGATCAAAACTAATAACAAAGGATATCGAGGTAATGGAATCAAAATTAGATACGGTAATTGGGATACAAAAAGAATCGCCCAGCCCGACATTAATATCCCCTACATCAAACGTTACGGCATTTAGACTAAATGTCATTTCAAAAGAAACCGGACATCCTTTGCCGTCGCTGACTGTAATTAGGTAAGTCCCGGGTTCTGGAACGTTTACGGGGATTTGGTCGCCTACACTATAATCTCCTGCAGGAACTGTTCCGCTAATAGAGTTGTCATCCACATTGACCACTTCAAAAGTGGAGTAGTTGGTGGTATTGTCAAATTCGGGTAAACCACCCTCTAATGCAAAAGTACCGTCTAAGCCTTGAGTATTTGAAGTAAGAAGACTGAGAGGGTTCAGATAAACTACCTGAAAAGCCTCTAAGACACTGACATTTACGCAACTGCCCATATTCTCATAGACTGGTTGGGTCGTATAATTGTCAAAGGTGATTGGAGCAAAAACAAAATATCCGGGATCCCCGCCATAAAAAAAATCATTTTGAGAACCATCGTTATAAAGGTTGATGCTGGCATTGCTCGGCCCCATTGCTCTAGCGACCCAAATATTATTGGGGGGATTAGGTGGGTTTGTGATGAGGCAGGGATCGGCGGTAATAGATGCAAGCTCATCTCCGAAAACAGTTGGAGTACAATTATAAAAAGCATAGCCCACTTCCGCATTGGTCGTGGGGTCAGGATCACCATCTAAAACAAAATCGTTATTATGAACTACAAGTGCGCTGTCCTCAGCACATAGAAATATTGTATCAGTAATTATGCTATTGCTTCTCGTTGTTGGGTAGGGATCTATTCGGTCGATAGTGCCTGCATTCTGTGGTTCGGTGCAGGATTCTGGACCTGAGTTTAGAGGTAAGACGCGAACGCCTTCGGCTTGTTGGGCATGAATAGACGAAACACTAATAAGTAAAGCCAATATTAGCAGTAGATTATATTTCATAAAAAATATTTATACCGAGTTGATGATGAGTGCAAATGTACTGAATATGCGAAGAATGGGCAACAATATTATAGAAACGAAACGCTTCTTTGTATATGTCTATTGTTGAACGATCACAGGGACAATTGCAAATCCACCCGTTTGATATAAGACATGAATATAATATAATCCGCTGCCTGAAATATGAGATTCAATAATTTCAACGCCCTCGGGCCATGGTTGGGTGTGAATGATGCGTCCCTCATTGTTGTAAATCAATAACTTTTTGGGTGCAATCTGCACTTCCGAATTTTTTGACGCAATCATAACTCTTCCCGCACTGGGATTGGGCCAAACTTTCACAGAAAAACGAGAGTTTTGGGTAGCTACACCAGTAGTGCTTTCTATTCTAATTGTGTCACTTGCCCTGCAGTTTTGGCTGTCAATGATAAGCACCTGGTACAATCCAGGGTCAAGATTGTTTGCTGTGGAATCTGTTTGAATTGGATTGGTATTCCAAATATATTGGTAAGGTGGTGTTCCTCCTTCAACAAAAACGGTGGCTGAGCCATCATTATTTTCGTCGGATGCAGGAGTCATTTCAAAATCAAATCGGAACGAATCTGGTTGATTGATAATTATTTCTAATGTGTCTTTGCAATTTCTTTCATTGATCAAAACGGCCTCATATACACCGGCGGGAACATTTTCGATAAAAGCATCCTCTATACCATTACTCCAAAGCACCTGAATGTTGTCTGCGCTATCGAGAAAAATTTGTGCACTGCCAGTCGAGTCTCCTGGGCAAATGGCAGGCCTTGTCAGTATAGAATCAAATTCGGGAGATAGAGGGGAGGGGAGGGCAATTTCAAACTCCTTGTTACATGAAGCGCTATCGGAAACTATAGCATAAAAAATCTCATTTCCAATGGAATCTATTCTTTGTCCCGTCTGGTTGTTTGACCAGGTGATTTGGTAGGGGCCTCCATTTCCTCCGCCTGGTTCTATGCTTATGGTTCCGGTTTTTCGGTTGCAGTCCGAGTTTTGGAAAATCAATGTATCGATTGCAATATCATCAGGTTGCATAATAGAGAAAGTCGTATCTGCAATACATCCATTGGAAGATATGATCGATAGGGTATAAGTACCAACGTTCAGATCTGAAATGCTAGAAGATAAAGATTCCAGTTCTAGAGTATCGTTATTCAATGGCGAAAGAGTAAATGCGAGTGAGGGCTGAATGGATGTTGATGTGGTATCAAGTGAAAAGTTAATTGTGCCATCTGTGAGGCCATAACAACTAATATTTCGAATTTCAAACTCGGAAAAAGTAATGTCCAGACCTTCTTCAATTGTTACTTGAATACTTTCAGTGCAGAGATTAATATCAGTTACGCTTATTTCATATGTACCTGGCATCAAGCCATTTCTTTCTTGAGCTGTAGAACCGTCTTCCCACTCAAAGCTGTAGGGTGCAGACCCTCCACTTACTGACAATGAGACTGAACCATCTTTCAGCCCCTCGCATACTTCATTACTGACGACAGCCTCTATAACTAAACTATCTGGTTGTTCAAGAATGAACTGTCTTGTATAATTGCAACTTTCTGGAAGTCCTGTATGCGACACACTAAGAGAAAAGCTATCAGCTGTGAGGCCAACAGCCAGAAAAAGGGAGTCGGTCACTGAGGGATTTGGCCCCGACCAGTCGAAAGAAAAATCTCCGGGCTCAATTACATCAAGCCGGGCAGCCCCTGAAACAAGCCCATCAGACGCACCGAAACATCTGGGGTTAATCGTTACGATATTATCTAAGTGAATGGCGTTATCAAATGGAATTTGTACTTCTTGGGTGTAGATACATCCTGCGGTGTCTTGAATATAATAGGTAAAATTGCCTGCCGGAATGCCCAGTACATTGAAACGAACTTGTTGAATCCAGTCATTTCCGGTAAGTGAAAATAAAAGGGTGCTATCCTCAAAGCGCGGTAAATTGATGACATCGATGGACACTGCTCCATCTTCCGAGTCTTCACAAGTCGCATGGGTTACATTCTCCATAACGACAGCAGTAGGACCGCCCACCTCTATATCAAAAGTATAAAGGCAATGTTCCTGGTCGTAGATCTTCAGGTGAAAGGTGTCAGGGAGAAGGTTGGCAAAAGTCCGAAAGTGAAGGGTACTATCCGGCCATTCTAAAATATATGGAGGAGCTCCTCCTTCAATAAAAGGGATTTCAATTTGGCCATCCGATATTTGTGGGCAAGTGGCCTCCCTTGCAATGATAATGGGATCTACATTTGATTTGCCTTCAAGTGAAAGGGTATCATTAAAAAAAAAGGAAGAGTCCCTGGATATTAGGCTTAGGTAAACTCCATCTGAAAGTTGATCGACCAATATACTTGTGTCCGGAAAGAGGGCGCTCGAATAGACTGTATCTTGATCGGCGATGTTGAGTAATGTGTAAGTAAAGGCACTGGTATCCCCGAAAAGTTCGATTTTTAACTCACTTAATGAAGTGGAGTCCCGATCCTGACAAATCGAATATTTTCTGCTAATTTGCTGTGGTTGGGATACGGATAGAGTAATTGAAGATGGAAGGAATGGTATAAAATCAGTACCATCAAAAGCTTGCAATTCGAGGGGGAAGCCCTGAACTCCAAATATGCTAGTATTTCCCGGGACTCCTTTTGCGATAAATTTAATTTGACAGAGGGTGTCTCCATTCGTCATACCCAAAGCATCTCCAGATTCGCTGAGCCCGATAAAGAATATACGGCCCTCGTCAGTTTCGCTCAATCCAATATTTTCCGATTGAATGCCAGATGTTGTATCCAGATCATAAAGTTCTACAAATGAAAACACATGCGGATTGAAGTGAAGGTTGAATTGAATCGTTTGGATCTCCTGGAAATCATGGGCAATAAGTGGTACGGATATGGTGTCACCATGAGCAACTTCCCGGTTGTCTCCATGAGAAAAGTAGAGGTCATTTTGGGCGCTTACTTGCGTTCCAAAAAAGCTAATTAAGACGAGACAGCTTATGATTCCGATCCACTTAAGAAGGTGAAGAAGAAAATGAGCTCTTGATTTCAGTAAAGAGGACTCGCGATAATTATATAGTGATTTTTCCATTGTGAGACCCTTATTGTCGACGACCTTTAATATAAACACTATCAATATGATCACTTCCATACGCATAAGCCATAAAGTCAATGCTGCTGATATCTTTGGTCACTATAAAGTTAGCATATTTTCCGGGTTTGAGAGTACCTAGTTCACTTTCTAAATGCAAAGCATAAGCGCTATTAATTGTGGCAGCTTGAATTGCTTCGGAGGGGAGCATATTCATTTTAATACAGGCTAAAGAAATAATAAAGGGCATTCTTCCCGAAGGAGTAGACCCCGGATTATAATCACTGGCTAGTGCAACAGCTAAACCGGCATCTATCATTTTACGGGCGGGCGCATAATCAAGGCCTAGAAAGAAGGCTGTTCCCGGGAGAAGTGTCGGCATTGTATCCGAATTTTTCAAAACAGAAATTTCCTCATCTCCTGTGCATTCCAAATGATCGACTGATCGAGCCTGGTTTTTCACTCCTACTTGTATTCCCCCAGAATAATCTAGTTCATTTGCGTGTATTTTACCAGGCAAGCCGTTTTTAGCAGCTACTTTAAGAATATGGTCTGTTTCCTCTGGAGTGAAAAATCCTCGATCGCAGAAAACATCACAATAATCTGCTAATCCTTCAGCGGCAATATGTGGGATCATTTTTTTTGTGAGCAGATCAATATATCCGGATCTGTCAGATTGGAATTCTTTTGGAATAGCATGTGCCCCTAAAAAGGTCGATTTAATGGGGATGTCATACTGGTTTTTTAATTTCTGAATGACTCGCAACATCTTGTATTCTGCCTCTTCAGTTAGGCCGTATCCACTTTTAATCTCAATGGCTCCAGTACCAAAGGCGATCACTTCCTCCAGACGTTGACTTGCACTGTCGAAAAGCTCTTCTTCTTCTGTATTCTGTAGGCGTTCTGCAGAATTAAGGATTCCACCTCCCTTTTTTGCTATCTCCTCGTAGGATAAGCCCTGAATACGGTCAACAAATTCACCCTCGCGAGAACCGGCCCAAACGATATGCGTATGAGAGTCTACCCAAGCAGGTAGAACCAGCTTGTTTTTTAATGAAATATATTTATCCAAGTCTTGTGGGACTTGAGCCATTGAGCCCCAGGATTCAATCTTTTCTCCTTGAGTAACTAAGTATGCATTTTCAATACTGGCTAATCGGGACATTTCTTTTCCGGCCACCTTTGACACTTTTTCATCCGCAGCTTCTATTCCGTATAAATTTTTAATATGAGTGTAGCAACATTTTTCCATATGATTATAGGTTTGAGGTGTTAGATTTATGGACTACATGACTCTTATAGCCATAAGCTTTTAATTGATCTTGGGTTTTTATAATCTCTGATTTATTATCAAACGGTCCAATCAAAACCTTTAGGGTAGTATTCTCTTCGTGCAGGATGGCAGGTCGGTCGAGAATCCGGCTCATTCTGTGCTTGAAGTTTTCAGCCTCAGTTTTATCTGAGAATGCTCCAGTTTGAAGGAAGGACTTTTTTACCTTTTGAGCGTCTTCAATTAATTCGGTAGTCACTCCCTTTGATTTAGTTTGGAATACCGACAATTTGGGGCGGATGAGTGCATTCTGAAGTTGGGTAGGTGAAAGGGCTTGATTATAACGCTGTAATACTTCCCCTTTAGATGAGAAAATTATCAATGTAGGGAGATACTCAACATTATAATATTTCTTTAAGGTGTGACCATCAAAATCATTGATATCCACTTGGACTCCGACATATGATTGACGAATTATGCTCTCTATAGACGGTGTGGCAAAGCCCTGTAATACCTTTTCACAAGGAGCACATTGATCTTGACGGAAAAAAATAAAATATGGCCGGTTGAGTTCTATTGCTGACTTCCTTGCGCTAATATAATTATCAGCCCAAACTTGCTGGTCATCATCAGTTAAGGGCGCGGCAATAAAAAAACCGAGTCCCATGAGAAGTGTGATTATGATTGGCATAAATATGAAAGCAATTTTATGTGTAGTAATAGAACTTCAACAATCGTACCAAAGGCAATTATAAGGTAAATTGAGATAGAGCTTGATTATTTTTTTTAACTTAACGCCCTAAATTAGTTAAACACTATGAATCAAATACGTGCAGCAATTACAGGAGTGGAAGGCTGGGTGCCCGAGAATATTTTGTCCAACAAGGACTTAGAGAAAATGGTAGATACCAATGATGAATGGATTAAATCGCGGACGGGTATAGAAGAGCGTCGGATTTTAAAGAAAAAGGGAGCTGCCACTTCTTACATGTGTGTAAAAGCGATGGAGGGCTTAATGGCTAAAACGGGTTTACGACCCGACGAAATCGATTTGTTGATCGTAGGAACTGTTACAGAGGATTATCATTTTCCAGACACTGCCAATTTGGTCTTACATGAAATTGGAGCGAAAAATGCTTTTGGATATGATATTCATGCGGCTTGTTCTGGTTTCTTGTTCTCCTTAGCTACAGGTGCACAATTTATAAGCTCAGGACTCTATAAAAAAGTCGTTGTTATTGGTGCTGATATGATGAGTTCTATAGTGGACTATACTGATCGAAAAACGTGTATTCTTTTTGGTGATGCAGCTGGAGCAGTGTTGCTAGAACCTGACACGGATGGCTACGGTATACAGGATATGGAATTAAAGGGAGATGGTTCAGGAGCTAAGTATTTACACATGAAGGCAGGGGGGTCCAAGAGGAGACCTAGTTTGGAAACTATTAAGAACAAAGAACATGTGGTGTACCAGGAAGGTCGTCCAGTTTTTAAAGCGGCAATCCATGGAATGAGTTCAGTGATTAAAGAAATATTGCAGCGCCAGGAAATGACAAATGACGATATCAAATGGTTAGTACCGCATCAAGCTAATTTGAGGATTCTTCAATCAGTGGCTAAAGCTTTGGACTTTCCCATTGAAAAGGTTATGATAAATATTCAAAAATATGGCAACACGACCTCTGCTACTATTCCCCTTTGTTTATGGGAGTGGGAAGACAAGCTGAAGCGAGGAGATAACGTTATTCTCACCTCCTTTGGTGGTGGGTTTACCTGGGGAGCTATATTGCTTCGATGGGGATATGATGGATAAAATCGCAATTTTTGAGAATTAGAAAGACTGTATAATCTACACGACAGGCTTTTAGGGCAAGTGCAAATGAGGAATTATAGAATTTAGGGGAGATTCTGTATCTTCGTCGAGGAATTTAAAATAGCATGAATGGCAAATACATCAGATATACGGAATGGTTTGTGCATGGAATACAATAACGATATCTATATGGTATCGGAATTTCAGCATGTGAAACCCGGCAAAGGAAATGCCTTTGTCCGAACCAAATTAAAGAGTTTAACCACGGGGAAAATTATTGAGAATACTTTTCCAGCAGGACACAAAATAGATGAAGTGAGAGTGGAGCGTCGCCCTCATCAGTTTCTTTACAGTGATGACCTGGGTTATCACTTTATGAATACTGAGACTTTTGAGCAAGTAGCGATTCAGGATGACCTAATTGATAATGCGCAATATCTAAAGGAGGGCGCAATGGCAGATATCCTTTTTCATGCAGAAAAGGAACTTCCATTGGCTGCTGAATTACCGCAGCATATGGTTTTCGAAATCACTTACACGGAGCCTGGGGTTAAGGGAGATACAGCTACAAACGCTTTAAAACCGGCAACAATAGAAACTGGGGCAGAAGTGAAAGTTCCTTTGTTTATAGGTAATGGGGAGAAAATTAAAATTGATACGCGTACCGGAGAGTATTTGGAGCGCGCAAAATAATTTACAAAAATAGAAGTCATGGCAGACTACAAAGAAATTACGAAACTGATCAAACTGATCTCAGATTCAAACCTTAGTGAATTTAAAATGAAGGATGGAGATTTAGAAGTCTCCATTCGGACGGACAAGCATGTTAGCTTGAAGCAGCAACAGTTAATGGCCCAACAGCCCGTTACCCAAGCGCCCCAAAGTGCACCAGCTGCTCCAGCTCCCCCTTCCCCTTCATCACCACCGAATAGTCCTTCAACAAATCCATCGCAAGCTGATGGTGGGACAAGTTCTTCTTCCGATTCAAAAGAGGAGAGTGACGAGCAAGAGGACTTGTTAGAAGTAAAATCACCAATAGTAGGGACTTTCTACAGATCATCCTCACCAGACAAACCTCCCTATGCTAAAGTAGGGGATGAAGTAGAAGTAGGCGATGTAGTTTGTATCGTTGAGGCGATGAAGTTATTCAATGAAATAGAGTCGGAAATAGCCGGTAAAGTTGTA
>Ga0306912_1001060_pt1 | contig 13460 bp, 7 predicted proteins | sample AntRauFillE10628_FD_190443 | JGI IMG/M metagenome (GOLD analysis project Ga0306912, IMG submission 190443) | Saline lake microbial communities from Rauer Islands, Antarctica - Metagenome Filla E10 #628 (v2) (version 2) | ecosystem: Environmental > Aquatic > Non-marine Saline and Alkaline > Saline... | reverse complement strand
GACCGATCGGAGAGCCATTCACAGCCCGAAGACTTTTTGGTTACTTTTTGGTCTTCAAAAAGTAACGATAACAGATGGGGCCGTGCCCCCAACTCGTTGGTGGGGCGTGCCCAGCGCGGGTGCCCTGCCAGCGTTCCTCAGCACCCTGCACGTAATTCGCCTACAAAAAGGAACGATGACAGATGGGGCCGTGCCCCCAACTCGTTGGTGGGGCGTGCCTAGCGCGGGTGCCCTGCCAGCGTGCCTCAGCACCCTGCTGCGGGCTTGGCCACTCAAAAAGTAGGAAAGGCTCGCGCGCATGCTTTTAAGATGCCGCACCTACGGCGCTCGAATATCTTACGTTTTTTGTTTCTACAAAGATATCGCCCCGCTGGGGCTTTTTTTATGTCCTCCTTTGAGGTTTGAAAGGCCGATTTTTTCAAGAATCCCGTCTCTCATCCTCTCATCCTAGGAATCCTAATTCAGACAAATGCCCCCCCCTTAACGGTAGGTAAACGAAGAGATTCCGCGTCCAGCGCGGAATGACGTTGTATTTGTTGGTAGGCAACGCGCGATTGCCATTGTAGAGACAGGGCGTGCCCTGTCTCTACCCAAAACACAACCATCAAACCCCAACCCGAACAATAAGAAACCGCCCGTTTCAAGAATCCCTCCCTAATCCTGTTCATCCATTCATCCTGTGAATCCTGATTCAGACAAATGAGCCCCCCTTAACGGTAGGTAAACGAAGAGATTCCGCGTCCAGCGCGGAATGACGTTGTATTTGTTGGTAGGCCCCGCGCGATTGACATTGTAGAGATAGGGCACGCCCTGTCTCTACCCAAAACAAACAGCAAACCCCAACCCGAACAATAAAAAAACCGCCCGTTTCAAGAATCCTGAATAAGGTTCGTTCTCCCTGCCTATGCCATAATTTCTGCAGAACTATCCAATCCCAATACACACACTCGAATAAATGTATATATTGTTCATGTATTCGATATAAAATAAACTTTTGTCTTATATTTGTTGGTATAAAAGTAAAATGATGCATAATGAGTACGGGAAAGCCAACTAAAATAAACAATTTATTACAACAAACCCCATCTGGAGTAGTTTTGGCGAGTAGCTGGCTCAGTGAGCAGGGGTATAGTCCGGAACTTATTCGTAATTACAAAAAAAGTAAATGGCTTAGAGCTTTTGGCAATGGTGCGGTTGTCCGATATCACGATGAAATTGATTATTTAGGTGCAGTATATACTATGCAAAGTCAATTAGGCATGACCGTGCATCCGGCGGCAAAAACAGCTTTAAACCTTTTAGGACGCGCCCATTTTATAGAAATGAATCCACAGCAGGTGTATTTGCTTGCTTACGAAAAAGAAGTTTTGCCAGCCTGGTTTAAAAAACAGCGTTGGGAACCCAAAATCGCATTTCATACCTCTTCTTTTTTGCCTCCAGGGGTAGGTATGACAGCAATATCACATAAGAGCTTCAGTATAGAAATTGCAGCTCCTGCGCGTGCTATGCTGGAATGTCTATATTTATCACCCGACAAAATAAGCCTGTTAGAGTGTCATCAAATTATGGAGGGCTTAACTGATTTGGTTCCTGCTCAGTTACAAGCGCTGTTAGAAAATTGCACTTCGATTAAAGTGAAACGAATGTTTTTGTACATAGCTGATAAATCAAATCACAGCTGGTTAAAGTATATCAACAAGAATACAATCGATTTAGGTAAAGGGAAAAGAAGTTTTGCTAAGCAAGGCAAATATATTTCTCAATATCAAATTACTGTCCCTAAAGAATTAGAGGAAGATGAGTATCCGGAGATATAAAAGGCAGGTAGCACTCTTATTGAAGGTTTTGCCGATCATAAGTAAAGAAACTGATTTTGCTCTTCACGGTGGAACAGCTATCAATTTGTTTCAACGTAATATGCCTAGACTATCAGTAGATATTGACCTGACGTATTGCCAGTTGCTGACAGAAAAACTTCGCTTATGGGTATCAACCAGAAGTTGCTGACAATACAGAAAAAAATACTACGTAGCTTTCCTGGTATTAATGTGGAGCATAAGTCAGATGTGTCAAAGCTCATTCTGAGTAATGGCAAGTCTGTTGTTAAGGTGGAAGTAAATCAAATCAAGAGAGGATGTTATGCCAAGAGCCGTTGGATGAGTTTATGCGCCAGAGCACAACAAGAGTTTAATTCCTTTTGCGAAGTCCAAGTAGTGGAAAAGGGACATTTGTATGGCGGTAAAATATGTGCAGCCCTTGATAGACAACATCCGCGAGACCTTTTTGACATTCGCTATATGTTAGATACAGAAGAACTTTCAGCGGCAATTATAAAAGGCTTTATTTTTTACTTAATCAGCTCTAATCGTCCCATTTCCGAAATGCTGGCGCCACAATTTTTGGACCAAAGGATTGCACACGAAAATCAATTTGCCGGAATGACTGAAGAACTATTTCCATATGAAGCGTTCGAAAAAACAAGATCTGAATTGGTTGACTCGATACACCAATCTTTAACAATAGATGACCAACAATTTTTAGTAGCTCGCTGGCGCTCGCTGCTCAGGTTTACCCTGTGGAATAGCGTTGCGTGTGTTCCAGAGGGGCGCAGAGCTCAGTGATGGCGAGCATCAGCTTGCTGGTTTTCCCTTTGGATGATTGCTAGGAGGCTGGGGGCGCGGGCAGGCCTTCGAATGGCCAATAACGGCACAAAGGTGTCGCCCCTATGGGGCTAGAAATATATTTTAGATCGGGTTTCTACAAAGGTATCGCCCCTATGGGGCTAGAAATATATTTTAGATCGGGTTTCTACAAAGGTATCGCCCCTATGGGGCTTTTTTTATCAATCCCTGGGTTTTGAAATACCGGTTTTCAAGAACCGCGTCCCTAATCCCAACCATCCATTCAAATCTGCGTCATTCGCGTTCTATAAATATTGAACACGGACCGCACAAGATACGTACGGATTTCCACAGGCAGGTAGTCCATTCGGTGCATATCATATGTCAGGGATTCCGCATCAAGTGCCCACCAATGAATTGGGGGCACGGCGGAATGACAGTGATTTTGTTAATGTGAGGCCTTGTGGGTGGGCAATTGTAGAGACAGGGCGCGCCCTGTCTCTACCCAAAACAACCAACAACCCCGACTCGAATACCAAGAAACCGCCCGTTTCAAGAATCCCTCCCTAATCCTGTTCATCCATTCATCCTGTGAATCCTAATTCAGACAAATGCCCCCCCCTTAACGGTAGGTAAACGAAGAGATTCCGCGTCCAGCGCGGAATGACGTTGTATTTGTTGGTAGGCCCCGCGCGAACACTCAACATCGGCTTGCGCTGCGCGCAAGCCTCGCGTCAGGGATGGTAGGGGCGCCGAGCACAGCGAGGCGGTCCGAAAGCGGGCCTGGGCCGCTGCAGGACGGAACCCCCGCACAGCCCGACCCCGAATGAAATGAGGGGGTGACGCCCAAAAAAAAGGAAGTTGAGCACAAACCATTATTCCTGTTATGGTCTTCCTCTATGATATAAATATGCGCGGAAAAAAGTAAGGGGAAATAGCACGGGAAAGCGATAAAAAAGGATAAGGCAGTACTTCATATAGTAGAGGTAGCTCAGGCCGCGCCATTTTGATCGCTGGGCAGAGGAAAAAATCATGCTGCGCTTGAATACATACCAGCGAATCTTGTACGATTGCTGAGGGGTAATTTCGCAAAGGAGCTTTTCGGCTAGTATTGGATAGATAGTTTTTCGTTCTTCATACTGGAAAATACTATTCTTTCCATGGATGCGATAGACCGCTACGGGACGGTGAAGGTCGCTTGCTGTGACCTGATAAGACAGTAATAATTGCGTAAAAAATAAGGTGTCTTGCGCAAAAATCAATTGCTCGTCAAATGAAAGGGTGTGACTTATGGGTTTTTTAAGTGTAAGGCCATTGAGATGCGGCGCCCGGTTATTATTTCGTAAAAAATCTAGGGCGAGTGCCTGAGAGGAGTGCCCTTGAGGGGCAAGGGACCCGCTGGTTGAGTTCCCCGAGGTGTTTATTATCTCTACAGGCTCCATTACGGCATCTAATGTGTGATTGCTGTCGAAGAGCTGTGGGGTATGTTCAAATCGCGTAGGTAAATAATAATCATCTGCATCTAAAAATGCGATAAACGGACTTTGGCTGGCACGCAAGCCAATATTTCGAGCTACAGAAGGTCCCCGGGGTGTTGAAAAACCCGTTTGAAAAAAAAGAAGGCGAGGCTCAGTTGCCTGAAGTATTTTTATAATTTCGACGGTTTTATCCGTACTGGCATCATCTATGACAATGATTTCAGCCACCTCCTGTAATGTACTCACAGACTCAATCGCCTGCTGAATAAAGGACTCGGCATTGTGTGCCGGAATGATAACAGATACTTTAAATGTCACATTATTCATAATAAATGTCTTGCCATGCGGAGAAACTCCCAGCTGAAAATAAAAGGATATACAGTGGCTTTTTTCCATCGCGGCCATAAAGGCGCCTGATACTTAAAGATAACGTAGCGATAAAATAATCGGCGGCGGTGCGCTTGCGTATTGGGTTCTCGCTGCAATAGTTGCAGCCATTTTTTTTCGACCTCAGCACTAAGTTTCCATTTTTCCTCTAACCGTCTCGTGGTATTTGTACTGTGGTGGTAATACACGGCCACAGGGGACATCTTACAGCCGGCAATGTGAATGTTATTTTTGGTGTACAGCATGCGACGTGAGAAATCCTGGTCCTGTTGTTGTTTAAGTTTCGGATCAAAACCTGGCACCTTCTCTATAACTGAGCGGCGGATAGTTAAGCCATTCATTTGCAAAGCCGGCCTTATTAAATCATTATACGATAGCTTTGACCATCCCCCATTTTCTAACCGGCAACTATTCCTTAGATATTTTTGAGTAGTATCCCCGCTCTGACTCTCAAACCTCACCTCCACTGGTTGCACGAGACCGTCGGTTTCGGGATGCGCCTCAAAATAATTTTCGGTGCGCCTAAAACGCCCCGGCAGATAATAATCGTCCGCATCGAGAAACGCAATAAAAGGTGCTGTTGCTACAGCCAGCCCCCGATTGCGGGCTGCTGCCGCGCGCTGGGGGGCATCGGAAATAGCCGGAAGGTAAATCAGGCGACGGCTCTTTTGGGCCCAGGCCTCCAGGATGCCGGCAGAGCCATCGGTACTCGCATCATCAATTGCGATCAGCTCAACTACCTGCGGCTCATCGAGAGCAGACCGGATGGCCCGATCCAGATAGGGAGCAGCATTGTAAACAGGCAGAATGACACTAACTTCCATACGTGAGGTAGTTTTCTTAGCATAAATGTAATAGATTTACAGCATGCGATTGACGATTATTGAACCGCACGAGCATTTTGAGGTGCTTATACAGTTAGGGCCCGCCATTCAGACCCTGTCACGGCCAGTAACTATCATATGCTCAGCCCGTTGTCGGGAAGAAGTATTGGCTGTTTACCCGGGCATGACCTCCTGCGTTCATTGGGAAACAAATAAAAGGCCACCGTTCCCCAAAAAAGAAACAGTTTTGATCTTTACCAGCTTACAATACAAGCGACGTCCTTGGATTTCCTGGATTAGAAGGTTTCCGACAGCACTTTTAGTGCATAATGCTAACTTTTATCTTGGAAACCCCATACGTGAATGGGGGGCAGCTAGAGAAACCAAATATGCTTCACTTCGCTATGGTTTTGAGAAAAGCATTCGCTTTCCTTACAAGCGCCGTGTCAGCCAAATAATCCTGTCTCAGGTAAAGGTTTTGATTCCGTATAGCTCGTTGCAAATTCCTTTTTTAAGAAAATACTATCTGGGCCCCATCGTTCATTTGCCCATCATATTCAAAAAGCCTTCAAGCGAAACAGGAACTTATGATTTTATTGCTGTTTATGGAAAGGTATCACAAATAGACTTGGTTTATTTAAAACAGATACGAGCCGATCTAAATCAGCATCACATCTGCCTATGCCTTGCCGACGAAAAGAAAACCATCCAAAGATATTTGCCGAACTGTAAATATATCATCGGTCCTGTTTCTCATAAAACATATATCGATCTTTTTAAAAAAGCCAGACGAGTGATTTTTCCTTTTCGACGAGAAATGGTATTCGGTGTGGTTCGTGAAGTTCTCGGCGAAACCAAATACTTAGCTCGAATTTACACGGCTCTTATGTACAATAAACCTGTATTATTTCCCTCACCCATTTCCCTTCCAGAGCTCCCCAAGAATGCAGAACCGCTGGAGCAGTCTTTTCAGGAACTAGTTGCTTTCCTGGAGAACTCTCATTGATTGCCAAATAACATTTCTACCGATATCGCCTATCCGCTGGTGGGCGGATGCGCCAACCATACCCACGATTTGCCCCGCGCCGCTATCACTGGTGATGGGTCCGGATTCCTTTTCTGCACCAAGAAGTTAGAAAACCACCATCCAAGAAAAGAGCGCCAAGAACCGGACTGCCATGCGCGCAGGCATATTCATATTTTAGTTCCGGCCATTCGCAAATTGAGAATCGCTTTTGCGATTCGAAATGCCGCGGCACGCGGTATGTTTCGAAATAAACGTCCGCCCGAATACCCAGGAGGCGGGCTTTTTGGGGAGGTTCCAGATCGCACGCCGTGCGATCTGGTCCTGCCAGCGTGCAATGGCACGCTGGCGGGGTTGGTCTTCAAAAAGTAACGATGATAGATGTGGCCTTGCCCCCAACTCGTTGGTGGGGCGTACCCGGCGTGGGGCCCCTGCCAGAGCGAACCATAAAATGGCACAGCCATTTTCGGATGCCGACTGAGTGCCCTTACCACTAAATTCTTTCAGACCAAGTCTTGATCTGAATATAAATCTACTGCGACTTTTCAATAACTATTTAGTGGTAATGGCACTGGCGGTATGAGGGCGGGAATAACGGCCGATGAAAAGGCGCGTTAAGCCAACGGGCATCTGTTCCCCCCAGCGGACCAGTCACTTCTACCTCACTAAAGTGATAGAGCCACCCTCTTCTCCCCGGCTGCCGCCGGCGCAAGAAGAAGAAGTCCATTCCATGCGCCATACATACACCCCCGGACTCATCAAAAGTTCGCGATGCTGACCGTCCCAGCCGTTAGTGGGCGTCTGAGATTCATATAAAAGAGCGCCCCAACGGTCAAAAATCTGGAGTTGATAGGACTCCAGGGCGGCCGGATTGGAGAAACTCGGTTGAAATACATCATTGATGCCGTCCTGATTGGGACTAAATACATTGGGTACAAAAACCTTGAGTCCGGTTTCCTCCGGATCTAAACTCACGCGCCCTATCAATTCCAGGGTTTCGCATTCCGTCTCTACCTGAAGGAGATATTCTCCCGCTTGTTGCACGCTCAATACTGGTCCACTAACGCCATTCTCCCAGGCGTAACTCAAGCCCGTACTATCGCCTCCCTGATAAAGGGCGACCAATTCGGACGATTCATCTTCGCAACCGACCGTGATTTCGGGGAGGAAAATGTCTATCGCTTCCCGCTCAGCAATATCAACGGTTGCGGAATAGGCGCAACCGCTCGTATCCTCTACGGTGAGTAAATAGCTGCCGGCAGCTAAATTTAGCCACTCGAGCTGGACAGATTCCTGACCGTCGAATTCGATAGAGCGAATCCCATTGAGGTTGCGGTTACCGAATTGCAGCAGTGCACTTCCATCCGATGCTCCCGGACAGGCGTCCTCGGTCTGAATCACCACATCCCAGTCCATGACTTGCCGAATGTCTACATCAAATCGCACCTCGCAGTCGAGGCCCGGCAGCGACCCTGTATAGGAAAAGCTGGTATCGCTGAGATACCAATTCCCATTCACGAGGGCAGAATCTCCCGGACATAGGGCCACTAGGGTGTCCACCACCGGCTCCGTTTGAAAAATCAACTCCAGAGACACCGTCGAGTCGCAGCCAAAGCGATTGGCAAAATTTTGAATCAATAGGGTATCCGAAGTGTAGGAGATTCCCATAATAGTAAGGGTATCGCCTGTGCAGCCCAATTGCTGCAAGTCAGTTGTATCTCCTCCCGGGAAAAACAATAAGTCATAGACGGTAGCTTGTGGGCAGTCATCCACGATTTCAATGATTTCTATGACAGTGTCCTGCCGATAATATATTCCGTCCACCTGGACAGAATCTCCGGAGCAAGCAGTGAGGTCTACACTATCGACCAGGGAGGGGCAGTCCTGAAGGATAAATGCGGCAATTTCCTCTTCCTGTCCACAATCGGTCAGTTGCACGCTATCCAGACCGCGGACGATCGACCAGTTGGCCGGCAGCCCCGAACCGTTGAGCTCTACGGTATAATCACCCAGGGGCACATTGTCAAACAAATATTCACCAATACTATCCGTAAGGGTAGAATCCACCACCATGCCATTTTCAATGATCCACACGGGGACCCCGGAAAGCAGGGAGTCGCCCATATTGAAGATGTCGTCTCCATTTCGATCGAGAAAGACCTGGCCATTCACTAAGCCGGCATCGAAGAAAATATCAAAGCGAATGGAATCCGTCTGTTCCTCGCAATCAAATGCATTCGCGATGACTCCGGCATACTGTCCAGAGGAGTCTATGCGCAGTGGATCCAATGAAGAGGGAATGGGCTCCGCTTGTCCATTGCGCGTCCATTCTACCAGCCGCGTACCTTCCTGCAGGGGTAAGCAGATCTCCACCTCACCACAATTGGCATAGCACCCAAGGGGAAAAACTCCGACATCGGGGCGGGGATGGATAAAAAAGGGTGCACTCTCTGACTCGCATCCAAAGGCGTTCGTGGCGCTTACCCGGTAGGCCTGAGCATTACTGACTGTAATGTTTTGTCCGGTGGCGCCCGTGCTCCATTCATAGTCCAAAGCGGGCTGCGGATTGTCTACGCGCAATTCAATCATATCTCCCGCACAATAAGGAGGGGATTGATTCGAGACGATTACCGCCGGGTCCGGCTGGGGATTGACACGTACAGAGAATTCGGAGGTGGCAGAGCACATCGTTGTGGTGTCTGTGACGGTCAGTTCCCAGTGGAACAGCCCCTCATCCAACAGGTCCAAAACATTTCCATCATATCGAATGACTGGGGAACTGCCACCCACCGACCAATTTAGCGTATAATCATCGGATAGGCTCAGTAATCGAAGTTCGACGGCCTGCCCGACACAAATTTCGAGTGTGTCTCCGCTGTATCGACCGCCACCCGAAAGTGAAAAGGCCCGAATTTGCGCGTTGGGAGCCGTTGCGTATTCAATGTCAAGAGGACCGAGTTCATTTTGACATCCATTATCATCTGTAACCGTAACTTCATAGGAGCCCGGACGATCGGCAAGAACGGTAGAGCTATCCGATCCATTGGACCAGAGCAGATCCCGAAATGCACCCACTACGGAGAGCTCCACCCAACTTCCTTCACAGGCGGGTAGATCCGGCTGAACAGCAATGCTATCAGCACCGGAATAGGAATTGACAACTACTGTACGCAGACTGTCTTGTCGACAACCCAAAAGATCTTCTACAGTCAATTGGACGCTTTCCAGGCCCGCACTGTCGAATCGATAGCCCGTTTGGGGCTGAATCGCCTGAAGCGAATCCGGTAGGGGGTTCCCAAAGCGCCATTCGAAAAACTCGGCCGAGCCTAAAGCTTCTACTTCGTACAATGTATTTGCACAGGCGCTGCTATCGCCGGCCCAGGCGGCGTTGGGGAGTGAAAGGACTTCAGTAACGATTTCTGCTCGCACATCACAGCCTGCTGAAAGCGCTACGCTGAGCGCTGGAAAATAGAGGTCAGGATCGGGATATACATGCGTTGGACTCAACTCACTATTCTCTATTTCGCCATCACCAAACGTCCAAAGGAAGCTATCAATAGTCACCCCATTGGCTAATTCTATCCGATGCTGAAACACTGTACTATCGCCAAAACAAGTACTAATCGACCGAATATTCACCTGCCCGGGGATGAAAATCTCCACCTCTTGCGGGCAAAAGATCACAGTATCGCCGGAGGAGTTGATTCCTAAGGCGGAAACATATACGGATTGGTCTCCGATCTCATCGAAGCCGATAATTACGCTATCCCCAACCGTCGTGGTTGGAATGCCGCCTAAGGAGTACCTCCATTGAGCTGTATTGGGTATTGCATCGGGATGTTCAACGGTAAATACGATTTGGTTACAGGAACGCACACTATCCACAAAAAAGCCAAAATCTGCATTCAATGTCCCGATGCTGGGATCACAGGCGGTGTTCATTCCACCTCCCGGAATAGAAGGACAAACGACAACGGTGGAGTCCGGATTGGGATCGCAACTTTCACAAATGAGCAAGCCCGTGGACTCCAAAGTACAACCAGTAGAGCGTTCAGTGACTTCCAAGCGGTAAATTCCACTTTCCGTGACCGATAGGGTATCCAGATTTTCCGCTACGATCATATTATTTTGATACCATACCAAATCTAATCCGGTGGTGTCCGAAAGATCGTGGACAATAGATAATATCCCTCCATTGCAAAAAACAACCGACCCTAGAGCTCGAATTTTTGGCCGTTCAAAATCCGTAAATGGAATGCTGAAGGCCTCGTGGTTCCGACAACCGAATGCATCGTATACGACCAGCATGTTTCGTTGGCCCCTGCGGAGTTCAGTCCGCTCTTGGGTAGAAACTACATTGCCATTCTCATACCAAAACAGAGAATCGTAGAGACTTCCGTCCACTTCGCGTTCAGTGAATTCAATGCCGCAGCCCACCGATTCCAGTGCGCTGACATCTAAAGCTGCAGGAGCCAATACGCGGATGGACTTCATAGCCGTTTGCCCGCAGATGGCGGCGGTAATTTCGACCGTTCCACTTTGCGAGAAGAGCACCCGTATGGAGTCCTGTCCCATCTGATCAATGATTCTTGCTCCGGAGCCAGGGTCCACCGACCAGGAAACCTCATCAAAAGGAGCTCCCTGTAGATGAAAGATGCCTTCCAGGCCCCGGCATAGGCTATCGGGACCTACAATTTCAATCGTGCCGATTTCCTCAATATCGATAGCTCGAACTTCACTGATACATCCGGTGGATAAGTCTCGATAATAGGAAAGCAGCGTTTTGTCTGTATTACTCTGCCAAACCTCCCGAATGGGATTACCACTTTGAATGCTGGAATCCGCATCTTGAATAGCCACCCATTCCAGGGTAGCTCCGGAGGGAAGGGAAGTGGACATTTCATACCAGTAAGAGTTTCCCGGACAAATAGTATCTGCGCCCAAGATATCCCCCGGCGCGGGTAAGGGCGGGCGAATGATAATGGTTCGTTCCTGGAAAGGAGAGCAATAGTTATCTGCTTGTGGTTGCGCCACCAGGGTGTATCTTCCTTCCTGAGTGAAAGTAAAGGCATAGCTTGAACTGGCCATCAACGAAGAATCTACCACGGAACCATCCGGCCCGGTCAATTGCCAAAAGCTGGAGACGGTACTTCCGCCGGATGTCGTTTGCCAACTTCCTTCCGATCCAAAGCAGAGCGCTGTAGGCCCTTCTAATAAAAAGGGGTTCACTCGATTCACAAAAAGGGTATCCTGCTGAACGCAGCCGCGCGTGCAATCGTCGATCTCAACCGCCACATAAGGGTTGGAGGTAAACGCATTAAAGCTCAGCTGAACTACATTGGATAGTGACGATCCCTGAAAATTACCGCCATTTGCGCTCCAGGTGAATCGAGTTCCATCGCGCGAGGGCACTCGATAAGAGTAGACCTCACCGGGACATATTTCCGTCCGCCCTTCGATCTGCATATCGGAACCTAAAATTTCAATGCGCTCCCGGGCGGGAGAGGGGCAATCCTCAGCGCAAGCGTGTTCGAGCTCTACCCATCCGGTGGAACCCCCGGTCCATATGACCTCCATGAACTCATCATTCGGTCCACCGCCACTGTGCACCGTTCCCATTCCTTCAATAGTCCATTGATAGGGTGCGCAACCCGCCTGGGTTTCATACAGAGCAGTATCTCCTTGACAGACGTCACTTAAGCATTGTATTTCGGGGGCTGGTGTTGGGTTCACAATCACAGAAATGGTCTTCACAGCGGTACAGCTGCAATCGACGCCCACAGTTAAACTCAGTTCGTAAATTCCAGGGTCTGAAAAGCGATATTGAAAAGCTTCTCCATCGCCTGAGGCACCTAGAGATAAACCCCAACTGATCGCCGGAGCATTCGATTCATTTTCGAAATGGACTCTCTGGCCCTGGCAAATTTCAATGGAGTCAGAAATAATCCCAAATTCAGCGCTCCCGATTTCGGCTTCGGGGGGCTCCACGAGAAGCAAGCACTTTCCACCTTCAGTCACACAATCGTCGCCCGCGCGTCCAAAATACCCGATGAATAAATTTCCCGTAACCGAGTCCAGTTGAATCGTAATCTCGTTAGGACTTGAGGTCACAACATTTCCGGGCCCGGAAACCGACCAATCCATGGAAGTAAAAACAATATCTCTTACGCGCAAGGTGATGAGTTGACCGTAACAGACTTCTATGCAATTCTGACCCACAAGCCAGGGGTTTTCGCAGCCCAGAGGACCGACTAATTCAAGCACGGGATCTGTAAAGTCACCCGAAAAAACGTTTAACTCTATGCGCCCACTGCCCGGCTCTGCATCCAGGCTAAGGGTATATATCCCCACCTCCGAAAAGCAGACTTCAATTTCCGTGCTATCCGTAGAATAGGTGAATGGAACATCCGAGCCATCGGGAGCTGTCACCTGCCAGATGGCATCCGCATCCACCGGTTGCAAGCGATAGGTATAACACTCATCCAGACATACCTGCTCAGGTCCTTCTATAGATTGGCCCCAAATCCCAGGAGCCAGTACGAATAACAAAATTGGGAGTACAAAAAATCTCATATTTATATATTGTCGTGTGCGGAACTACTCCTATGACCCCTTTATTACCGATTTAGCTGCTTGATAAAAATAATTGAATGGGTTAGTTGCCTGAGCCTCTCCTTTGCCATCATGAAGTATCTAATATACGATATTCTTTACCCTTTGATGTCATAGCTGCTAATCCCATGAATTAATAGGTTCATCGGATGAAAGGATGAATAGGATTAAAGTCAGTATCTTTTGAGGAGAAACGATTTTTCATAGTTTTTTTGTCGGTTTTTGAATCACAGACGCCAGGACCGCGAATCATGAATACCACAGCGGGTGGGCTCCACTTTAGGGATCTGCGTCAACTTAAGAGTGAGCAAGGCACTCATAAAAATAATTGTTGTGAATGGCTGCAATGAACCCCGGATGGGGTTCAACTTCAATAGCCCCGGGCGACAGCCCGGGGTGGACAATGCACAACAATCCAGAACCCTGAAGGGGTTCAACAACGTATCGATTGGGATTTCAAGGAACCGCTTTTTCTGATCAAATGAGTCCTGGTTCAACCCCTCTCGGGGTTGGA
>Ga0306912_1001059_pt1 | contig 13472 bp, 10 predicted proteins | sample AntRauFillE10628_FD_190443 | JGI IMG/M metagenome (GOLD analysis project Ga0306912, IMG submission 190443) | Saline lake microbial communities from Rauer Islands, Antarctica - Metagenome Filla E10 #628 (v2) (version 2) | ecosystem: Environmental > Aquatic > Non-marine Saline and Alkaline >... | reverse complement strand
TGCTCGACGAGCAGCTCGAGGATGCCGTCGAGCACCTCGTACGCGGGCAGGCTGTCCTCGTCGAACTGCCCGGGGCGCAGCTCGGCGCTGGGCGGCTTGGTGATCGTGCGCGACGGGATGACCTCCCCGTCGCGGTTGCGCCAGCGGGCGAGGTCCCAGACCAGCGTCTTGGCGACGTCCTTGAGCGGGCCGAACGCACCGTTCATGTCGCCGTACAGCGTCGCGTAGCCGACGGCGTACTCGGACTTGTTCCCGGTGGTCAGCACCAGCCCGCCGTGGGCGTTGGACAGCGCCATCATGGTCGTGCCGCGGATGCGCGACTGCAGGTTCTCGTGCGCGAGGCCGGGCTCGGCGGGCAGCAGGTCGCCGAGCTGTCCCTCGATCGCGTCCATCGCCGGACCGATCGCCAGCTCGTGGCAGGTGATCCCGAGGTTGGCGGCCAGTACATGGGCGTCCTCGATGCTGTGCCCGGAGGAGTGCGGGGAGGGCAGCGCGACGCCGGTGACCCCGTCGGGCCCGAGGGCGTCCACGGCCAGCGCGGCCGTCACCGCCGAGTCGATGCCACCCGACAGTGCGACCCAGACGCGTCCGAAGCCGTTCTTGCGCACGTAGTCACGGGTCGCCAGGACCAGTGCCGCCCACACCTCGCCGTGCTCGTCGGGGCGGTGGCCGGGGGCCGAGACGCGTGCGGCGGAACCGGTGGCGACGTCGAGGTCGAGCACGACCAGGTCCTCGGCCGCGACCGCGCCACGACAGGTGATGCTGCCGTCGGGCAGCGCGACGAACGAGTCGCCGTCGAACACGACCTCGTCCTGGCCCCCGACCTGGTTGACGTACAGCACCGGGGTGCCCCAACGCGCCGCGTGGTGGCAGGCCCACTGCTCGCGGTCCTGGCGCTTGCCGCGGTGGTACGGGGAGGCATTGAGGTTCGCGACGACCTGCGCGCCCGCCGCGGCCGCCGCCGCCGGGGGGCCGGCCTCGGACCAGAGGTCCTCGCACACCGTCAGGCCGACCGCGACGCCGTCGACGTCGACCACGACCGGCTCGTCGAACGCGGTGAAGTAGCGGGCCTCGTCGAACACCCCGTAGTTGGGCAGGCGCAGCTTGCGGTACGTCGCCTCGACCCTGCCGTCGCGCAGGGCCGAGGCGCAGTTGCACAGGTCGCGGGCCGACACTGCCACGTCCCAGTGGGCCGCCTGGCGTACCGGACGACCCTCGGGGGTGCCGACGTGGCCCACCAGCAGCGTGCAGCCGCGCGGCCCCTCGGCAGCCAGCCGCTGCAGCGCCGAGGCCTCGGCGTCGACGAACTCCGGCTTGAGCAGCAGGTCCTCGGGTGGGTAGCCGGACAGCGCGAGCTCGGTGGAGACGACCAGCGTCGCCCCGGCGTCCGCAGCCGTGCGCCACGCGGCGAGCACCCGCTCGGTGTTGCCGTCGACGTCGCCGACGGTCGGGTTGCCCTGCGCCAGCGCGACCCTCAGCCCCACGTCGGTCTCCTCGTCCTGGTCGGTCGGTGTGCGGTGGCCCGTGCCCACCACGGCCCCGACACGGTGCCACACCGCGGTGGACGAGCGCCGACCATGCGCCCCCGGGGGTGGCTGCGGCCGTGGTCCGGTGGCGCGTAACAGACACGACACACAAGTCACACGGGCAGGAAACGGCCTGTTCCTAGCGTCACTCGCGTCGCCGGGCCCAAGGGCGCTCTCGTACGGGTCGGGACCGGCACCCACCGACGAAACAAGGAGACGACAAGTGCGACGCATACGGACGGTCGCCGGAGCCACAGGGGCGATCCTCGCCCTGCAGGCACTCCCGGCACTCGCGCAGGACGGACCGACGATCGAGTCGTTGTCTGCTGACCTGGACGTGGTCTGGGTCGCAGCGGCAGCGGCGTTCGTGTTCCTGATGCAGCTCGGCTTCGCCATGCTGGAGGCCGGGTTGGTCCGGGCGAAGAACGTCAGCAACATCGTTGCCAAGAACATCGCCGACATGTCGATCGGTGCGGTGTTCTACTGGGCCTTCGGCGCAGCACTGGCCTACGGCGCGACCTCGGGGGGCCTGTTCGGCACCACCGGTTGGTTCGACGGCGCCTACGGCACGGGGCTCGGTGACGGCACCCAGTTCGTCTTCCAGATGGTGTTCGCCGCCACCGCCGCCACGATCGTCTCGGGAGCCATCGCCGAGCGCATGAAGTTCACCGGCTACCTGCTGATGTCGATCGGCATCACGGCCGTGATCTACCCGATCGTCACCCACTGGCAGTGGAGCGGCGAGGGCTGGCTCGGTGACCTCGGCTTCTACGACTTCGCCGGCTCGACGCTGGTGCACATGACGGGTGGTGTCGCCGCGCTGATGGGCGCCGCGATCCTCGGACCGCGCCTGGGCAAGTACGGCAAGGACGGCAAGGCACGGGCCATCCCGGGCCACAACGTCCCGTTCGCCATCTTCGGCGTGTTCCTGCTGTGGTTCGGCTGGTTCGGATTCAATGGCGGCTCGACCCTCGGCGCGACCGGCCAGGCCGAGACGATCGGCAACATCCTGCTGACGACCAACATCGCCGCCGGCGCGGGTGCGCTCGCCGCTGGCATCGTGATCTGGATGACTGCGGGGAAGTTCGACCCGACGATGGCCGGCAACGGCGCGCTGGCCGGTCTGGTCGGCATCACCGCCGGTCCCGACTTCGCCTCGGCCCCCGCGGCCCTGCTGGTCGGCGTGATCTGCGGTGCGGTCGTGGTCTTCGCGATCAAGTTCTTCGACTCGATCAAGATCGACGACCCGGTCGGTGCGATCTCGGTCCACGGCGTGTGCGGCATCATCGGCACGCTCGCGGTCCCGTTCTACCCGGGTGCGGCCGACGCGGGCATCACCATCGGCGTCCAGGCGATCGGGATCGGCGCGGTGGCCGGCTTCGTCGCCGTCACCTCGGGGATCCTGTTCATGGCGCTCAAGGCGATCGGCATGCTGCGTGTCTCCGAGGAGGAGGAGGTCGGCGGTCTCGACGTCTACGAGCACGGCATCGAGGCCTACCCGACGAGCGCGTACGGCACCTCCTCGTCGAGCGGCGGCTCCTCCGCCGGCGCGTTCACCCCGGCGGCTCGCCCAGCCACGGAGTGACGTGACCGGCGCGGGGCCCTCGGGCCCCGGGTGGGGGACCGGTGTCGTCGGTCACCGGCCCCCACCTCACACTCACTCCCACCGACAGCGCTCGCGCCTCGGCACGAGCCACGTGACGCGCCCGTCCTCGTGACGGGCGCGTCGTCGTCGCGGTGCGGCAGGCGCGTCGCCGCGACCTACCCTGCCACCTGCCAGACCCGACGTCGACGGAGGACCAGTGGACAAGCAGCAGGAGTACGTGCTGCGCACCGTCGAGGAGCGCGACATCCGGTTCATCCGGCTGTGGTTCACCGACGTGCTCGGGTTCCTGAAGTCGGTCGCGATCACGGCCGCCGAGCTGGAGACCGCCTTCGAGGAGGGCATCGGGTTCGACGGCTCCTCGATCGACGGCTTCGCGCGGGTCCAGGAGGCCGACATGGTCGCCGTGCCCGACGCGGGAACGTTCCAGGTGCTGCCGTGGCGTCCGGACAGTGCCGGCGTCGCCCGGATGTTCTGCGACGTGGTCAGTCCCGACGGCGCGCCGTTCGAGGCCGACCCACGCTTCGTGCTGCGCCGCAACCTCGAGCGTGCCGCCGAACTGGGCTTCAACGTCTACGTCCACCCGGAGATGGAGTTCTTCCTGTTCGCCGGACAGGACGACCCGACGCCGCTGGACAACGGGTCCTACTTCGACATGACGCCCCTGGACGTCCAGCAGGACTTCCGCCGCCAGGCGATCGAGCTGCTCGAGCGCATGGGCATCAGCGTGGAGTACTCCCACCACGAGGTGGCGCCCTCGCAGCACGAGATCGACCTGCGCGCGACCGACGCGTTGACGATGGCCGACAACATCATGACGTTCCGCCTGGTGGTCAAGGAGGTCGCGCTGCAGCGCGGCGTGTACGCCTCGTTCATGCCCAAGCCGATCGAGGGCGAGTGGGGCAGCGCCATGCACCTGCACCTGACGCTGCTGCGTGGCGACGACAACGCGTTCCACGACCCGGACGACCCGGACGGGCTCTCCGACACCGCGCGCGCGTTCATCGCGGGTGTCCTGCGCCACGCCCGGGAGATGACCGCGGTCACCAACCAGTGGGTGAACTCCTACAAGCGCCTGGTGCCGGGCTTCGAGGCCCCGGTGCACATCGGCTGGGGCTCGTCGAACCGGTCCGCGCTCGTGCGCATCCCGCGCCACGGGCGACGCAACGGCGCGGCGACGCGCCTGGAGTACCGCGCCCCGGACCCGGCGGCGAACCCCTACCTGGCGTTCTCGGTGATCCTGGCCGCCGGCCTCGCGGGCATCGAAGGTGGCTACGAGCTGCCACCGGAGACCTCCGACAACGCCTACGAGCTGTCCGAGGAGCAGCGCGAGTCCGCGGGCATCGAGTCGCTGCCGACGGACCTCGGTGAGGCCCTCGCGGACATGGAGGCGTCGCAGCTGGTCCGCGACGCGCTCGGGGAGCACCTGTTCCACTACTTCCTCGCCAACAAGCGTCGGGAGTGGGCCGCGTACACCAGTCACGTGACCCAGTTCGAGGTGGACCGCTACCTGCCGCTGCTGTGAGCTGGCTGACAGGGGTGCCGGGTCCGGTGGGGCAGCGGTGAGCGCCCTGCCCGGCGACGAGCCCCCGCTGGTCGTCGCGCTGCGCGCCGTCCCGGCGGCGCTCCTTGCCGTCTCGCTGGCGCTCGGGGTGGTCGTCGGTGGCCTGGTCCACCGCAGCAGCCTCGGGGCGGCCGAGCAACGGTTCGAGCTGTCGTCGGAGGAGGCACTGACGACGCTGCGGCAACTGCTCGAGCGGGCGGAGCTGACGGCCCGCGCTGCATCCGTCGTGCGCGACCCGGAGCTGACACAACCCGAGTGGGAGGACCGGGTCACGCTGCTCGGCCTCGACCCCCCGCTGCCGGGTCTGGTCGCGATCAACTCCCTGTCGGTGGTGACCCTCCAGGAGGCGCCGCGGTACCAGGCCCAGCTGAGGGACGCGGTCGGGCGCCAGACGGCGATCTTCCCGCGTCCGCTGCGCGAGCGGATGGTGGTCATCGAACGTGTGGCCCCGCTCGACGCCAACGAGGACGCCCTGGGCTTCGACGTGCTGACGAACCCGACGGCTGCGGATGCCGTGCTGCGCGCGCTCGACGAGGGTCGAACGGCCCTCTCGGACGGCCTCACCCTCGTGCAGGCACCGGACGGGGGGACGGCGGTCGTGCTCTACACCCCGCGACTGCTCGGGCCCGGTGCGCGACCGGGGATCGGGAACGTCGCGCTGCTCGGCCAGGGACTGGTCGACGGGGTTGCTCGTCAGGTGGGCAGCGTGACGTTGCGGGTCGAGGACCCGACGCCGGAGGGCGTGCGGCTGGTGGGCGTGACCGAGGGACACGACCCGCAGGCAGTGTTCCGCGACGAGGTCCAGCTCGAGGTGTACGGCCAGACGTGGGACGTCGAGATCGCCGCCGCCGCCGGGTCGGTCTCGACCGCCGAGCAGGTCGCGGGCCCACTGGGCGGACTGGCCACGGCGCTGCTCGCGATGCTGGCCCTGCTCACGGTCGGCGCGGCCAGGACGCGCGAGGAGCACGCCCAGTCGATCGCCCAGGAGCGCACCGCGGACCTGCGCGAGGCGAACGAGGCGCTGCGTGACGCGCTGCGCGTGAAGGACGACTTCGTCGCGGTCGTCAGCCACGAGCTGCGGACGCCGCTGACGGTGATCCGTGGGTTCGCCATGACGCTGCGCGAGCACGGCCCGGAGATGTCGTCCGCCGACCGGTCCAGGGCGCTGGAGCGCATCGAGGCACAGAGCGAGCGGCTGGACCAGCTCGTCGGCGAGCTGCTCGTCGCCGCGCGGATCCAGGCCGGTGGCGAGCCGGTGCGGCGCGAGGCGCTGCCCCTGCGCGACGCCGTCGTGCAGCAGGTCGAGGCGTCCGCGTCGCCGCAGGGGGTCCGGGTGGAGGTCGCGCCCGACCTGCTCGTGCTGGTCGACCCCGCGCACCTTGCGCGGATCCTGGACAACCTGCTCACCAACGCGGGCAAGTACGGGCTGCCGCCCGTCGTGGTCTCCGCCGAGCGTGCGGGCGCACGCGTGCAGCTGTGCGTCCGGGACCACGGCGAGGGCGTGCCGGAGGACCTGCAGGAGCGCGTGTTCGAGCGGTTCGCCCAGGCCGAGCACGACACGCGCAGGACGACGACCGGGGTGGGCCTGGGGCTCGCGATCGTGCGTGAGCTCGCTGGCCTCAACGGCGGCCGCATCTGGGTCGAGGACGCGGCTCCCGGGGCGCGCTTCGTGCTCTCGCTGCTCGGGGTGGGGGCGGGGGAGACCCCGCCCGACGAGGCCCCGGCCCGCCACGGTCGTTTCGACGGCTCCGCGCCCGGGGTGGTGCCCACCGCCGAGGAGGGCGTCGATGCGCGGGCGGAGCAGTAGCGTGGAGGCACGACCGTCGGGGACAGGAGCCGGACGTGTGGCGTGAGGGCTACGTCCCCGGTGGGGACACGCGCTTCTGGGTCCGGGTCGCCGGGCAGGGTGACGACGTCGCGGTCCTGCTCCACGGCTTCCCGCACGACGGCAGCACCTTCACGCGCCTCGCCGCGCTGCTCGTCGACGCCGGCTGGCGGGTCGTCGCGCCCGACCTCAAGGGCGTCGGTCGGTCCGAGCACCCGCACGACGGCTACGACCCGCAGACCCTCGGCGACGAGATCAGCCAGCTCGTGCGCAACCTGCACGTCGGCCGGGCGATGCTGGTCGGCCACGACTGGGGCGGCGCGGTGGCGCTGGCGACGGCGTTCCGCCACCCCGGAAGGGTCAGCGGAGCGGTCCTGGTGTCGGCGCCGTACCGCCAGCTGGACCTGCGGCGGGCCTGGCACATCGCGCTGTGCAACCTGCCGGTGCTCCCGGAGCTCGCCTTCCGCACCGTCCCACGTCCGCTGGTGGCGGCGGCGCTGCACCACCAGACCACGGTCCGCGAGGCGCACGGCCGCGAGGACGTCGCTGTGGCGGCCCGCGCCGTCGCGGAGGATCCGGGTGCCTGGCTGGGGTACTACCGGACGCTGTCGCGGCGCGCCGTGCTCGACTGGACGGTTCGCCGCGTGCGTCGACGCGTGCCCGTGCTGAACGACCCCAGGGACCCCAACGCGCTCCGTGTGCCCGTGCACGTGGTCTGGGGGGCGAAGGACCCCGTGTTCCCCGTGGACCTCGGCGCACGTGTCGCGCACGACCTGCGTGCGGACCTCGACGTCCTGCCCGACGTCGGGCACCACCCGCACGTCGAGGACCCGCTGGCGCTGGCCCGTTCCATCGTCCGTTTCACGCGCTCCGCCGGGATCGCCCCCGGCCAGGTGGCGCCAGCGGCGGTCGACGGGTCCGCCTAGCACCCCGGTCCGCGGCCGCCGCGCCGCGCAGGTCCGGGCGGACGGGGCGGGCGACGCGGATAGGGTCGCTCGTCCGCGGAGGACGGAGGAACGGTGCGTATCGGGGTACTGCTGTTCGACGGCGTCGAGGAGCTCGACTGGGTCGGGCCCTGGGAGGTCCTGACGATGTGGTCGGCGCTCACCCGCCGTGACGGTGGCGAGGCGGTGGAGGTCCGCTCCGTGGCAGCCTCGACCGAGCCGATCACCTGTGCCAAGGGGGCCCGTGTGCTGCCGGACGTCGCCTGGGACGACCTGGGCGCGGTGGACGTGCTCGTGGTGCCGGGCGGGCGTGGGACGCGCCCCCTCCAGGACGACGCCGCACTGCTCGACCGTCTGCGAGCCCTCCACGCGGACGGCACGTGGCTGGTCAGCGTCTGCACCGGGGCCCTGCTGCTGGCGGCCGCGGGGCTGCTCGACGGGCTGCCGGCGACGACCCACCACGGGGCGCTGTCCGAGCTCGCCGAGCTCGCACCGTCGGTCGACCTGCGTCCCGACGAGCGCTTCGTCGACAACGGGACCCTGCTGACCGCGGCAGGGGTCTCGGCGGGGATCGACGTGGCGCTGCACCTGGTGCACCGGCTCGCCGGGACGCAGGTCGCCCGGGCCGTGCGGTCGGCGATCCAGTACGACCCGGCGCCACCGGTTTGACCTGGCCGGCGGGCGTGCGCCCGCCCGTCGCGGTCGTGTTCGACTGCGACGGCACGCTGGTCGACACCGAGACCGTGACGCGGACGGCGATGGAGGCGTCGCTGGCCGACGTCGGGGTCGAGCTCTCCGACGAGACGTTCGCACGCATGCTCGGCCATCCCTGGCCGCGCACGCTCGCGCTGATGCAGGCCGAGCTCGGGATGGACGCCGCCGCCGTGGGCGCCTACCGGGCCGGCATGGCACGGCGGATGCCCGACCTGCTCGACGACCCGACCCTGGTCTTCCCCGACGTGGTGGAGACGCTCGACGCGCTGGGCGAGGCGGGCGTGCCCGTGGCGGTCTGCACCTCGTCGGGGCGCGACCACCTGCGCACGGTCCTCGGTCTGCCGGGCCTGCGCGGACGCTTCGGCGTGCAGGTCGCCAGGCAGGACACCGAGCAGCACAAGCCGAGCCCGGTCCCGTACCGCGCGGCCCTGGCCGGCCTCGCCGAGGAGCTCGGCAGGCCGCTGCCCGCTGGTCTGGCGACGGTCGTCGAGGACAGCGCGCCCGGGGTGGCCGCCGGCGTCGCTGCCGGCTGCCGGACGGTCGGGATCGACCGTGGCACGCGGCTGCACGACCTCTCGGCAGCACACGTCGTCGTCGCGCACCTCACCGCGGCCGTTCTCGCGCACCCGCACGAGCCGCACGCCTGACCGCTCGGACGGTGGCAGCGGTCGGGGGACGGCGCACCCCCATTAGCCTCGCTGCGACCAGTGATCTCGCTGCCCGCGCGCCGCGGCCTCCTGACGGGGAGCCCCGGCGGGTGCCGCCCCGGAGGACCCATGCTGCCGTTCCTGCTCACCACGACCGCCACGACCGGCGACGCCGCCCAGGACGTCGTGGCCGAGCTCGGGCCCGTGCTGATCCGGCGTGGGCAGGTGGAGACGCTGCTCGGCAGCGGGCTGCGCATCCTGCTGATCCTGATCGCGACCGTCATCCTCATCCGCGTGCTGAACCGGATCATCAACCGCGCCGTCGACGGCGTCCGCAACCCGCACCAGGGTCCGGTGGACCGCTTCCGCAACCGTGACACGGTGTGGCAGGAGGACGAGCGCGAGGACGAGATCGCCCAGCTCCGGAGGCAGCGCCGGGCCGAGGCGCTGGCGTCGGTCGGTCGCAGCGTCGTGGCGGTCGCGCTGTGGACCCTGTCGGTGATGACGATCCTGTCGACCGTGAACATCGAGCTCGGCCCGTACATCGCCGGACTCGGCATCATCGGCGTCGCCCTCGGCTTCGGGGCACAGGACCTGGTCAAGGACTTCCTCAGCGGCGTGTTCATGCTGCTGGAGGACCAGTACGGGGTCGGGGACGTGATCGACGCCGGCGACGCGACCGGGACCGTCGAGGGCGTCTCGCTGCGCACGACCCGGATCCGCTCGGTCGACGGGACGCTGTGGTTCGTGCCCAACGGCGAGGTGCGTGCGCTGGGCAACATGAGCCAGGGCTGGGCGCGTGCCCTGCTCGACGTCGGCGTCGCCTACGACGCCGACGTGGACCATGCGCAGGACGTCATCCGCGAGGTCGCCGAGACGATGGCGCAGGAGGAGGCGTTCGCCCCGAAGTTCCTCGCCGCGCCCGCGGTGTGGGGCGTGCAGAACCTGGGGCCCGACTCGGTCGACATCCGGCTGGTCATCCAGACCACCCCGGGCGACCAGTGGGCGATCGCCCGTGAGCTGCGCCGCCGCCTCAAGATGGCGCTGGACGAGAACGGCATCGAGATCCCGTTCCCGCAGCGCACCATGTGGATCCGCACCGAGGGCGAGGGCCGGGGAGGCCCGCCAGAGCTCGTACCGACCGACGACGGCGCCCGGACCGAAGGCGCCCGGACCGATGACGTACAGACCGACGACGACCCGACCAGCGCCTGAGGGTCGGTCAGGCCTGCGGGTGGTGCGCCGCCGGCTGCCAGGCGTCGGCGTCCATGGCCTGCTGGCCGGCGTGGTAGCTCGAGCGCACCAGCGCGCCCGACTCGACGTGCTCGAAGCCGAGCTCGTCCTCGCCGTGGGCCCGCAGCATCTCGAAGGTGGCGGGCTCGACGTAGCGGTCCAGTGCGAGGTGCTGCGCGGACGGCTGCAGGTACTGGCCGATGGTCAGCGTGTTGACGCCGGCGGCCCGCAGGTCGCGCATGCACTCCATCAGCTCCTCGTCGGTCTCGCCCATCCCGGCGATGAGGTTGGACTTGACCGCCGTGGTGGCGGGGAAGCGCTCGCGAGCGAGCGCGAGGAACTCCAGGCCACGGTCGTAGTCGAAGCTCGGACGGATCAGCGGGAACAGCCGACGGGTGGTCTCGAGGTTGAACGCGAACACGTCGGGCTCGGCCTCGACGACCTGCTCGAGCGCGGCGCGCCCCTTGGCCGGGTCCATGCCGTAGCCGAAGTCGCTGGGCAGGACCTCGATGCCGGTGTCGGGCACACGCGCGCGGACCTGGCGGATCGTCTCGGCGACCAGCCACGCACCGCCGTCGTCGAGGTCGTCACGCGCGACCATGGTCACCACGGCGAAGCGCAGGCCCAGGTGCTCGACGGCCTCGGCGACGCGCCTGGGCTCGTCGGTGTCGTAGCCGGCAGGCTTGCCCGTCTTGATCTGGCAGAAGCCGCAGCGGCGGGTGCAGTCCTCGCCACCGATCAGGAACGTCGCCTCGCGCATCTCCCAGCACTCGTAGATGTTGGGGCAGCGGGCCTCGGAGCAGACGGTGTTGAGCTCCAGGCCGTCCATCAGGCGTTCGACGTCCTGGAACTGCTCGCCGCGGGTCGCCTTGACCTTGAGCCACTCGGGCTTGCGGTCCTTGCGCACCGAGGTGTCGATGGTGCGCCGGACCACGCCGGCCCGCTGGGTGCGCTCGCGCCCCAGCACCTCGGCACGGCTCAGCGGGCGCGTGCCGCCGGCCATCGGCAGCACACCCTCGCGCTCGAGCATCGCCCGGGCCTGGTCGGTGACGCTGGTCTGGTCCACGATCTGGCTCCGTGCTCGACGAACGGATGCCCAAGCGTAGGGCGGCGAGGCTGTTCGACCGCCCACCGTCCGGACCTCGACCGGTGGCGTCGGGCGACCGGGGTTCGTACCCCGCACCCGCTCAGTGGTGGCGCAGGCGGTTACCCAGCACGAAGCCGAGGAGGCCGAGCAGGACGATCCCGAGTCCTGTCTCGAGCGCGACGAGCCACGCGCCGAGGGTGTCGCGCACCCGGTCGTCCGGCAGCGTCGTGGTCAGGACACGCGCGCTGTCGAGCAGCGCGGTGCCGAGGCCACCGTCGCCCGCCGCGCCGACCGAGCCGGTTGCGTCGAACAGCAGCGCGAACACCAGTGCGAGCAGTCCGAGGCACGCGATCGCCCGAAGGGGACGTTCCCCGTGGCCCGCGACGGCGTCGGCCAGGGCGGACCCGATCCACGAGGGTGCCGACCGGAGCCCGACGAGCAGCGGTCGGCCGGGCTCGTGCCCGTCGGAGGCGCGCGCCGCCGCGGCCCACGGCCTCGCGTGCCTCCGCTCGGCCCGCCGGGCGGACACGTACGCCCACGCGGCGTCCCGGTGCTGGCCGCGGGAGTCCCAGTACCCGGACAGGTCCCGGTAGATCCCCGCGGCCTCGGCGTCGGCGGCCGCGAGGTGGCCAGCGACCCGCTCGCCGTGGCCCGCCGTGGGTGCGATCTGCTGGTGGAACTGCCGGAAGGCCTGCGGGTCCTCCTGCAGCAGCTGCGGCCCGACGACCGAGCGGTCCAGCGTCGCGCCGTCGAGCACGATGCGGTTGAGGCTGGAACGCACGACCCTCGCATCGGTGAGGATCGTGTCCGTCCCGAGCCGGGCCCGGTAGAGGTCGCAGCCGACCAGTCGTGCCCCGGTCAGCTGGACTCGCTCGAGGTCGACGTAGCGAAGGTCGCAGTCCTGCAGCGTGGCTCCGCGCAGCCGCACGTCGCGCAGCACCGCACCGGTCAGCACGCACGAGCGCAGCACCGCACCGGACAGGTCGACCCCGACGAGCGTCGCAGCCGCCCCGAGCCCGTCGCCGAGAACGAGGTGCGACAGGGTGCGCCCGGACAGGTCGACCCCGACCAGGTCGACGTCGGTCAGCCTCGCGCCGGGGACGAGCTCGGGCAGGTCCTCGGCATGCTCGACCGTCCGGCGGTCCCTCACGCGGACCCCCCGAGGAGTGCGAGTGCCGCTGCCACGGCGCTCGGGCCGTCACCGTCATCGACCGAGACGTCGGGCTGGCCGCGAACCGGTGCCGCCGGGACGGTGCCCCGCTGCAGCAGGACGCTGGCAGCACCCGCGGCCCGGGCGGCCTCGACGTCGTCGAGTGGGTTGTCGCCGACGTACGCGACGTCGCCCGGACCGACGTCCATCAGCGCGCAGGTGCGCAGCAGGGCCGCCGGGTCCGGCTTGCACGCCCCCACGTCGCTGGAGAAGGTCACGACCTCGAAGCGGTCCGCGATGCCGAGCATGGCCAGCTCGGCGGCGGTGTAGGCGCGCTGGGTGTTGGACGCGATGCCGAGCCGGGCGCCCGCGTCACGAGCGGCGTCGAGCATCGCGACCGTGCCCGGCCAGAGCGTGATGGAGTGGGTGGTCTGCTGGCGCCACTCCAGTGCGACGCCGGAGACCAGCGGCTCGCGTCTGGCGAGGTCCGGGACGAGGTCGCCCAGGACGTCGTGCCAGACCTCGCGGACGTCGACGTCGGGTGTCTCGCTGGCCTCCAGTCCGAGTCGCCGCTGGGTCGAGGTCGTCCAGCCCGAGCGCAGGGCCTCGGGAGCGAGGGCGACGACGCGGTAGCCCAGCCAGGCCGACAGCCACGACCACGTCTCCTGGCTGACGTGGTCGCCGTCGAACGCGACCAGGGTCCGGAAGACGTCGAAGACGATCACCGGAGGGACTCCGCTCACGGCAGGTCCGTACGGCGGACCACGTCCGCGTCGTAGGCTTCGCCGAGCAGTCGGGCGGTGACGGCCGCGACGGCCGTGACGTCTGCGTCGATGCCCAGGGATGCCATCGAGCCCACGGTCTTGTCCTCGTCGGTGATCCCGCAGGCCACGATGCCGCGCCAGTGCTCCATGGACGGGTCCACGTTGGTGGCCCAGCCGTGCTGCGTGACCCACCGGCCGGACACGCGCACCCCGATCGCCGTCACCTTGGTGCTCCCGACCCAGACGCCGGTGTAGCCGTCGATGCGACCACCCACGAGGCCGTGCTCGCCGAGCACGGCCACGTTGAGCCGCTCCAGCGACCGCACGTGGTCGACGACCCGGGGCCCCCCGAGCTTGAGGATCGGGTAGCCGACGAGCTGTCCCGGACCGTGGTACGTCACGTCGCCGCCGCGGT
>Ga0306912_1001058_pt1 | contig 13505 bp, 12 predicted proteins | sample AntRauFillE10628_FD_190443 | JGI IMG/M metagenome (GOLD analysis project Ga0306912, IMG submission 190443) | Saline lake microbial communities from Rauer Islands, Antarctica - Metagenome Filla E10 #628 (v2) (version 2) | ecosystem: Environmental > Aquatic > Non-marine Saline and Alkaline >... | reverse complement strand
TTAAGGATAATATTATTGAAGGTTACGGTAGGAAGGCCTATAAAAGTGATTTTATAAAATTTTTAATTTATGCTTACGCTTCCTTATTGGAGTGTAAATCGCAGTTAGAGATGATCAATCAGCTTTATCCTGATGTGGAGTTTGAATCAATGATCAAAAAATATGATGAGTTAGGCGCTAAAATTTATAAATTTACAAACTATGTAGAGGAGAACTGGAAAACGAAAAAATGATTAAGCGCCTAAGGCGCTGTTATCGGTTAGCAGTTTACAGTTCACTGTTAAACAGACAACCGAATACCGACAACAGATAACTGACAACCGATAACCGACAACCGATAACCGACAACCGACAACCGAGGCTTCGATACATTCCGACACAAAAAGTCGGGACACTCAGCCACCAATTAGAAACCGACAATCAATGAATAAAGTTATATTGACCGCCCAAAACATTTCCAAACAATACCGCCTTGGGGTGGTAGGGACGGGGACCTTGAGCCACGACCTGAACCGCTGGTGGGCGAGTTTAAGAGGCAAGGACGATCCGTATTTGAAGATTGGGGCGGAAAACGACCGCAGTAAAAAAGCTGAAACCGATTACGTCTGGGCTTTGCGGGATATTAATTTTGACGTCCACGATGGCGATGTGTTGGGGATTATCGGGAAGAATGGCGCGGGGAAATCTACCTTGCTCAAAATCTTATCGCGGGTTACTTCTCCAACTACGGGAACCATCAAGACCAAAGGAAGAATCGCCTCGCTACTGGAGGTGGGCACGGGATTTCATCCCGAATTGACTGGTCGTGAAAACATCTATCTCAATGGAGCTATTTTAGGGATGACCAAAGCTGAAATTAGAGAAAAGGAAGAAGAGATCATCGAGTTTTCGGGATGCCAGCTGTATGTGGATACCCCCGTGAAGCGGTATTCTTCAGGAATGCGGGTGAGATTGGCTTTTGCGGTAGCAGCTCACCTCGAGCCCGATATTCTGGTGGTGGACGAAGTCCTCGCGGTAGGCGATGCCGAATTCCAAAAGAAAGCTATTGGTAAAATGAAAGATATCTCTGGCAACGATGGGCGAACGGTCTTGTTTGTCAGCCATAATATGGCAGCAGTAAAAAGTTTATGTACCCGAGGGATTGTGTTGGAAAATGGGACATCGGTGTTTGAAGGAACTGCAGAGGAGAGTGTAGATTATTATTTAAGTTCTTCTGAAGACAATAAAATACTTAAAGTAGAAGACAGAGACGATAGGACGGGAAATGGGAAAGTAAGGCTAACGAATATAAAATTGTTAAATAGAAAGGGTGCAGAAGTTAACTCTGTGATATCAGGTGAATTTTTGAGATTGAAACTTTTTTTAGATATTAAAAATGAACTAAAAGCAAAGTTTATAGTTGGTTTAGCATTTTTTGATTCGGATGAAGTTCTTAAATCTATGATTGTAACAGATGAAATAGGCATAGACTTAAACTTCTTCTTAGATAGAGATTATCTTAATATCGACATTCCAGAATTTAATCTTCGAGGAGGTGATTATTATCTTAGGGTCGTTTTAAGCGAAGGATCAACAAAAAAATCTGATCAGTTAGATAATCTTGATAAAGCTATACAGATTAATGTATTACCAGGAGATTTATACGGCATAGGAAAACCAAATAGGTCTTATAATTGTAGTATTTTACGTTGCAAAATAAATTAGATATTGAAAATATTAATTACAGGTTGCGAAAGATCCGGAACAACAATTATTGCAAAATTATTGTCAAAATCTACAGGGTTAAAATTATTAAATGATCCCAAAGAGTCTTGGTATATATACCCGCTTGTTAAAACTATAGGTTTGAGAGGTATGCCCATCAGTTTTATATTTAAATTATGGAGTTTTCCTTTAGTTAAAGTTCCTGGTTTTGCTACAATTTTACCACAATTAAGGAAAACCCAAATTAATAAATTTAAAGTGATTTATCTAGTACGAGATCCAAGAGACAATTATGCAGCAATAAAAGAAAGATTAAATGAAGATTTAAATGGTTTGTACCTAAATATCAATTTTTTGAACTTAAAAGGAAAAAATCAATGTGAAAATATTGCACTGAGATGGAATGCATATTTAAATTGTGTAAAAGACTACAAGGATAATCACGGAGACGTTTTTTATGTTAAATATGAAGATTTTTTAAAAGATAAACTTAAGGTTTTACAAGATGTTGCAATATTTTGTGATGTTAAATTTAATTCTGCTGAAATTATAGACGACCTTGATAAACAAATTAATAAAAGTTGGTCCAACAAAATTAAGGGTGAAGGGAGGTATATCAAAGACTTGACACCTAATGAGATTGAAACTATTACTTCAATTACTGCGAAAAACATGGAACTTTTTAACTATAAATGATGAAAAAATCTCTAGATTATTATAATCAATTCGATAAAAAATTGATTAAAGATTATGCTTCAGGTAATAAACGCATAGTAACTGCCATTGAAAATTTAGCAGCATATATTCCAACTGGCGAGGGTTTGAATGTTCTTGATATTGGTTGTGGGTTAGGATGGAGCACCTTTGAATTCTCTCGGTTTTTTAAAGATATTTCCTTCGAAGGTGTAGACTTGAGTCCTGTTTTAATTGATAAAGCGAAAAAGTTGTTCCAAAATGAGAACCTAAACTATCAAGTTTTTGATATTACTACTTCAATCCCGAATAAACAATACGATGCTATCGTTATGATTGATGTATACGAACATATACCAGCGGAAGAGCGCAATAAATTCCATCAATCTTTAAAAGAGTTACTAAAACCTAATGGTAGAATTTTAATGGCCTGTCCTTCTGTTTTTCATCAGGAATACTTAAAAAAAAATAACCCAGAAGGTCTGCAGCCCATAGACGAAGATGTAAGTTTGAAGGAGCTTCAACAAGCCGCGGTAGGAGTTAGAGGTGAAGTAATTTATTTTGAATACCAGAACATATGGCGAAATTTTGATTATTTATACGCAGTAATACAAAAAGGAGTTTCTTACGATTTAAATAGAACATTGAAAATAAATAATAATTTTAAAGTTGAAAATCAAAATATCAGAATCAAAAAAATTAAAGACAAATTGGATGTTGTATATGAATCTAAAAAATCAATCAACATTTTAAGAAAAACAATTAAAAAGATTAAAAAGAAAATTTATAAAAGTAAATGAATCTTGCCATATTCTCCCCTAGTCAAAATCCATACTCAGAAACATTTATACAGGCACACAAAAACTATATTAAGGCTGACAAACTTTATTATATTTACGGTGGTAGTTTTCAAAATATGCATGTTGAAAATGAGAGACAACTCATTAAACCAAAAAAGCAATTTTTATTAAAAGGCATTGCTAAGCTTAGTTCTAAAAATTATAAAGATATTTTAGAAAATGAAGCCGTAAAACGCTTAAAAGCATTGAAACTAGATGTCGCCTTAGTGGAGTATGGTAATCATGCCACGAAACTACTGCCTGTTTTAAAAAAAGCAAATCTTCCATTTGTTGTTCACTTTCATGGGCACGATGCTTCAGTAAAAACAATTATTGAGAAAAATAATAATTATAAAGATTTATTTGAAGCGGCGAATTCAGTGATAACTGTATCAACAGTGATGTATAATCGTTTAAAAGATTTGGGTTGTCCTGAAAATAAGTTAGTTTATAACGTTTATGGGGCTAATCCAATATTTGGAGAACGCACACCCCGATTTTCTAAAAAACAAGCACTTGCCATTGGTCGGTTTGTCGATAAAAAAGCACCTTATTACACTATCTTGGCTTTTCAACAAGTAGTAAAAAAACATAAAGATGCTAAATTACTTATGGCAGGTCAAGGTGTTTTGCAAAATATGTGTAAGAATTTAATCAGATATTTAGGTTTAGAACATAATGTACAATTATTAGATGTTATTACCCCTAAAGAAGTTGCTCAGCTCATGCAAGAGTCCTATTGTTTTGTTCAGCATTCCATTACTTCAGAAAATGGAGATCAAGAAGGGACGCCAATAGCGGTATTAGAAGCAGCTTTATCAGGTTTGCCAGTCGTTTCCACCTACCATGCAGGAATTCCCGATGTCATTGAACATGAGAAAACGGGTTTATTGTGCGATGAGCATGATGTGGATAAAATGGCTGAAAACCTTATTCGTATTTTTGATGATGTGAATTACGCTAAACAACTAGGCCACAATGCAAGAGAAGATCATATGGTTAGATTCAGTTTAGAGCGTCACATCAATAGTTTAGAAGAAACATTAAGACAGGCCATGCAAAGTACTGTTATAGGCTAGTTTCAAAATATATAATTTAATAAATAGTATGATTAAATTAGAAGTATGTAGTATTTGATAATCACTATTCACTGAAAACTGTTAACAGAAAAAAAATTTAAGTCACTAACCATTAGCCCATTCCTCGACTACACAATCATACAAAACACGAATCACTGAAAACCAAAAACCCCTAAGCCCGAGAACACAACTCACATGCTTATATAACTTTAACATATCTTTTAAGCCCTTTAGTCATCCCTTTTTAAGCCTATTGGTCCCCGATTTATATCACAATAGAGTACCCAATATGTGCGATATATTCGCTTTTATATTATATTTGGAATGTTATTCGATAGGGTGGAAATTATCGGGTTTCATTTACAAACTCATGGCTCAAATATCAGCGAACTCACTAGCTCACTCGATTTTTTGAGCTTTTTTTATGTCCAAAAATGACATTTTAATTTTCGAGAAGTCGGATTTTAAAAGCGACTTGACGAAGAAGAACAGTCGAGAAGTTGAGCTGTAAGGTTCGAGAAGTCGAACGCAGGCAATTGAGAAGTCAAAAAAATAATTCGAGACCTCGAAATTCAGTAAGAAAAACAAATTTAAAGCATAAAAAAACCCTCTGACGGGTGGAATTTATCAGAGGGCTTCACTTACAAAATGCTCAAGGCATTAGCGAACTCACTAGCTCACTTTCCTGTACTTCATGGTCTGCAACATGTCCTTAAGGGCTATTGCAGGTCTGAAGGTGACGCTGGCGCGTTTTACAAGGGAAGTTGTTGCTTCCTCTTCGGTCTCTACGCCCTCGGAGTTGACTGTGATCTGGAAATTTCCAATTTCACCCAGCTCGATGATTTTACCTTCTCTCAACTCATCCATCATGTTGTGGAGCAAAGCTTCTAAGACGGCATAGCAGTCTGCCTTTCGCACGGTAGACTGGTTCGAGATGAGATAGGCGAGCTTCTTCAAATCGGTTTTTCCTGCGCTCACGGCCTGAACGTAGAACTTTTTTTGAGCTTCCACATCCCGTGGATTTACTCTCTGCAAGCTTTTAACTTGTACCATAATAAAAAAATTTACATCAGGGCTTCATTGCCCTGATTATCAGATGTAAAGATAAAACCGGTTTTCAAAAAGTCTATCGGAATAGGATAAAAGTTATCCACATACTTTTCCACAATCGCTTTAATAGCTTACTGTATATGGGAGTTTGGCATTTACTAAAATCTCATTTTATGTTTCGTTTAACGTTTCGTAAGCAGGTGATATGCTTAGAAAAGCTCTAAATGTATAAACATTGCGATGTAGGAGGTGTAACATCATAAAAATATGTTCTAAAAATTCTTGTTAAGCTTAACCTGAGGCAGTTGTCACCCTGAACGTGTTTCAGGGTCTTTGCTTGGTTTTAAACGAGATGCTAAAACTCCTGAGCATTTGGTACGGCATGGCTTATATAAAAGTAGACCGTTTTAGTTATCAAGAAGACTCTTCACATCTCCGCCTTAGGCGGATCTCTCCGAATGACAGTGTTGTCACCCTGCCTTATTTCAATTTCATTTTTTTTATTAACTAATCCCCAATCCCCAATCCCCAATCCCCAATCCCTAATCCCTAATCTCTCCAGTCCACCAACTCAAGTTCACTTTTCACTAATCACCGAAAAACCGACAACCGACGGTAGCTTCGATACCTCCGCCAGAGGCGGACACTCAGCCACCAGCTGACAATTTATTTTAAATTTCACTCACCGACTCACCGATTCACTACTAGCCATCCAAGAAAACGCAGGCAGGTAATTTCATGAAATGAAATGGAAAAAAATTGCACTTTGACTTCGCTTAGCAGAGCTATCGAGTATTAGCGAGGTGTTAGAAGTGAAAATTGAAGGATCCGGATAAGAATGAAATCTTTTTCATTTTTTCCATTGATGAAAAAACGAAACAAAAAAATCTAGACTAATTTAAGGAAATTTTTGCTGCGATACTCTTCGCAAAACCACTGCTGGCTTGATCGCTTCATGCCAATTACTTCGTAATGCACTTCCGCGAAAGCCACAGTTATTTCTGGAAATTAGTCGGTTTCCCTTAACTTGAAGCGGGTAAACTATATTATGAGGTTTCTGCTTTAGTTTTTTACCATCATGTTTTTGTTTTACTTCAACAACTAATGAACCGTCTAGCATTTAACCGCATTCAAAATTTTTAATTTTACCGACTACCGACTACCGACTACCGACTACCGACTACCGACTACCGACTACCGACTACCGACAACGGACAACCGACTACCGACAACCGACAACCGACAACAGAAAACTGTCAACCATATGTAGCTTCGATACACCTCGATAAACATCGAGCCACTCAGCCACCAATAGACAATACACTAATCACCATTCACTACTCACTTTTCACTGACAACCGATAACAGACAACCGACAACCGACGGTAGCTTCGATACGATTCTCCTGGCGTCGAATCACTCAGCCACCAGCTGACAATTTATTTTAAACTTCACTCACCGACTCACGGTTCACTTTTCACAATTAACTGACAACCGACAACGGACAACAGACAACAGACAACGGACAACGGAGAACCGACAACGGAGAACCGACAACGGAGAACCGACAACGGAGAACCGACAACGGAGAACCGACTCACTAATCACGACTTGCCATCCAAGAAAACGCAGGCAGGTAATTTCATGAAATGAAATGGAAAAAAATTGCACTTTGACTTCGCTTAGCAGAGCTATCGAGTATTAGCTAGGCGTTAGAAGTGAAAATTGAAGGATCCGGATAAGAATGAAATCTTTTTCATTTTTTCCATTGATGAAAAAACGAAACAAAAAAATCTAGACTAATTTAAGGAAATTTTTGCTGCGATACTCTTCGCAAAACCACTGCTGGCTTGATCGCTTCATGCCAATTACTTCGTAATGCACTTCCGCGAAAGCCACAGTTATTTCTGGAAATTAGTCGGTTTCCCTTAACTTGAAGCGGGTAAACTATATTATGAGGTTTCTGCTTTAGTTTTTTACCATCATGTTTTTTTTACTTCAACATCTAATGAACCGTCAAGCATTTAACCGCATTCAAAATTTTTAATTTTACCGACTACCGACTACCGACTACCGACTACCGACTACCGACTACCGACTACCGACTACCGACTACCGACAACGGACTACCGACAACCGACAACCGACAACCGACAACAGATAACAGAAAACTGTCAACCATATGTAGCTTCGATACACCTCGATAATCATCGAGCCACTCAGCCACCAATAGACAATACACTAATCACCATTCACTACTCACTTTTCACTGACAACCGATAACAGAAAACTGTCAACCATATGTAGCTTCGCTACACCTCGATAAACATCGAGCCACTCAGCTACCAATAGACCAGTCACAACTCACAGTTCACGATTCACAAGAATTACGATCACAGAAGATTAGATTTCAATCTACTGGGATCTTGCCTTGTATCGAATAGTGTAACTATATAAATATGCTTGGAGTTAAATCGATAATATAGAGTCGTTTGTTTTGTTATAGTACAGCGCCTTAGGTTTTTTCCTTTTTTGGACTCGGGGAAAATCTCTGGTTGAGTTCGGATTATTTCAATGGAATTGCTAAGCTTTTCGATAAATTCATCCTTTACTTTTTTAGACCACTCATTTAAAAGTTAGTCAAAAAGTTTGTCTAATTTCTTTTCAGCAGTCTTCGAGATTAGAACTTTTCTTTTCAATTATCTGTTCTTTTGCATAAAAGAGTCATAATCTGTGAGTTCTCCATTTTCGATTTCTATAGAAGCTCTTTCAATCTCGTTCTTTTGTTCTGGAGAAAGCTCGTCCCAAAAATCCACAGTCTTATTTTTCTTGAAAATCCTTTTAATAGATTCAATTATATTTGGATTTTCTGTTTCCAAAAGCATTTTGGCAAGTTGAATTTTTTCTGACTGAATATCCATGATTCCACTTTTATCTATCAAAAGTAATAATTTTAAATCAGATTCTTATCTTTTTAAAATGAAGTCGAAACAGATCCCTTTGCCAAGAATCGCATGCAGATGCGAACAGAAGACAGCATTGTCACCCTGCCTTATTTCAATTTCAAATTTTTATTTACTAATCACTAATCACTAATCACTAATCACTAATCACAATTCACTAGAAACTATTTCACGATTATACTATTACTCCATTACACAATTTTCCCGACAACCGATAACAGAAAACTGTCAACCATATGTAGCTTCGATACACCTCGATAAACATCGAGCCACTCAGCCACCAATAGACAATACACGACTCACTAATCACCATTCACGACTCACTTTTCACTGACAACAGACAACTGAAAACTGACAACTGAAAACAACTCACTAATCACCATTCACTATTCCACCATTAAACCACTATTCCATTATACTTTTTAAAACCGACAACAGACAACCGACTACCGACTACCGACAACGGACAACGGACAACTGAAAACTGTCATCTGATAACAACTCACTATTCCACCATTAAACCACTATTCCATTATACTTTTTAAAACAGACAACAGATAACCGAAAACCGACAACCGACTACCGATAACAGAAAACTGTCAACCATATGTAGCTTCGATACACCTCGATAAACATCGAGCCACTCAGCCACCAATAGACAATACACGACTCACTAATCACTTTTCACTAGAAACTATTTCACGATTATACTATTACTCCATTACACAATTTTCCCGACAACCGATAACAGAAAACTGTCAACCATATGTAGCTTCGATACACCTCGATAAACATCGAGCCACCCAGCCACCAATAGACAATACACGACTCACTAATCACCATTCACGACTCACTTTTCACTGACAACAGACAACTGAAAACTGTCATCTGATAACAACTCACCATTCACTATTCCACCATTAAACCACTATTCCATTATACTTTTTAAAACCGACAACAGACAACCGACAATAGATAACCGAAAACCGAAAACAGGAAACAGGAAACAGAAAACAGACAACCGTCAACTGAAATTTTCGTAAACTTGCAAATCCAATTCATCACCTATGAGTGACCAGCCTTTAGTCTCCATCATTATCCCTACCTACAACAGAGCTCATCTGATTGGGGAAACTCTGGACTCAGTGTTAGCGCAAACTTATCAAAACTGGGAATGTATTATCGTGGATGATGGCTCTAGCGATAATAGCGATGAGGTAATTGAGGAGTATACCAAAAAAGATACACGTTTTAAATATTATCATCGTCCAGAAAAACATTTACCCGGGGGTAACGGTGCTCGTAATTATGGGTTTAAAATGAGCCAAGGGGAGTATATCCAATGGTTTGATTCTGATGATTTGATGTTACCTGAGAAGTTGGGAATAAAGGTTAAAGCGATGTTAGAAAATGAGGTAGATTTTGTGGTTGGAGGTAATGCTGAAATTATATCACTTGACCCCTATGTAGTAAAAAAACGGTGGGATATTTTTAAGAAAGGAGATCCTTTGCTTAATCATTTAAAAACAAATATTGCATTTACAACAGCAGGCCCTTTTTTTAAAAAAATATATTTAGTCTCATCTAGCTTATTCGATGAAGAAGTTAAAATAGGACAAGAATGGGAATTTTATTCTAGACTTTTAACTCAAAGACCAAGAATCTATTACATCGATCAACCTTTATTTCATTTTAGAAATATGAACGATGGGATTAGAAAAACAATCAATAAAGAGAAGTATTTAAACAGATGCTCAACAGATTATAGGCTTTTTTCTTTTATTAATAAATCAGGTTATTTTAATAATAACGAAGAAAATAATTATAAATATCAACAGTTCAAGTTTTACTGGACCTTGAGAAGGTTTCATTATCTTAAAAATAATTTTGATTCATCTAAAGCATTGAAATACATATTAAAAAATTTCAAGCTAATAGATTCTGGTTACATACTTCGTAATTCGTTAAAAGCTCTTAGTAGTCCAACATTTTTCAAAAAAACGATTAATAGAATATAGATGATTTCAGTAATCATTCCAACTTATAATCGAGCTCACTTAATAGGTGAGACCTTAGATTCTATAATGGCACAGACCTACCCAGACTGGGAGTGTATTATTATTGATGATCACTCAACTGATTCTACAGATGATATAATTAATACTTATCTGTTTAAAGATCCTCGTTTCATCTATTATAAAAAACCAAAAAACCTACCAAAAGGACCCTCAGCCTCTAGAAATTACGGGTTGACCAAAGCCAGCGGAGATTATATCAATTGGTTTGATTCTGATGACTTAATGCATCCAGAAAAAATGCAAATAGATTTAAAAATGATTACTTCAGGAAAATATGACTTTACAATTAGCCAGTCTGAATTTTTTAAACAAGATGGTGCCAAACCCAAAAAAGAGTATTGGAATAAAAATATCTGGAGTGAGGATCCTATAAATGATTTTATATTAAAGAAAATTGGCTGGTCTGTGAATTCGTCTTTATGGTCAAAAACAGCAATTCAAGGAATAGACCTTGAATTTGATCCAGATTTAATTACTGCTGATGATTATTATTACCACATACTAGCCTTACAAAATGCTTTGAATCCCATAATAATAAATGAAAAATTAGTAAAGCTAAGAGAACATGACAATAGGCTAAATGATATTAATAAAAAGTCGCCTTATAAATTAAAAGTATTTACCCAATTAATTGAGCAAAAGTCAGAATTGAATTTTAGCCAAGAGGTCGAGAACAAATTGTATATTATGATAGTTAGACAGTTTTCTAATCTGTTAAAGAACAGGAATTTAACTTTAGCAAAAAAGTATAGAAAAGAATTAAAACTACTACTACCTATAAAATATAATGCAGAGATTAATAGATTATATAATTACGGTACATTGTTTTATTTGACAAATAGATTTTACAGTAAATTAAATTTTAAACATTAAGGCCAATGCGCATAGTTATCTTCGACGGTTCTTTTAAAACCACAGCCTTTATCAATCGCTTTATTGAATGTCTAGTGAGAAAAGGCGTTGAGGTTTTTGTATTAGGTTTTAACGAAGAACTTAAGCAACCTCTTAAAGGGGTGAAATATGTTGCTTTAGGCAGTAGTGCTAGCAGATGGAAATTTATGTGGATAAGTTTGAGTTGTGGTCTAAGATCTAAGTCACTTTTGAAGACCCTTAAAAGTTTGATTTCTGGAGATAAATCTCAGCTTAAGGGACAAAACTTAAAAGCCGCTTTGCACGATATTCAACCCGATGTGGTTCATATACAATGGGTCTCCAATATCAGGTTGTTTGAAGATCTACTCAAATCCCAAACCTATAAATTTGTTTTATCTCAACGTGGATATCAAACCAACGTTAGGCCTTTTGTGAATAAAGCCAATTTTGAGTATCTTCAGACATGGCTACCTCGATTTTCAGGATTTCACTCAGTGTCTCAAGCCATTTCCAAAGAAGGGGATAAAATTTATAATAGCCCAAATAAAATCGACCTTGTCGTTTATACGGGTCTAGACATATCTCAGTTTCAATTTAAATCAAAGGTTTTTGAGGAGCACACCTTGCAGATCATTTCTGTAGGTCGCCCACATTGGATTAAAGGTTATGATATCGCTTTAAAGACTTTAGCCCTTTTAAAGATGAAAGGTCTTCAATTCAATTACCAAATAATTGGTGCGGAAGGTAACCAAGAGCTTTTATTTTTAAGAAAGGAGTTAGATTTGGAGACTGAAGTGGAATTTTTACCGAAATTACCACAACAAAAGGTTTTTGATGCTATGCAAACGTCAAGTGTTTTTTTATTACCAAGTATAGAAGAAGGCATTGCCAATGTTGCAGTCGAGGCGATGGCCTTGGGTTGCCCAGTGATTTCTACCAATTGCGGAGGAATGGAAGAACTCATTACCCATCAAAAAGAAGGCTGGATTGTCCCTGTTTATGATGAGGAAGCCATGGCAGCTCAAATTTTGGAATTCAGTCTACTGGATTTAGAATATATTAAAAACATAAAACATGCTGCTCGTTTAAAAATAGAGCAACAGCATACTGAAAGTAAAATGATAGAAGATATGATTCAGCTGTATTCCAAAATTTTAAGTTTATGATCAACGTTACTAAAACTTTTTTCCCGCCTATTGAAGACTATCAAACCCATGTGCAACGAATTTGGGATAACCAATGGTTGACTAATAATGGCGAATTATATAAAGAACTTTCTCATAAGCTTAAGAAGTATTTAGGTATAAACAAAAAGCTAACTATGATAGTTCCTTCACATTTCTTTAAACAGTTGAGCTTTTATTTTGATGCACAAATTACAGATGGTAGAAAGCTACATTTTAGAGCAAAGGATGTGATTGCCTTTACTGTCATACAAGAAGGAACAGAACTTGGCAAGTGGATGGGAAAAAGTCCTGGACCATTAAAACCTGTTTTTGATTGGATAAATAGTTAGTAGGATGCTTAAAAGACTAAAAAAACAAATTCCAAGATCTCAACGAGAAAAAGTAAAGCAAAAACTTTGGGAATGGAAACACGATAATGCTCCTAAAATCTTTGGTATAGGAAATAACAAAACGGGTACAACTTCCCTAAAGATGGCTATGGAAGATTTGGGCTATAAAATTGGTGACCAACGAAAAGCCGAACTCTTACATCAAGAATGGGCACAGCGCAATTTTAAACCAATTATTGAGTACTGTAAAACAGCAGAGTTTTTCCAATACTTTCCTTTTAGCAAGTCTTTTACTTTTGTAGCATTAGACCAAGCTTATCCAAACTCAAAATTTATTCTTACGGTCCGTGATAACCCAGAACAATGGTATAATTCTATTACAAAGTTTCATGCTAAACTCTGGGGTAAAGATGGTCGCATACCAACTGAGGAAGATTTAAAGAATGCAACTTATATTTATAAGGGTAGGCCTTGGGAGATGAATAGATTAGCTGCAATTACTCCAGAAAACGATCCGTACCAAAAAGAGGCTTTAATCCAATCCTATATCGATTATAATAATTCCATTATAAATTATTTTAAGCATCGATCAAAGGATTTATTAATTTTAAATGTTGCTGAAAAAGGAGCATATCCAAAACTCTGTGAGTTTTTGGGATTACCCTTAACTACTGAAGAATTCCCTTGGGAAAATAAAACTTAAGAATTAT
>Ga0306912_1001057_pt1 | contig 13505 bp, 17 predicted proteins | sample AntRauFillE10628_FD_190443 | JGI IMG/M metagenome (GOLD analysis project Ga0306912, IMG submission 190443) | Saline lake microbial communities from Rauer Islands, Antarctica - Metagenome Filla E10 #628 (v2) (version 2) | ecosystem: Environmental > Aquatic > Non-marine Saline and Alkaline >... | reverse complement strand
TCAGTTCTTAAAAAAGTTGTGGCTTTCCGATTGCATCAACAACGACTATGCACGCCCCAGGCTGGCGGCGCTGTTTCGTTTGGTCACTTCAAGTAAAGCAGTCTTTGCTGCGTCAACATTCTCTGGCCTACCTCCCCAGGCATCAAGCACTGGTTGCTCGAGGGCTCGTGAGAACGAGAACGTAATTGGCCACGGTTGTGAACCCATCAAGGCAATGGCGTTGAGGTTCTCGGTCGAGCGTTCTGGTGATTGACCACCAGAAAGGAACACGATACCAGCACACTCGTGCGGTACGCTCATATGGAAGGTTCGCAAAGTCGCCTGAGCAACCTCTTGCGCCGACGTTTGCTCGGTGTGTTTATCACCGGCCAAGACCATTGATGACTTAAGAATCAAGCCACTGAGGTCAACTCGGTACTCTTGCAATATTTGAAAGAGGATTTGTAACGTGCGAGTGGTTTCAATTTCAGCCTTCTGCAGCGAATGATCTCCGGCGTGAATTACTTCAGGTTCAACGATCGGAACAATACCGTTTACTTGGGCGAGCTGGGCGTAGCGAGCCATTTGCATACAGTTCATTTTGACCGTTTCGTAGGTCGGAGTTTCATCACCATCGATATTGACGACCATTCGCCACTTAGCGAATCGTGCTCCCATCGAATAATACTCAGCAAATCGGTCCGATAAATCATCTAGTCCTTGGGTCACAACTTCTCCTCTGAAGTGATCGTGATCTTTTACTCCTCTATCTACCTTGATCCCGGGAATGATTCCCTTAGCGATTAAGACATCGGTAAACGGTGTACCGTCTTTGGTGGTATTACGGATCGACGAGTCGTACATAATAACCCCTGATACGTATTCTTCGATTCCGGGTGCGGTGAAAAGAATTTCTCGAAACGCTTGTCGATTCTCTGGTGTGTTTTCAAGCCGTACCATGTCAAGCCGCTTCCCAGCTGTGCCGTTACTCTCATCCGCTGCTAAAATTCCTTTGCCGCTTGCGAGTAGCGCGGCTGCTGTCTCGTACAGTTTGGTGTTTGTTTTCATACTTACCCTATAATACCAAAGCAAGACGATTAATGAGCGCTGGACTGTGAGCAACTATAAGTGTCTAAGCTCGAATTTTCCAGCCTTTTTGGAATAGTCTGGTGACGATGATTCCCAGCAATAAGACCAATCCACCCGTCACCGCCAGTCCGACCAGTGAGTTGGCTTCGCTGTAGCCGATCATACTGCTACGCACGCCATCAGCAAAGTAGAAAAACGGGTTGAACAACGTGATTTGTGCGGCTAGTGGTGGGAGCATGGTTATGCTGTAGAAAATCCCACCCAAATAGGTTAAAGGCGTGATCACAAAGGTATTTAGTACTTGCAATTGCTCGAACCCCTCGGCCCACAGGGCGACAATGATTCCAAGCATGGCAAAGATAGCGGCAATAGCTGACACGTACCCCACAAACGCCAGCGGATTTACCAACTGCACTGCCCCAAACGCGAGCCCGACACAAAGTATCAAAGCCGCCACCATCAGCGCCCGCGCAATCGCGCTACTAACAAACCCCAGCAGCATTTCTAGGTACGAAAACGGTGAAATAAGTACCTCTTCAATCCCGCGCGTAAAGCGCATGAAGTACAGGTTGGAAGACGCACTTGAAAACGACGCGTTGATGATTGAAAGCATCAAAACGCCTGGAAATACAAAGGTAATATACGGCACGCCAGCAAAATCGTCGATCTTGGTCCCAATAACCGTTCCGAAAATAAAAATGTACAGCGCAGCTGAGACTACGGGTGCTATCAAAGTCTGGATGGCGACGCGCATGGTTCGCTGCACTTCGCGGCGCAACATTGTATATAGTCCGATTGTATTCATCCTCGCTAACTTTTTAGTCATGGAAATAATTCTTTAAATTCTTTTTGATAAATCGCTTACCCCATCCGATCTTAAGAAACTGCTCTCGTTCAAATGCATCGTGTTTATTTTGAAATGCTTCGTAGTGAATAAGCTTATATGGCACTTTAGATTTTGTAGACGTCACCTTTCCTGAATTATGCGCTACTATTCTACGCTTTAGGTCATTCGTGCAACCTACGTATAATTCGTTTAGATATTCAGTTTGCAAAATGTACACGTAGTGCATAATTCGTGACTAAAAAGTTTGGAGGATTAATACTTCTTGTCATCATGCCTAGTAATCTCCAGATACGCCTCTTCCACCGACTTCCCGCCTTTCATAAAGGCTTCTTTTGTTCCTTGCGCTACAATCTGGCCGTGATTAATAATAGCAATTTCTTTACACAGATACTGAATTTCCTCGAGGTAGTGCGACGTCAGGATAATTGTCTTGCCGCGGCTGTTCATTTCTTTGAGATACTCCCACAGGTCATGTCTTTGCTCGACATCCACTCCAGCAGTCGGTTCATCGAGAATAAGTAAATCAGGAGTATGTACTAGCGCTCGACCCAAGAGTGCACGGCGCTTTAATCCTCCTGAAAGTTTTTGGAATTTTACATCTCGGTGTTCTTGCAAATCAAATCGTTCGAGCAATTCTTCAATCCGTTTCATCCGCTGCTCTTTCGGGATAGCATAATAGCCACCCATAAAATCCATCAATTGTTCTGGAGTGGCAAAAATATCGACGTTGAATTCTTGCGGCGAAAGACCGACTTTGGTGCGAGCCTTCCGGTACTCCTTTACGACATCGACTCCATCGACCGTAATGCTGCCGCTGGTTGGCTGCGCAATCCCGGTAATACAATGAATCACCGTTGACTTCCCCGCGCCATTTGGACCTAGCAATCCATAGAACGCTCCTCGTTTGACAGTGAGCGAAATATCATCAACCGCCAGCTTCGCGTCTGCTCCTTTTCCGTACACTTTGGTGAGGTTGGTGATGGAAAGCATTGGTGTAGACATATCAAAGGAGTATACACCCTTAGTTCAATTATAGAAAAAGTCGCGCAGTTCACTGCACGACCTAGTGAGTTACTCGAAATGAGCAAGCAAGTCTGTAACACAAACCATACGTCCTTTTCGTTCCCCACTGTCTTCTGCGAGGACGGTTAGATAGGATTTGAGAAGCGCAATCAGCATGGGATTTCGAGATTCTAGAACTTGGGGCACATTTCCCGGGTCACGCCATCTTTCGAGCTGCTCTTGAGTGACACCGTCATGATCTTGCAAGTAGCCAATCTGCATTTTGTAATGATCACTGACTGTCTTGATATGAAAGACGGCAAGCTCATCGATTGCCTCAATCAGCTTTTCTGCGGTTCCGTGCATCGAATTAAAACCCTGTAGTTGTTCCACGATTCAGCTCCTTGTTGACGTTTATCTTTCCATCTTGCATAGTAGAGATATCGTATGAAAAGTCAAGCTGAACAATGGTTGTTGGAGGAAAAATACCAGGGCGAAAAAAGCGCGGCATTTTTTGCTGATTGTAAGGCGTTGGCGCTGGGTGAACCGCTGGGGTACCTGATTGGGCACGTTCCCTTTTTAGGCTGCACCATTCATCTGGACAACCAACCCCTCATTCCCCGGGTTGAAACTGAATTTTGGGTCGAGCAAGCAATTGCTGCTATCAAGGAATCACAGTCACTTCAATCACCACTAGCACTTTCAGAGTCGGAACAGTCAGACCTAGCGCAGACGCGACTATCGTCGGGTGGGTTTGGCTGGGGCGGCGAAGGAGTGTCGGAGTCAGGTCTGACTGTTCGGACGACACCTACTATCTTGGACCTCTGTGCTGGTAGTGGGTGTATTGGTGTGGCGGTGGCAAAGCATGTACCAGAATCGGTGGTTGACTTTGGGGAGCTGAGCAAGCAACTCGTACCAACTATCAAGAAAAACTGTGTAGAAAACGGCGTCCAGACAGACCGATATACAATCTATCATTCCAATCTGTTCCAAAATATACCAGCTGACGCTACCTACGATTTCATTCTCAGTAACCCGCCATATATTGACCCGGCGGTTGACCGGGCAGAAGAGTCAGTTAAAACTCATGAGCCACACCTCGCCCTCTATGGTGGTGTGGCCGGCATAGAAATTATCGAGCAACTGATCAAAGCCGCCCCATCCCACCTCACGACTGGTGGTCAACTGTGGATCGAACACGAACCAGAACAGTCTGTAGCCATCCAAGCAATCGCCCGCGAACACAATTTCGCTGCAACTAACCACCCTGACCAGTACGGCGTCATCCGGTACTCAATCTTAGTACTAAACTAGTCTTCTAGGGAGAGCTTGTCTCGACCATAGAAACGGAAATGCCCTGGTGGTACAATAACCATATGTCTCCAAACAGTGTGCAGTTCACCCCACCAATTGATTCGATTCCTCCACTCAGCGATGGAGTATTATTTGTCTTTTACGCCATTGCAATTATTTACCTAATCTTTACCGGCGTTCTCTACTATCACTGGCAGCAGTACAGCACTGATATAAAAATTAACTGGATTACTGGCATAGCGTACATTGCGACGACATTGCCGCTGATGTTAATTATGAGTATTCTCGCATTAACTATCTAATGTATGTTATTTGAAAAAATCCAACTAGAACCAGGTGAAGAAGTGCTAGCCACTGTGCGTAAGCACTGGTTTGTGATTACTGCCGAACTGTTTGGCACCTTCCTCATGATACTGTTTCCGTTTCTCGTACTGTTTGGTCTAGCAATATTTCCTGACGTCCTACCTGTAATCGGCGTTAACCTCTTGGAATACATTGATATTGTTGGATTTTTTGTTTGCGTCTGGTTACTGCTCTCGCTCCTTGGTGGTTTTGCGATATGGACTCACTACTACCTTGATCTGTGGCTGGTGACTGATCGGCGAATTATTCTAGTTGATCAAGTACGCTTCTTTAGCCGTAACGTCAGTGTATTTCGGTTAGAACGAATGCAAGACATTGAATTTAGAGTCAAAGGACTCATCCCTACTCTCCTGAACTTTGGTACACTCAAAGCGCAAACAGCCGGCGCCCATGAAAGTAACTTTAATTCGACTGGCTTACCTGACCCGCGTGGCCTACAAGCAATAATTCAGCGAGCCATGGACGCTCGCATGCAGGCGTTGCATGTTACACCCGACGAACTGCACCACCAGTAGTACACGCCTACACCAAAGGTATTCTTGCCGCTCGAGACAACTTCCCGTACAATCATCACTATGTCAGAACCACTTTCTACCCAATCGTACAAAGGCGTACGAGACTTCTACCCAGCCGACATGGCCGTACAACGCTACATTTTTGATATGTGGAGCGAGACCGCGCAGCGGTTTGGCTTTGAGCGCTATGAGGCATCGGTACTCGAACCAGCCGCCCTCTACAAAGCCAAGGGGGCTGAGAACGCCGAAATGGTCAATGACCAAACCTACACCTTCACCGACCGCGGTGACCGCGAAGTCACCTTGCGTCCAGAAATGACGCCGACTGTTGCTCGTATGGTCGCTGGTAAACGACGCGAGCTATCGTACCCCGTACGATGGTACTCGATCCCTAACCTCTTTCGCTACGAACGCGCCCAACGTGGCCGTTTACGAGAACACTGGCAGTTAAACGCTGATATTTTTGGATCAAACGATTTTACAACTGATGTAGAAATCATTCAACTTGCCCACCAAATTTTCCTTGATTTTGGTGCGACCGAAGATATGTTCGAGATCCTAATCAACAACCGCGCCACTATGCAGCACGCCTATGCTGCACTTGGTATCAGTGATGCAGACACCGTTACCGCTATCACCCGCTTGAATGATCGTAAGGACAAAATTTCCGACGCAGAGTATGTGACCGCCCTCAGCGAAATTGTTGATGACGCTGAACTCGCATCCTCCATTAAAACCATGGTCGAATCAAAAGACCCTGGTGATAACTTGGTTGTAGCCACTCTTATAGAACTAGGAATCACCAATGTCCGTATCGACCGATCACTCGCGCGTGGCTTTGATTACTACACCGGTACGATTTTTGAAGTAAAAGACACCCACCCGGACAACAATCGCTCACTATTAGGTGGGGGCCGGTATGACAATCTCACCGGGCTATTTGGTGGTGAACCGATTTCTGGTATTGGATTTGGGTTTGGTGATGTGACCATGAAAGATTTTCTACTCACACATAATCTAATGCCAGAAAGTGTCACATACACATCAGCCGCAATCGCTGTACTACCAATGAGCCCAACCGAAAATGTAGCGGCACTCAAGATCGCTCAAGATATCCGCGCGACTGGTCTGTCGTGTAGTGTCGACAACAGTCAACGGAAAATCGGTAAAAAAATTACTGCGGCAGCCGAAGCGAAGGTTATGTATTCTATTACTGTTGGTTCCGATGAGGTTGAGTCAAAACACTTCACCATGAAGCACCTTGAATCCGGTACCGAAGTGTCTGGTACAATTGAGCAACTTATGACGCACCTCATTGAACTTAGTTAAGTATGGAATCTTTTGAAACTGGACCAGAAATAATAACAAAGGCTGCACTCAGAGTAGGTGAACATATATTTACTGGCAGTAACCATGTGGAGGCTATGCAAGAGGCAGATGATGAACTCGGTCGAAACTGGTTAGACGAATACCCTACTGATCATGAAGATGGATTTACCACCTCACTAGGTAGATTCGTTAATCGGGGAGAAGCGGCAGAAATTGCGGGAAAAAACAGCCAAACTAATAGACCATACAGAGATGGTGACGCGCTGGACTCGAACCATCTAAAGTAGTGTTACTATAATCTTTGTATATGCGTTACGTCGTATTCGACCTCGAAACCCAAAATATTTTCCAAGAAGTTGGCTCGAGTGATCCGACGGCTTTAGATATTTCGGTGGGTACCGTCTATGACTACGGAACCGAAAAGTACACCACGGTATCGATAGATAACCTCGACGACCTGTGGCCAATTATTGAGAAAGCTGATGCGCTCGTAGGCTACAACAGCAACCACTTTGATATTCCGCTCCTCAACAAGTACTACCCCGGTGACTTAACCCAAATCAAAAGTATCGATCTGCTCGAAGATATCAAAGCTTCGCTTGGCCGACGACTGCGCCTAGACAGTATCGCCCAGGCGACCCTCGGTGCTAAAAAGTCTGCTGATGGTTTGCAGGCCGTTCGCTGGTGGCGTGAGGGCAAGGTCAAAGAGATCATGAAATACTGTGAACAAGACGTAAAAGTCACTAAGGACATTTTCGAATTTGCCCGCCAGAATGGTTTTGTAAAATTCAAAGACGGTCACCGAAAAAAAGAAATCCCCATCAACATCGCCCACTGGGAAGAAAAAGAAGAGAGTGCCATGACTCATAGCTTGCTTTTTTAAAAAACACAAATAGAACGCCGCGCAGTCCAAGTTGGAATGCGCGGCGGATTTTAAGAGACCAAAGGACATGCGTTGGGATCAGCTTGCATATCCCAAAGAGACGGAAACCCTTGATCGATTAGCCATTTATTCGCTAATTGCTGCATGATAAACCAGCGTGGCATTTCAAAATCTGTCTCACCAGGTACAAGCCAACGTCCTGTCTCATCGACCAGCAACCCTTGAGCTTCGTCTACTTTCAAGAAGCTAACAACGTCACCAGTAACAACCTCCAGCCTGGTTCCCTCTTCATTCAGGGTTACGGGACAAGTAATATGTGTACCGTAATCACCTTCGCTGAATCCACCTTCCTCTGCCGAGGCAAAAACTGGTAGCAGAACGGTGGCGAGTATTGCAAAGATCGATTTCATGGTCGTACTCCTTTGTGACCGTGATATTCACTAATATTATACATACTTTTTGAAAAAAATCAACTACTCTCATTTTTTCTCGGTAGCGCCTGTGTGCAGATTTGTCTCACTTACAAATAAAAAAGCCCGCTTTGCTGCGGGTTTTTCCTAGCCAATCAGACAAGAATTCACGGTTAACTCTCCATAGGGAGGTAATCCATGCTTCTGGAGCACGGAATCCAGGTAATCATAGACTGGATCAGTAGTCCCGTTAATTTCAATACCGACAGGGTCTGACGATAAAGTATCAATCGCCTTACCAATCTCACCTCTGTAATCAATAGCCGCTACCAGTTCATCATTGATGTAGAGATGATCAATTTCAGGCTGATCCACAACGTACTTGATTCCACATAGCTCATGTTCAAACAGGACTTGGCCATGGTAGAAGTCAAGATCAGCATTGCTCTCTGCCTCATCAGCGAATACAAAATTGGGCGCAAAGATGACCGTGAGTACTGCTACCAAAAAGAACTGCCTCATTTTTGCCTCGCTTATTTTTTACGAATGCTTAGACCAGACTCGGCCTAATTATATAATTATACAAAATTGTCATTCTGTCAAACAGAAATCAGCGCTACGTACCCGACAAATCCGGCCAGAATGATGCCGTACCAGACAAATGGCCACAGGGTGTACTTTCGAATAAACGCGAGGAAGAAGTGAATTACTACCAGTGCAGTAGCAAACGCCACTGCTGCACCAATTGAAATTAGCATCCAATTAACACTCCCCTCTTCTTGCATCAAGTCCAGTGTCATTTTGGCACCTACACCCAACGTAATCGGAATCGCTAACAGGAATGAAAATCGGGTCGCCTCGAGGCGAGTCAAACCGACCAACATACCCCCAGCAATTGTGGCACCAGAACGCGACATACCCGGTAACAAGGCCAGCATCTGAAATAGCCCTACTTGGAACCCACGCTTGATAGTGAGTCGACCGCGTGGTGGTGCCACAGAATAACGCCATTCTGCATACAAAAAGAACAGCGACGCGATAAACAGAATCGCGGCCACCACAGTAGCCGTACGTAAGTAGGTCGATACTACTGGCTCTAGTAGCACCCCAACCACAACCGCCGGCACCGTACCAATCATAAGTGCGTACAGCAACGTCATGTCTTTTTCCTCTACCGGTAACCGGCCGAGTTTGCGCATGGCGACCTGTACCAGACGTAGCAAATCATGCCTAAAATACACCATGACCGCAGCCGTGGTAGCAAAGTGCAAAATAGCATCAATTGCCAGAGCGTTAACCCCATCAATCACGAGTAATTCTCGCACTAATACCAGATGTCCAGTTGATGAGATGGGTAGAAATTCTGTCACCCCTTGTACAAAACCGAGAATAATGACGTCTAATAGTTCCATAAGAGCGAGTATAGCACGGCTAAATGCATGATATACTGATTTTGTAACCAAGTAATTAGAACGTTATTTATGGAACCTAACACGCAACAAGAGTCTTCAGCAGCAATTCCACTAGCAATTGTAATTGGCTTTGCCATGATCGCTATTGCTATCTTTTTTACCAGTGGTAAAAATGAGGCAGAACCAGTAGCAAACGCACCCGCTGATACCTCAGCTGCTCCAGCTAACACTATCCGGGCTGTTTCTGAGGACGACTATATCTTAGGCAATCCCAATGCACCGATTGTCATGATTGAGTATTCTGACTATGATTGTCCGTTTTGTAAGCAATTTCACACAACGATGCATCAGATCCTCGATGAATATGGCGTGACTGGACGCTTGGCGTGGGTGTACCGGCAATTCCCACTAGTTGACCTCCACCCTAACGCGACCTCTTTGAGTGAAGCTGCATTGTGTGTTGGTGATATCGGAGGCAATAGTGCCTTTTGGACGTTCTCGGATATTATTTTTGAAAGTAGAGAAGGTTCTGAGTTTACCAACATCACCAAGCTACCAGAATTTGCCGTTGCTGCTGGTGTAGATAAAGCACTGTTTAATGACTGTGTGGCGAGTGACCGAATGCTCGATGCACTCAAAGCTGACATGGCTGATGGACTTGCAGCCGGAGCCCAGGGAACCCCGTACACGGTTATAAAAGTTGGTAACCAGCAAGCGGTAATCAATGGTGCACAACCGTACAGTGTAGTAAAAGGGACGGTAGAAAATCTCTTCGAGCAGCTTGATGGGACCTTTGACCCGACTGCTCCAGCTACTGAGGCTGCGGCCGCAGAAGAGACACTTAACTAAGACAATAAGTGACAATAGTCGCATTCAGCTGGCTCACACGCATGTGTGAGCCAGCTTCCGTTTGTAAGTGCTGTAGCAGACGCGATGATTTCTTGTTTGAGCACCTCTACCTCTGCATCAGTCACCACGAATGTCTCTTCCTTAAGCGTCCCAGCAGCCGCGGATTCAACAAACGACAGTACGCCGGTGCGGCAACTGTATCGCTCGTCATCATAGAGCTCGAGCAGTAAAGCGTAGAACACCAATTGCCGCTTGTATGACCCATCCGAAGATTGCGTATTCCCTTCTATCACATTACGTGATTTAGGTTTACCGGTTTTATAATCGACCACCTGCTGTAAGTTACCAGTGGCATCAAAATCAAGTCGATCGATATTTCCTTTGAGTGGGATGCTTGGCATAGCTGGATCACCAGTAGCGAGTTCGACCGAAATCGAGAACTCTTCTTCGGTTTTTGCTGGTAAACGGTCAGCTAACGAAGCTACATACGGCACAATGATTTCCAATCCCTTAGCGTGCAACTCGGTATATTCGCGAGTATTGAGCGGCATCGTTGCGAGCGAGTGTTCGAGCCAGGTTAGTAGTTGCTGGTCAGTTGGTAGTTTGCCGGTTTTGGTATGATCGGCAGTTGCTCGCTGTAGTACGGCATGCACCGCCGTCCCAAACAACAGGTGTGTTGGCTGTGTCTGCGGGATCCGCAACAGATTTTTGAAGTAGTACTCCCACGGACTGCGTAAGTAGTTATTCAGCGATGTTGCTGAAAATCCTCGCACCTTAAACAACTCAGCAATAAATTCTGGATCAACGGTATTTTTGGGAGCCGGCGTGGTAATTGCCGCTAGCGGGTCAAATGATTTGGTTTCGGCTTCAGTTGAGACTGAGGTGAGTAATGTAGCATCTATTTCAGACAGCAATCGTGAAGCTGAAAGAGGTTTACCATCGGCATTGAGCTCACTTGAGCTAAGGTACAGTGAACGCTTCGCTCTAGTCATCAGCACGTACAGCAGCCGCTTTTCATCATCTTGCGCATCTGCGGCGACCGGTACTGTCCGAGGAATCTTGAATAATTCCCGTTTCACCTTCCCTCCCCACACTGAATCTATCAAGTGCGGAGCAATCACGACACTGAATTCTAACCCTTTTGACTTATGCGCTGTCATAACCTGCACCGCATTCATATCGGTTGAGACAAATGGTGCTGATAAAGATAGATTGTATGACCGTCGCTGCGCGAGCACCTCTGTGATCTGTGCCAGGCGAACCTTTTTATCACGTTTAACCAGCTCCTCTACCTCATCATACAAACGACGAATAATTCGGGCGGCGCCATATGGATCGGTTTGTAAAGCATAATCTTTGAGACCGCTTTCATCAAGTAACTGGGCGAGTATCTGATGTGGTGCAGCAATCCCGTTTTTGGATCGAGCATTTTGCAAGACATCGGCAATTCTTTGTACTGCCGCTACATCCGCTACCCCAATCTCTTGTAAACGCTCTGGCGATGTGACCAGATCACTGAGCTTTAGTTTGTAGTTTTGGGCGGCACACACTTTTGCAATATCTGTCTGCGACACACCCCAATACGCGCCGTGCAAAACTGTAAACAGCGCTCCTTCGTCTGCGCTTGATACCGCTCGTAACAGTTGTTCAATAGTATGGGTAATTGGATGATGCAAGATATCACTCTCGGCCGAAGCGGCAGCACTAATGCCAGCCGCACGCAGCGCAGCGCTGATATCCTCAACCTCACGATTTCCGCGCACGATGATAGCAATGTCCTCTGGCGATATACCAGCATCAATTTCTTGCTGCACAGTAGCAACAATCCAACTGTCCTCTACTGCTTGATGTGAGAATTCACGAATCGTGACAGAGGATTCTGATACCGCTGCGGCTTGTAACGGGATACGCAACTTGGTCAATGGACCTTCAGTCACCGCAACCAAATCATGACTTGCATCGAGTATAGCTTGGCCAGAGCGGTAGTTTTCGGTCAAGGAAATAACCGTTGTGTTTTTAAAATGAGTCTCAAAGTATAAAAAGTTCTCCAGTGAAGCTCCTTGAAATCGAAAGATAGCCTGCTTCTCATCACCTACGACGAAAATATTAGGCGACTGGTGATAGTTAGCCAACAGTTCTAATATACGGTTTTGCGATCCGTTCACATCTTGGTGCTCATCAGCCAAGAGGTACTGGAAGCGTTCCTGCAGATCGCGTAGCATATCTTCATTATCCGCTAACGCCTGCACTGTCTCGACAATCATATCGTCAAAATCATATAAACGGTGCTCACGCAGCGAAGTTTCGTACAATCGATAGACCTGTAGCAACGCTCGGTTTTTGTCGATTGATTTAAGGGCGTCTTTATACTCACCGCGTTCTTTTCCTTTGTGCGCACCCTTCTCGTGGAATTGTTCAATTTCGAGCAAGGCAGTTTCTTGCTCAATAATCATCTGATTGAGTCCATCGGGTGTAATGTATTCGCGCTTGAGGTCACTCAACATGCCCATCAGTGGTTTAACGTAGTATTCGGGGTTCCCACTAGGACGCAAGGTCTTGAGTGAGCTATCAGTCAATATCGCTTCAATAATTTGAATCTTATCGATATCAGTTGCAGGCTGCCCACCAACTATTTGCGGATACGCGTCGGGATAGCGTGCGATCAATTTTTGCGCAAAGGCATGAAAAGTCGATATTTCTACCCGGTACGCGGCCGCCCCAATATAGCTAATCAGTCGCTTGCGCATTGCCTTGGCACCCGACTCGGTAAAGGTCAGGGCGATAATACTCTCTGGCGCGGTATCAGTCTGCAACAGAATATTAGCGATCCGCAAGGTGAGAATCTGCGTCTTCCCGGTCCCCGGTCCAGCAATCACCATCACCGGCCCATCGATAGTATCAACCGCTTGTTTTTGAGCTGTATTGAGTTGCTTGTAAGCCGCAGTAAACGCGGATGAAGTAAGAGAATTAGTCATGGTGCTAGTATAGCAAAATCACCAGTAATTGACTTTACTAATGCGCCAATGTGCTAGGTGTCGCCTAGCACATGTAATATCGGTATCATGTATGATACCGATATATTGTTAGTGGTGTTTAAATGAGTAACACCACTAAAAACTTTAGAGGTACCACCTTCTTTCGACGTAAAATCCCGAGTCCTGTAGGACTCGGGATTTTCTTAGTGCGAGACCTTTCGGATTCCCCCGGAAGGAAATTGTACACTAGTATGATTTCAGCCGTCTGGCCTTTTCGTGCTGGCGGATTTTTTCGAGAGCCTTGGCTTCGATCTGGCGGATACGTTCTCGGGTGACGCCAAATTCTTTTCCGACTTCTTCGAGTGTGTGATACGTTCCATCAAGGAGTCCGTGACGCATCTCGAGAATCTTTCGTTCTTTGTCTGATAGAGTGTCGAGAATCTCGGTGATTTGGTCGGTTAAAATACTGTGGGACACCTCTTGGTCTGGTGAAGTGATTTTGTCGTCAGCAATAAAGTCTGATAGTCGTGATCGATCG
>Ga0306912_1001055_pt1 | contig 13528 bp, 12 predicted proteins | sample AntRauFillE10628_FD_190443 | JGI IMG/M metagenome (GOLD analysis project Ga0306912, IMG submission 190443) | Saline lake microbial communities from Rauer Islands, Antarctica - Metagenome Filla E10 #628 (v2) (version 2) | ecosystem: Environmental > Aquatic > Non-marine Saline and Alkaline >... | reverse complement strand
AGATGGTGTATTTCTCTAACTCCAAATCTACCTGTTCTTCAAACTCTTCAAGAGTGACTGGCTTCTGACTACAAATTGCCTTACGTGTCTTTTTGTCTCGCTTACGTTTTGTACAGTTGTAGTAGACGTAGGTCTTAAGCTCACCAGTAGATAAGACAATCTTTTTCTTTACACTAACTGTGCACATATTCCCGCATTCACCACACTTTACGATTCCAGTGTAAGACGCCTCATGCTCTTGGTAGCGTGGTTTACCTTCCCTTCCCAAAATCACCTGAGCCTTATCATACTCATCATTCGTAATCATCGGCTTATGGTTACCCTTGTAGACTTCTTTAGCCCATACGAAAGTCCCAGTATAAAATTCATTAGTAAATATTCGATATATAGTGCTTAAAGCCACAGGAACACCACCTGAGCGCTTATATTTAGGCGTACGGAAGCCCCAGTCATCATTAGCAACCTTTTGTATCTGAGGGACTGTGTAATTACCAGAGAGCAATAAATCCCACATTTTACGCACCATACTCCAACGCTCTTCATCTACCTCAATAATGTGCTCAATCAAGTTATTCTTGTATCCCAGTGGCGCTCGCGATGGCAACCATCCCCGGTCAGCTTTGCCCTGCATACCCCGACGACTCGACACAGCCAGGTCACGAATATACTGATTAGCCATTGCTCCCTCCACACTAAAAAGTAATACATTATCTTCAGGAAGATGCTCGCGTTCCATTGTTTGGATTACTTGAATGTCACCTTTTTGCAACATCCAACCTAGTGTCCCCGAGTCCACTGGATTACGTGACAGCCGATTGATATGCCACGTTAAAATCCCATCAGCTTCTCCGGCTTCAATTCTTTCCAGCATTTGAGTGAACTTAGGACGAATGTAAGGCTGTTTCGATGACTTAGACTCTTCAATTATCTCCACAATCTGATACCCACAACGCTTCGCAACAGGCTTCAGTGCGTTAACCTGGTCTTCAATTGATTGTGCCTGTTTATCTGAGCTCTCGTCAGAAGAACGCCGAGCGTACAGGAATACTTTTTTATTAGTTTTGTTTTTCATAATTTGTATAGTAAAAGCCCGAAAGGGACGGTTTGTTGTTGACCCAAACATGCTCAGTTACAAGAACCGATACGTTGGCAAACCGCCCCTTTCGGGCTTCCATATAAAACAAAAGGATCCTGCAAAAGCAGTTCGGGTCAACAGGTTAATTATAGCGCATTTTCGGTACTTTGTCCTTATAAATCAACACTTTTATAGCAACATCGCTTTCCATTTGTTGATACTGTTAGTGGAAAAAATAGCCATTATTTGTGGCTTTATATCAGGATGAACTTTCGAGCTATCGAACCACTCTTCAACTAACAAAAGAGTATCTTTCACCCCCAACTCTTTTATTGCTCGTTTTGCAGCCGCTTTTTCTTTAGCTCCGATTGTAGGGTAGCTTTGATACTCGGCATGGAATATATCTTTAACGCTCTGTAATACCATAGTACTCTCTCTTTCCACCTTGTTAGTTGAAGAAGGAATTAGTTTCTCAGGTGAGAAACCCTTATCATTGTCTTTCTCACTATAATTATAGGGTGTAGTTTTTACACAGTCTGATGTCCGTAAATCAGTCTTCTTGGTGTGTAATTTCTTTACACTCTGACCAGTTACTTTACTGTGAATTACTGAGTCTTCCCACTTTTTTGTAGTCCGTAGATGGCCGTATTGATTCTTAATAACCCATTTGTTGGCAATCAATTTCAAAATTGAGGTTTGAATAGTAGACCGAGAAACACCCAACTGAATGGCAAGATTTTCTTTTGACTTATAACACCACCCATCGAGCTTATTATTTTCATTGTTTGCCAGATGATAAATGGTATCTGCTAAGCAATAATCAACATAACTCAAGCCATACTTAACCCTAGGTTCATGCTTCACAATAGTGAATAGTTCTTTTGCGCTCATATTTATTTATTTATATTTTTAGTAACTTTAGAAGCAGTAGCCTTTCTATGCCTCTCAATCTCATCATGCTCATCCTGTGTCATAGGCTGATATATGTTATTCATCAGACCCACGAGTTTCAGACCCTCTTCAAGGGCTTCTTCTCGACTAATTTCTGTTCCAAATTCTTTCTTAAAAAGGATCTGGAAATTTGTGACATCTTGTTCTGAGAGCATAATGAGATTTGCTCTTCGCTTGATAAGTGAGAACGCGGACTTATCAAGCGAGGAAGAAACCTCATTTGCTTTGTGTTGCGTTCTCACTGCAAACAAAAAGAGCTACGGTTGCCCGTACCCCTTATGGCGAAAATTCACCCATCTCTAAAACATCTTTATTTCTAGCGCTCCTCTTTCACAAATATTGTAAATTTTGTTTTGTATGCCCCTTCATAAGGCTCAAAAGGGTCAAAGTCTATCGAAAAATATGTTTGTAGTTTCTCACTTAACAGTTGCTTTTGTTTCTTGTAGTTAGAGCGAGAGTCAGGACTCGTAGCAGGTATTTCACCGACATTCTTAGCGAACAACTTTAATAATCCCCACTGAATAGTTGGATTGCCTGTCCTACCATCCGCTAATCCAATCTCAGCAAATGTTAGTGTCTCTTCAAACTGTTTTACTTTCACCGTTATGGTTTCATTTGAGTTCAAAATAAAAATAAAATCTGCCCATCTTGTGCCAGCTGGAATCTTATGAGGGAATAACAGGCTATTTGTCCCAGCACTTGATTTTCTCTGATACAAATCAACTAATTTTTCATACCCAGACCGAACCTTGCGACCTAACTCAAGACCTTCATCTCTCAGCTCCTCCCACGAAACACTTCTTCGGTCTGAGGTTTTAATTTCAGTCTTGTGTTTATGTTCGGGATACAGTTGAAAAGCATTTCCTCCCCCGCCGAGCGGTTTATAGTGCTTATCCAGAAACTCATTTAATTCATCTATTGAGGTCGCCAGTACCTTGGACTGCTTATCTAGCTGTTTGTCAGAAAAAGTAAATGTCTTCTCTTTAGCTAAAACAGAAAGTTTAACCAGACACTCAATTTCGCTGCGAAAATACTCACCACTTGCAAGCGAATCTACGACATTCACGAGTACTTTCTCAGGTAACACGTCTAAAACCTTCTGATACGCATTCTCAGCTGTCATAGACGCTATTATAGCCTTATTCTGATATACTGACAGGACAATATAGTCACCTAACTCCGCGACGTGATGCTGTGGACATGGTGCGAATACGTTAATCACAGAACGATAAAGAACCCGCTGTTAACGGGGTCACGTTCTGTGTCATGTTTGGGAAACTGAGCATGTGGATTCACGTCCTACCTTTTAGCAGTGGGCTTTTTGTATTTTAATCAACCCGATTCAACTACTATGAAACAAAAGATTAGAAGAACCATCGACACAATCCTCGTACCACTAGGTGCAGTAATTTTTATATGTTCTTCTATAGTTGTGATTGCTTCCCCTCTTGGTTTATTTAGTATCAGTCACTGGTTACAAGTAGTTTGGATATTACTTGCCTTTTGTATCAGTCTAGCCTTAGCAGTTTTTAGCTTCAAACTTACAAGAAACACGATTCGTACAATAAATACTGAAGATAAACTTTCAAGAGAAAATAGAGTCGAGGGAGACATTAAAATTAAAGACCTGAATATTCTTTCAGAAAAAGAACGAGAAGAAATACGTGAAATTTGGGGCACTGGAGCTTTTTCTTTAAACAAGATGCAGGTGGATTCAATTATAGAGAATACTATAGCCAGGGAGAAAAATAACAGAATTGAAATGAGAAATGATCTAGCCCAGGCTTTTGTCTTTTTCCCAATTTTCGTTGGAATCTGGATAATATCAGCTTTTGTTTGGGGGCCTTTGACTGGACTTGCCATCGGCTGGCTACCAGCCGCTATTGGAGGCGGTTTGGTATACTCAATTTTTCACTCGGAAGCATGAAAACTAAAATCATATACTTTTTCATTGGAATCTCCTTCACAGTCTTTGTAGCTGGTATTTTTAACTATTATTTCCCTACTCAAGAAGCTCCTACAAAAGAGGAATATATTCCTCGCTATTCAACAAACGAAGAAACTGGTGCTTCTGCCCGCATCATGGAAGCTAACGTGGTTTATTTTGATACTGATGGTGACGGCAAAGAAGAGAACATTATTTTATACAGCTGTTATCTCTGCAATGCCCCACCTCGCGAAATAGCAATCATTGATGACGGTGAGCTAGTTTTCTTTTACGAAGGTGGCCAACTTAACTTTATACCAGTAGAACCCGGCTCGTTTATCGTTGACGAAGCCAACGTACCCAACGACGGACGCCGTATCGAAACTCAATACCGCTACAACAACGATAAATCGATATACGAAAACATCTCCCAATAACGTTAAATCGCAACACTTAAAAAATCAAGGTATAATAAGCAGCAGAGCGCACACCTAACGCTCCTGAACGCCGGTGACGACTGACGGCAATCAGGCCGTCAGGTGGTGTAGTCGAACCGCTTTAAGACAGAAAGTATTAACTTCCATTATGGCAGCAAAAACGACATGTCGACCGATTCGAACGCAGGGAAAGCCTGGGCGAAAGACGGTCACGGTAAAGCCTCACAAGCGCTCTACCCCAAAGCCTCTTAAGAAAAAATGCTAAGCGTAAGCCTAGCAAATTCTCGAGAAGCACCCACTTCTTACTTCTAAGTATACGACCTTAATGAAAAGGAAGTAAGGACATATCAACACCACCTCCGGGTGGTGTTGATATGTTAAACCATCCGTCTAACTTTATTTACGTAGTTTGGTTTTTTACTAAGATTTAATTCTGACGGTACACCTCATCCAGTGTTTTGCCATCACTCTCTCGCTTCCACTCTATCCAACCGTTTGCATTTCTCGCCAGTACGTTCTGTGCAGCATTTGATGGACTGGTAAAAACTACGTCTTTTGTGAAAATATACGATGTTTCGCTATGGTCTTTTAATGATCCCTCTGCCAAAAGTGTAGGCCGCATTTTGAGATGTCGGTCTTTTGCACTTTCTGCAATTTCTTTTCTCGCAACAGAACCTTTTAACACAACTAGTCCCTCACTAGAATAAAAACCTTTTGCTTCTGCGTCTGGCCCCTTACAGAAAAATACCTCCTTATTCTCACTCTCATATTCAGCAGGCTTCTTGAGGAATGTATAGCCAACTGTTGAAAGTATCAACTTGATATTTTCTGCAAAAATTAATACTTCCGCTTCGTCAGACTCAGATAAACGAGTGCGGCTTGGTTGATTTCCATTCTCAATCTTCATGCGTCCAGCTTCTACAGACTCAGCAATAAGTAGCTCCTCAAGATATTTTACATGTGCTTTATTAAGGTTACCGTCTTTAGAAAAGAAACATATTGCAGTATCCCAAAAGTCTTTAGTTTTATTATGAGATCGAACCCTGTCTTTAAGGTTCTCACTTTCCCCAATATAAATCATTCCATCACCATCCTCTGACTCACCTATAAGCAAGTAAACCCCTTGTGTAGCCAAATCTTCTCTACCTATAGATGCCTCAATACGATCTCTAGGAATAATTACCCCTCGACCATTCCAGTTAAATAACTCTAAAACACGTAAGCCAGTTGGATTACCTTCGGCTAGGAATATTTTTACTGTTTGTTTTGGATTCATGTTTTCTACGATGGGTTATTGATAAACGCTTCTTCGGTTGAATCCTCGATCTTACCTCTAAATTCTTCGGCAGAGATTTTCGTATCGAATAGACCAATGTCCTCACCAGCATGTCGGTCAATTCCTGTGTATACAAGACTTGCGTCCTCGTATCGCTTAAATTTATATACAGCATCATTCATCAAGGCGCTATTAAAAACCCCTAGACTCACGAGCAATTCGAAGTCTTTCTTATTTAATCCAGTTACCTTCTTAAATAGCCCTGGTTCAAGTTCGGTAATAACATCCTTCAGCGTATGTTCACGGAAATCAGTAAGGTACATAAAGACAGGTACTCTTGTTGCAAATTTAATCAACTTCTCTTGTATCTGCTTTCGCACGCTCTTCAACTCTTTCTCATCGTCAGACATTTCTTTTTTCTCTTTCTTGGTAGGTTCAGTATCGCTTTCAGCTTGCTCCTTCTTCTTTTTATCTACTGATTCAGACTTATTGATGATAGTTTCAATATCCTGATTTAAGCTACGGAACCCTTCAATACTCATGAGTGCTGCCATTGCCTCCTCACTATCCATCAGTCTAGCGAGCGTGCTATTATCCACGTTTACCAACAAAGCACTCTCCCACCGACGAGCCAAGAGTGTAGCGGTAGTCCCACTCATTGCCATATCGAGAATACCAGCAGCATCAATTTGCTTCATGGCACTTCCGTCATACGCCAGCACAGGTAAGAAGTGGATGAAATCCTGCACGTTCTTTTCAGGGTTTGGTTCACTCACATTCAATCTGCAGCTATAATCCGCAATTTGTCGAAGTGCCCGATTAGGTGCAAAGTCGAACACATAACATTCTTGCTTGATGATGTCTTCTTGGTTAGGTGATTTACTATCTGGATTCTTTTGAGTCCACGGTGTTTGTACTCGGAAAGCTGCCTGGAAGTAAGTTTCAGGAGTCGATAGATTCTTTAACATGAAAATACCAGTCCATGGTTTGACCGAAACGCCTGTCATAAGCTTGCCACAAGAAAGAGTGATGGTTTTAGAGTTACGAGGGTCATCCATGGCATCCTGCACCGGCTTTAGAGCCTTCACACCCTGCCCCGCTTTGGTTCCTGCCGCCACTACGACGTTATAGTCGTTATAAAACGTATTGTGCCTTTGTGCCAATAGATTTGCCATTGCGTCACATGCAGCCACTGATGGAAGAAACCACAATGTGTGATTCAGTACCTGTAATAGTTCGGCATGTGAGAAAGGCATTGGTGGCTTTTTTGCTCCCATCTTTAGGTTGTCCACTGTTGTTTCCTGGAATGCCCCTCGAATCAAATCAAGCCATTTTTGTACTTCGTCTTCATGCACAAACTCAGCTTTGTCTCCCTTTCTCTTGGCCGCAAAAAACATATTGAGGTCAAACTCGTCAAATTCACCATCCATTGCTATGTCACGGATTGCGTCTGGCATCTGATAGGTCATCATAACCATTCGAGGTAAGGCTGCGTAGGGATTCAGCCCATCTTTTAGTTTCCAGTTCTCCTTTGCTCGTTGCTCGTCAGAGTATGTCCAGTTAAAAATCTGCTCTTCAATAAATTCGCCAGACTGAATGGCTCGGAATGGCGTTCCCGACAGATACAAGTACGAACTCGTCTTAATTGGTAAAGCTGCTTCAGAGAAATCCATTTCATTTTTTATTCCGTCATCTACCTTATCCTCTTCACCTTCAAATAGCTCCTTTGCACTCTCACGCCAGGCTCCGTAGTGGTATTCGTCGAGTATGACACAATCCCAATCTTCTTCGTGGACCCATTTGTTCTTGTCCTTAGTCTTACCGTCCTTCTTCCCTAAGTGATTCTGGAAAGAGCCAAAATAAACAAATGGTCTATCTTTATCAACCGTGCCATATGTTAGACCGTTGTTTAGATCGGCATCAAAGAACTGCCAACCCTCAAAGTCGGTATGAGTCATTAAATCTTCTTCCCAGGAGTTTTGTACTGCTGGCTTAAAGGTAAGCACCAATACCCGCTTCCATCCCATCTGTTTAGCTAGCTGGTACGATGCAAATGTCTTGCCAAAGCGCATCTTTGCATTCCAAAGAAAGTGAGGGGTCTTACCGTCATTCTCTTTTCTGTAACTTTCAAAATACTGTCTGGTTTTTGCAACTGCCTCTGACTGCTCTGGTCGCATAGGAAAAGAAAGGTGTCTGTTTTCTTCAGTTTTCTGCCCAGTTACAACTTCTTGGTACGCAACTCGAACATCTTTTATTGAACACTGAAACCACTCTTGGTCCTTTTTAATACCCCTTTTTTCTAGTACTTTATGGACGTCGTGGTCGAGAAAAGAATTACCATCATTTCGCATTGCTGGCTCGTCAAGTAGTATATGGTATTGCAATCCAGCGGTTCCCACCTGCTGTAGAATGCGTTGTTGAACGGTCTCTTGGGCAGTAAATCCTACCTTAATCCAGCCTTTTTTCTCAGGCACACCAGGAAACTCATAGGCATAAATTTTGGGGTCCGCTTCAGGACGTGGTGGAAAGAATTTTTGTGTCATACAATCTATAGAGGTCGAATTATCGATTCAATAAACGCTTGTTCTTTCTTTGTTATCTTGTATTTTTCATACAATTTTTCATCTGTCCACACTTCAGTAAAGTCTTGTAGGGGAACAAATCTGTAAACACCCTTTGCAGCATTCTGGGTATTTTTTATAAGAGAAACCAAAAACCTAAAAAAGCGTGTCCTCACGTAGGAGGCTAAATTATCCGCTTCATCTTTCGAAGCGAAAGTACCTAGTATTATGTAGGTTTCAGTACAAGCTGACTTCTTTTCTGTCACTAGCGGTTCACCTAAAATTTGGTGAGGGAAAGAATCACTTCCTGAACCAGCTTTTGAAATTAAAACTTTTATTTTTTCAATGTATTCATTTCCTTTTTCTATCTGTTTCTCACTTACATATCCGTCTTCACCAAACCGGTGTAACTTAATAGGAAAGTCTTCACTTAAAGTCTTTTTGTACGCTGAGAAGTTTGAGTCTAGTCCGAATGGGCGACGAGAGCTTATTTGGTCGTGTATACTTGACTCTTTTTTTGCACTAACTTTTTTTAGTATTGATATAGCTTCATTGTATCTGATGAATGTCGCTGCCCCATTCTCAAGAAGAGGTCTCGCCATTTCTGATGTAATAATTCCTTTTCTTGAAGTCTGAACAATGCAGTCTCCAGAGCTTTCTCTATCCCAAAGAAAATAGCAAACACCCCCTTTAATTTGCACACCAGGAAAACAATCTGAAGCCTCTGGGAAGTCTACGATTTTTCTTACTGACCTATCTTTCAACATAGTGTCTCTAAAAGCATCTAGTCCCTTCCCGCCTGAATACCACCTCGCAGGGATAACCATTGATAAATAACGTGGCCTGAGCTTTTTTGCTTGGTCAACGAACTTATTATAAATAGGTACAGCACTTGTTCCTGCACCTCCTCCATCGTTTAATTGATATGGTGGATTCCCTATGATTACATCGAATTTCATATTATTAAAAAGTGTTTCTGGGCTGGCTGTGTGAATAAATTGGTATGCATAAGTCTCAAGCGCATCCTCACGGTCATATTCTGACTCCCCTGCTCCACAGTAAGTACAACGCCCATTGATCCAAGTATGCTCAAGTTTCTTGTATAAAATGTTTCCTTGCTCATCTTCAAATTTATCGCAAATAGAATACTTTCCATTGGCTGACTTACTACAGTATACGCTTCGGCGGGACAAGAGCGAAGTGAGCTCAGTAAGCGCAAGGCCGAAAAGTTGTTTTGTGTAGATATGATTGATCCGTTCCTGCTTATCTGGAATCTGCTTTTCCAGACCAATATTTAAACGGACCGCAATCTCTCGCAGGAATACTCCTGTCTTACTCACTGGGTCGAGAAAGGTGGCGTTTTTATCACTCCAAAGCTCATCAGGTAGCTGGTCCAGCATCTGATTAACGACTGCTGGGGGTGTAAACACCTCATCGTTACTAAGGTTAGCAAGGCAGGTTAGAACGTCTGGGTTGTAGTTAATTATTGGATTCATAAGCTAGGTGTAATACATGCGTAAGTGGATATTCTTTGACTGATTTTGGGATGAAAGAGTTTTCTCCAATATCATTTTGTTTCTCTTCAAAAAGAGAGCCTGCGGATAGTTCTTCTGGAGTGAGTTCTTGGAAGAGGTAATCGTGCCGCTTTACTTTACTACCTGTCACTAATGACCATTGGGAGAATATGATTGGCTCCTTTGTATCTGGATGCCTCAAATCAAGAGCATCACCGACGACGATATTGCGGTCCAACACGAAACGAATAGAGTCACGCAACTGGTCTTTGGCGCGTTTCTTATATTGAGCGGTGTAAAGTTCGTCAAACATCGCATACAAGCGACTACGACACTCTACAGCGTTATCTGTCAATATCTCTACTCCATATATGCTACCGACAGCTACCACTGACATTCGTTCAAATTCAGATTGGCTACGGCCGTAGACTTTTTTTACACGAGCGAGTTTTTGTTCAAGAACTGGTAGTAAGAAGTTACCGGTACCGCAAGCAGGCTCTAGGAAACGAGATTCTATCCGTTCGGTTTCGTACCCAACTAATCCAAGCATGGCATATACCTCACGTTCGTTGGTGAGAACTTCACCATGGTCTCTTACCCTATCCTTGGATTTAACCTGGCTCATACATAAAGAATACCATTTAGACAGACCATCCTCAATTTACAAACCCTCTTCAGCCTCTTGTATCTCAACCAAGTCAACAACCCCTTCATTATGCAATCTGACTCTAATTTGCCTATTCTTCAAGTAACCGCGCTGTATCACACTAAAAATATCGTCCTGTGCTCCCTCTTTCTTAGCACTTATTAAATACCATTTAACTCGCGCATATTCTTCCTCTGTATACAGCTTCTTTTCCATCTAGTAATCATAACAGAACTAATGCTCTCATATTTACTACATCTAAAATAACCTTACTTTTCCTCATCGAGACTTTTCAAAAGAATATATAGCCTTTACAGCTAACCAAATCCAACGAATCAGGGTTACTGATAAAGTTTCTCCTCTAGGGTTAATTAAAGTTTTATCTATACATGTAAAAAGAGTTATATCTAGCGCGCAGCCCTGCCAGACAAAGCTTTTTCGCAGCGAAAATCTATAACACTCTACTCAGAATACGTTGATTTATATAGAAACCGCCCTTTTTAGGACATACTTACCCAGAATATTATGTTTGTATCAAGGTTAATTCGTAAATCACAGCCGATTGAAAATACGGGTTAAAATGCTTTAATTTAGGGGTTAAATCGGGGCGTATCGGGGTAAATTGATAAAAGTGCCAAGCCGATTCTTCACGATTAGAAAATCTCTAAAATAACGTGAATAATCGTTAATATATCGTGTCAAATCGTTAAATCCACAAAAAGTTTTTCCACGATTCTCCTCGATTCAAAATTCGATAAAATCAACCCAAAAACCGTTCGTAAATCGATAAAATAGATAGATTTAAGAAAAGTTTTTGGTCGTTTCTTTCACGGTCTGAAAAGCGTGTAAATTGATCCAAAAACCGTGAGAAAAGCGTCAGAAACCGTGAAATTCCAAAAAAAACTTTTCACGGTTTTGTATAGTAGACCTTATAGATTGACATCTGAAAGTTTTGGTACTATTGTGCGTCATAACTTATACATACCACTTGGAAATCTAGGAAGTAATTTTGGTATCATTAAAGTAATCATGAACAAGTTTCACAAAGACTTAGATGAAGTTTTGTTAGTTCAGAGCGTTCTAAAAAGACTTGGCAGTGGAAAAGTGAACTCCTTCTCTGAAAGACTCAGAACTCAAAAGACACACTACCTTGCGCAAGCATGCGGTATTGTCCCTGCCTACTCATACAACCTTTACCTCAGAGGGCCCTACTCACCCTCCCTAGCTGATGATTTAATTAAAATCGATAAAGAAGATTTAGTCACTGATACATCAAAATTTATTCCCGACGAGTTGAATAAAAGATTTCAAACTCTAAAGCAAGCCATCAAAGGAAAATCCTCAAGAGACTTGGAAATAGCTATTACATTACACTGGTTCTTAAAAGAAGTTGGACTCAAGAAAGATAGTGCTATTAGCAATACAGCTAAGTATAAACATGCTACAGAAGAAGAGATTAATAATAGTTTTGTGCTAATTAATACACTTGCTATATGAACAGGAATAAAGCTTTTCAAGAAGTAAATATCGCTAACGCTGGCCATTACATCAATGATCAAGAAGCATTAAAACAACTCAAAGATACCGAACAGATTTTTGTTGTAACTGATTACAGGGAGCCTGAGTCTGATAAATTGATTGATTTAGAAGTGACAATCAGAAAAGGTAAAAGAATTGGAGTCTTGAAATAAACTTACACATGCCGAGGAAACGACAAACACGGACACAAATCAAAAAGCAAGCTAAGCAAGATGCACAAGAATCTCGTTACTACGATGCGTGCACTCTTAGTTCTGTCAGTGTCATTAGCGAAATTGTAAATCAAAAACACAATTCCGTAATTAGCCATCTCGCAGTTGGTGAATCTATTGCAAATGAATACAGCAAGCATGGTATAGATGCTGGTCAAAACGCTGTCAGACTCTTCGAACAATTAGTTGGACTTGGTAAAATTAACATTGTTGGCCACGATGACGTAGCTAAACCTTTCAATGCAGTACGTAGCGAATTTACAAGCCTCAGTATTACTGATGCACTCCACTTAGCAACGGCCATTAAACATCAATGTACCGTATTCCAATCTGCTGATAGTGATTTTTGTAATGAACCTAGACCAGCAGAGATTAAGAAGTTTGTTAAAGACTCTTACACGTTTAACATGAAAGTAAAAGAGGTTGAACTGTAGTTTCGCCGCGAAACTTTCGCGCGCTACTTTTGTATATACACTTTTCAAAACGCCACATCAACTTTCCTGTAGCTAAGACAAGAAACGAACAGAAAACCCCAAGGATGGTCGTCTTTTACTACAACTTTTTATATAAAACTCATCATTATATGTTTGTAAATAAGGGTTTATTGAGTTTTTTCTAGTGGCTATACGTCGAACTGTAAGTCAGGAATATAGATTGTAGTGTCATTAATCTCAGCAAACGCAGTTCGTACAGCGTCTACGACGGCGCCCCAAGTGAGAATGAGTGACTCCAAACGCTCATTCCGTCCTTGTTTATCAAGGGATTCATCCAGTTCAATCCGATTAAATTCAGCCTCTAACCCAGGGTATGCTTTTTCTATTGGTACGAGCCATTTGGTGGCTTGAATACTCACTATTTTGTCTTGTAAGACGTAGTTCTGACCTAATGCTGCAAATATCTCACGCTTCTTTTGAATGTCCCCTTTTAAGTAAGCTTTGCGCGCGTATCGTGCGAAGTGAAAAGTTTGTTCTGTCAGTTCGAACCACTTCTTTGCCCGGGACTCAGTCGAATCCAAATTACGCTTCAGTTTTTCTTGCTCTTTCTGAAGCTCACTCCGTTGTTTCGTGAACTCATCTTCATCAATCAAATCTTTCATTAGCATCTTGGTCAGGTTGTCGATTTGCTTTTGATTCTGATTATAAGCTTTCTGTTGTGCTTCAAAGATAGCCGTACGCTCTTGAATCTCAGTGTCATTACGTTTATCTAAAATATCAATCGCCCACTGCTGGAACTGCGGTAAAATCGTGTACTTCTCTAGTTCCAGATCTACCTGTTCTTCAAACTCTTCAAGAGTGACTGGCTTCTGACTACAAATTGCCTTACGTGTCTTTTTGTCTCGCTTACGTTTTGTACAGTTGTAGTAGACGTAGGTCTTAAGCTCACCAGTAGA
>Ga0306912_1001052_pt1 | contig 13555 bp, 17 predicted proteins | sample AntRauFillE10628_FD_190443 | JGI IMG/M metagenome (GOLD analysis project Ga0306912, IMG submission 190443) | Saline lake microbial communities from Rauer Islands, Antarctica - Metagenome Filla E10 #628 (v2) (version 2) | ecosystem: Environmental > Aquatic > Non-marine Saline and Alkaline >... | reverse complement strand
CTTGAACAAAGCGGGGCCACTGCGATCATATCCCCCCGCCAATCGCGTGATGGTGCGGCGGGGCTGGCTATCGGCATGAACTGGCGCGAGGTCATGCATGATACGATCCTGAACGGACTATCAGACGATCAGCAGACCCAAGTCATGCAAGCACTGGCATAACCCCACACCACACCACACCACACCACACCACACCACACCACACCACACAAAAGCCCGCTTAGCAGCGGGCTGGAGACTCACAATGAAAACCATACTAATGAAGCGGTTTGAATCCATCGGCGCATACGCGCGTTACGCTCAAGACACACTAGACAAGACCCCCCAAAAAGGCAGTGAATCCGTGGAGGCCCCCAGCCGCCATGAATGGTGCTTAAACACTACGCTACAGGAAGCTGTCGCCATAGGTGTGACGGGGGGACGTTGGATCGAAGGCGCGAGAGAGTTGCAGTCGGTAGACATACAAGCGCAAACGGCCAAAATCGCTGCGGCTATCAGTCCGGAGCTAGTGCATGACGTGACCGGCGGTATGATCGACATACCTGAGTATCTAGCCGGACAGTCGCCGGAATGTTTTTTAAGAGTCGATGAAGATGAAATGACAGCAAAACCTGTACTCCGGATAGCGACTTGCGTCATGCCTTGCTACAGAATAACGGCTACGGCCTTTATGAATCACGGCAGAGCTATATTGGCACTATGTGATGCACTGGAGATGCTGGGTTACGCTGTAGAACTAATTGGTAGTGATAATCATGTCAGCGAAAATAACGTATACACGCATGAAATAACGGTAAAATCCGCCGGCCAACAGTGGGACGCCGCGAGCGCCGCTTTCGCGCTCGCGCATCCAGCGTTTGGCCGGCGGATCGGTTTTCGTGCGCTAGAGTTTAGCGAAGGGAGCGCACTGACGCTGGCTGGATATGGACGCGGTTCGAAAGACAATCCCTCTGACGACTATGACGTGTATTTCCCATACCTGCTACACAATACCGAAATCGAAACCCCCGAACTGGCCTTAGATTACGTAGTACGCCAGTTCAAACAGCAACAGCCCGACATAGGGCTGTAACGCTCTAACACCGCCAACAAGGTAGCGGGCACAATACCCGCTACCCTACCACTACTTTTAAACGATAGGCGTCTTAACGTGGACTACAACCCTGTTCCTGATCTGCTAATACTCGGCAGCTTGATAATCACGCTGGCAATCACGCTGGCAATTACTCCCAAAGCCAAACAACCACCGCTGCCACAAGTTTTCATGAAAGACTACGCTCCGAGGTACACAACAAAGCGCAAGACGTGATTACCAATGCCGGTGCCAGCCCGGCACCGGCACCGGCACCGGCACCCACCCGCTTAGGTTGTTATATGATGTTTAAACAATTCCTCGAATTGCTTTTTACCCTGTTCCCGGCTACTCACCAGTTCATCAATAGTATCCGTCGCTATCAGGGTTCGGACCGTCACCCGCGCCGCTGTCTGCCCGCGCCGCCAAAGCCTAGCAATGGTCTGCTCCCGCATATCACGAGACCAGACCGGACCTATCCAGATCATATCGGCACCACCACTCGCCAAATTCAGGCCATGCCCCGCTGATTTTGGGTGCAGTAGCAGTACGTCCAACTCCCCCCGGTTCCATTTTTCGATGTTCGCCCCGGTCATCCCGCACCCCGGAAACAAATTAATCAGACGGGCATAGTCTGCGGCAAACCAATAACAGACAACTACCGACCGACCCGCGCTAAGCAGATAAGAAATTTCCCCCGCGCACACGCGTAGCTTGTAGTCATCGAAGAATACCGGATCACCCCGACCGACCCCTGCCGGGGGAGGTCCGTAAAGAAAACCACTAGCACACTGCATCAACTTGGTCGACAGCACCGCTGCGGTATCGGCGGTGATCGACCCGCCATCGACCCCGGCTTCGACCACCATATCTTTTTTCAACTGGTCATAGACCGCTCGAAGGGCAGGGGGTAGGGGTAGGGGTATGGGCTGGTCATCCAAGGGCGGTAACTGGTCGCGGTAATCCGGCACGGTGTACACCACGTCACCGATGAGTTTGGCCAGTGCCGCCGCCGCCCAATCGTACAGCGTCCAGTTGTATTCGTTGTAATCAGCCGGATAGAAATATTTTCGCAGAAAACCGTCTTTTCTGGTCCCGAGCCGGTGCCCGCCGTCCACCACCATCATCTGTCCGAACAACCCTTGCCAGTTCTCCGATACCGGCGTGCCGGTCATGCCCACACGCCACTTAAAATCCTGTAAACGCGGCCTTAGAGCCTTGAACTGAGCACCCCCGGAGTTCTTGAGCTTGGTAAGTTCATCCACCACCAGCCCGTCGAACATGCCTTTGGCTTTAAACGTCCGAAACAGCCAAGGCAGGTTCTCGAAATTGATACAAACCACCTTCGCGTCCGAATATAACGCCTTTTTCCGCGCCCCCTCGTCCGACCCGCTGGCGTCGGCCACTTTGAGTCCCCGCAAGTGCGCCCATTGTTTGGGTTCTTGGGGCCACACCTGCTGACAGACCTTTATCGGCGCAATGACCAGCACCCGGTTGAGTTCCCCCGCCGCCAGTAGCTCGTCAATGGCGGTGAGCGCGATAACGGTCTTGCCAGCCCCCATATTGGCCACTAGCAACGTCTCATCGTGGTTAAACAGCCTATCTATCCCGGCCTGCTGATTGGGCGTCATGTCCTCGAATGCTCGCATATTACGACCCCGCCACTGCGTTAATAAAATCGTCAACGCCCTGTTTACTGTCAATTATCAGCACGTTAGCGCCGTGTTTTCGCAGATCAGCAATCACTACATGCTGCAATTTGCTAAGCGCCCCTTTACCGGTCGGTGCCTTCAGTTCTACAAACCAACACACCCGCTTATAGAGTATCAGGCAGTCGGGGAAGCCTCGACGTGACCGGCTCTCCAGCTTGTCAAAAGTGCCCCCTATGCGCCGGGCTTCGTCTCGCAAATACCGCTGTAACTGGGCCTCAGTCTTCACAGTTGATCTCCAGCCAGCGATTAAGAGTGTCCCGAGCCTCTTTTATATCCTGATGCTTGCTCTTGCCCCCGGTGCGCACCCCGCTAAGCAGAAGTTTCTTGCTCGCATGGTGTAAACACCCGGAAGGGTCGTCTATGCCGAACAGTGCGTGGGTCTGGTACACGTCAATACTGGCCACCCCGTCCACATCTTTGAAATACTGCGGGTAGGCGGCCCCCATTGTTTCTTCCAGCCGCCCCCCACATACGCCATAAATATCGGCCCTTCCTTTGTAGCAGAGGTACGCCGCCCATCCCGCCTCGGTTTCGTCGTACTTTTTTCCGCATTTTTCGCACGTATACATTGCATGAATCTCCTAATCGGTTATAGTGGGTACATAGTCCCATTATCAACCACCGAAAGGAATAGCGCAATGCCAACCAAACATTTGAAGTACGGCGGCTCTACTATTGCCCGCACACTGGAATGCCCCGGATGGGCAAAGCTGGCTGACAGCATCCCCCGAGTAGAAGGCCGGGGGTCTGACGCCGCCGAGCTTGGAACGGCGCTCCATGAGGCCATGGAATTTCTCGTAGAAAACAACGAGGACGCGATAGAAATAGAGGGAATGTACTTTAACGGCTTCACCATCGACCATGAAATGGTGGAAGAAAGCCTGACCCCGGCGCTAAATGCGCTTGATGAACTGTTTAGACATACAGCCCCCGATCACGTTCTGATCGAGCCATTCGTAGAGATAATCCCCAATCTGGCAGGGGGGTCCATCGACTTGCTGGCCCGCAAGGGTAAGACCGTGTATGTAATCGACTACAAGTTCGGGCACATGCCGGTCCCTGTAGAAAACAACAAGCAACTGCTGTTTTACGCGCTGTGCGCCGACGCTGACCCCCAGACCCAGCATTTTTTTGAAGACGCCGAGAACTTGGTTCTGGCCATTATCCAGCCCCACCACCCCGATGGCGCGTTACAAAAGTGGGTCACCTCTCTCGGTAGCTTGGACTACTTCGAGGAAGACGTGGCCAAGGCCGTTGGCGAGGCCGAAGGAGCCACCCCATCGTTTAAAGCAGGCGATCACTGCCGGTACTGCCCGGCCCTTGCGGTCTGCCCCATCAAGACCGGCGAAGCTGACAAAGCGGCCCGGCTCCCGCAAGTGCATGTGAACAAGCTGGAAGAATACCTGCCCCTGTTGGGCGACATTGAAGACTGGATCAAAGAAGTCCGGGCACTGGCGCAACGGCACTTAGAAAAAGGGGGCCATGTGAAAGGCTTTAAACTGGTCAACAAGCGCCCTACTCGGGTCTGGACAAACGAGGCCGAAGTCGAGGCGATGGTAAAGAACATGCGTAGCGTTACCAAGGCCGACACTCACACCACAAAACTCAACTCACCCGCGCAAATGGAGAAATTATTCAAGAAAAAAGGTATTGACCCGAGCAAGATAACCGACTATGTTAGCAGTGTGTCGTCAGGTTTGACTCTGGCTCCAGAGTCCGACAAGCGAGAGGCGGCACTACCTGCTGCGGCTCTGAAAGCTGCCTTAAACAGACTAGACTAGACTAGACTAGACTACCCCAGACTATCAAGAGGAAACGAACCATGGCACAACTACCATCAGACCCAAGCGCCCTGCTGAAAGGCTTCAAAAAAGCCCAACAGCGTCAAGAACTGGCCACGACTGACGTAGCGTATCTAAAGTTGGACAAGGCGGGTATCTGGACCTACGGCTCGGAAGAAACCGAGATCGAAGACGGCAGCAAGTGGGCGATCAATCCCAGCACCATGGCCACGGGTTTTGCAGCGTGGGAAGACTCCACAAAAGTCGGTGAAGAAATGGAGCCCGTCACTAGCGATAACGTGGTGATTCGAGGCCAACTGCCTGACGTGGGGGCCTCGTGGTCCCCTCAAACTGCCATGCAGCTAAAGTGCCTGAGCGGTGAGGACAAAGGTAACGAAGTCCTGTACTCCACTACCAGCAAAGGCGGGGTGAGGGCGTTCAAAACCATTGTGGCGGCAATCACCGCCCGCATTGAGGCAGGCTTCACCGACATTATCCCGGTAGTGGAACTGGACGTGGACAGCTACAAGCACAAAAAGTACGGCAAGATATTCGTGCCTGATTTGAAAGTAGTGGAGTGGCTGGCACTTGATGCCAAGGACGCGCCCGGCGAGACAAATACCAAGGCGATTGAAAAGCCGCCCGAGGAAGCCGAGGCAGAAGAAGTTGAAGAAGTCGAGGAAGCCCCGCCGAAGCGCCGCCGTCGCCAGCGCACAGCGTAAGGCAAACAGCCCCGCCGAGGTGGGGCTTTTTTACCTAATACAATAGTGAGACTACCACCATGAACGAACAATACGCCAAATACATCTTAAAGACCGTTCGCCGCCACGTTGGCAACCTGTTAACCGACGACCTGCTGGCCCCCGTAAGCAGGGAACTGCCTGAGTATCTAATAAAGGCACTGGCCGAGGCCGTCACAGACCTGTCACTGGCCAACGCCGTAACAGAGGGGGTGGGTAAAGAAGGTGGCGACATTGAAGAAGAATTAAAGCTGGCCAACCATGTGTACCGAGAGCTAAACACACACATCACAACCAGTTTAAATCGCATATTGAACATCCAAACCACCGTGGGCGTGTGTGAATCTACGGAAGAACTCGTTACCGCTATCAACACCTCAATCGAAAAGAAGCACTAACCATGCACTATATCGGCATCGACTTTGAAACCCGGTCCCGAGTCGATCTGAAAAAATCAGGGGCGTACCGCTACGCTTCTGATTCTACGACCGACATACTTTGCCTGACCGCCATGGACTCGGAGACCCAACAGACGTGGCTATGGTCCCCCCGCCAAGGCCAACCATTCCCTGACGGGCTGGCCAAGGCCATAGCCGCTGCTGATCTGGTCGTGGCCAGTAGCGCCGAATTCGACAAGGCTATATGGGAGTTTATCGCCGCGCCGGTATACGCCGCGCCGGATATTTCACACCGTAAATGGTACTGCGCTCAGGCTCAGTGCCGTGTAAATGCACTGCCTTCGTCGCTGGACAAAGCAGCCCGAGCGTTGGGTATCAAGGTCCGTAAAGACCCCCGAGGCCCGGCGCTCATCAAGGCGCTATCCATCCCCGACCCCAAGACCAAGATATTCAACGAGTCGCCCCAACTGATGCAGGACATGGCCGAGTACGGTATGCAAGACACTGTACTGATGATGCAGATAATGGAGATGACCCGCTTCATGTCAGCTACAGAGCACCGGGACTGGCTCATAACCTGCGACATTAACGAGCGCGGAGCCCTGATCGACCGCGAACTGGCCGGGCTGGCCGTACAGTACGCCGACGCGGAGCGGATCGAGATTGGCAAGCTGCTAACGCACCTGACCGAAGGTGTGATAACCAAGCACACACAGTCAGTACGGGGCCGGGATTGGGTATTGAAGCACTGTAAATATCTTCCCGAAGTGCGCCGGACCATGACCGTTCACAAGAACGGCGAAGAGAAGCTGTCGTTCGATAAGGAGATTCGCGCCCGGCTACTGGCACTGGATAGCGGGGCGGATACCCTGCCACCCCACGTCGCGGATATGATCGACTGCATGGATCAGGGCAACAAGTCCAGCGTCTCCAAGTTCCAACGTATGCTGGACATGGCCGAGATAGATGACCGGGTACGGGGGGCGTTCGTGTTTGCTGGAGCGGGGCAGACCCAACGTTTTGCCAGCCGTGGCCTGCAACTTCACAACATGCGCCGAGATTGCTGGTCGGCTGAACAGGCCGAGGCGCTAAAGCTAGACATGCGTCAGAACCGTGTGCTGGACTCGGTTATGGATACCCTGTCACAGCTATTGCGCCCGGCGCTCATACCGGCACCGGGCAAGGTCTATGTGGTGTCGGACTGGTCTGCTATTGAGGGCCGGGTACTGCCATGGCTGACCGACGACCCCCGCGCCGAGGACGTGTTGGACGTGTTCAGAAGCGGTCAGGATATTTACATGCACACCGCCGCCGCCATAGGCACCGACGACCGGCAGACCGGCAAGGTGGCTACACTGGCCTTGGGTTATCAGGGGGCGGTAGGTGCGTTTACAGTATTCGGAAAGGCGTATGGGCTGGCGCTGCCCGAAAAGACCATCGTGGCCATTGTTCAGAAATGGCGCAGAGCCAACCAATGGGCCGTGGATTACTGGCGCAACTGCGAGAAGGCAGCGATCAGAGCCATGCGCCGACCCGGCGAGTACGTCCAGATAGGAAAGTGCCAGTTTGTCGCCATAGAGGGGCTGATAGGCACGACGCTGTGCGGAATTCTCCCCGACGCCACGGTTCTCCAATATCCCGACGCCCGGCTTGATTACGTTCCGACCCCGCACGGCGGCAAAACACAGGTGAGTTACATGAAAGCCAGCCTGACGCCCAAGGCGGATGAAAAAGAGTGGCCGCGTCACACGCTGTACGGGGGGCTGATCGCGGAGAACTTCACCCAAGGCACGGCGGGCAGTTTGTTGAAACACGCCCTGAGAGAACTGGACGATGCGTGTGCCCCGGTGGTCCTGCACGTCCACGATGAGGTCATTATGGAAGTGCCAGAGAGGGACGCCGAAAGCTGGGCAGAATTGTTACAAAATGTAATGGAGACCCCGCCAGAATGGGCGGAAGGCTTGCCACTAAAGGCCGAGCCGAAGGCTATGACGCGGTATGGCAAATAGTGACACGAATCAAATATGCGCTTACTCTGAAAAGCTCAATAAAAAAGCCCCACGCTAACGAAACGAAGGGCTTTCCGGTGCACACCACACCACACCACGGCTCGGAGATAACTACCATGCAAGATGATGATACGCTTAATTTTCCAGAAGGGTCAACTAAACGCCAACGAAAGGCCGTACCCCCGGCTGTCACGACGCCGCCCCGGCACTTTGATGTAGCGACCAGAGACTATGACGTGGAACTGATCGAGCGATTCCTTGATCGGGTGTTTCACGTGGAACTGAACGAAAACGAGGAAGTGCTGACGTGGGCCGTGCCCCGGCACTGCAAGCCTGTCTACCCGATCCCCGAAGGTGAGTTGCTGGATATGCTGGAGACCAGCAAGATAGGTCGGGCGCTGTATATAGGCACCGCCACCGCGCACCGGGACCACATCGGCCACCTGTATAACCGACAGGCGCTGTTCGAGCGTTTACATGTAATCGTATTAGACGACATCGGAACCAAGGCACCCGCTGAAGGACTCCCCCCCGCCATGCAGAACCCCAGCTACATCATCGAGACCAGTGCCGGGAACTTCCAGTATGGCTACGTTCTGGCTGAGCCCATAGAGTCGCTGGACGCCGCCAAGGCGCTTGTAATGCTCATGTACGAGGCAGGCATAGCCGATGCAGGGGGCAAGATGCCTAACAAGCTGGTGAGGCTGCCAGAAGGCATTAACGGCAAGAAGGGCGAGGACAAGTGCGATTTCGTGAGCAAGCTGCACACCATGGCCGGGCCAGACTGGACCCCTCAACAGTTGCTGGACGCGCTGGACGTGGGAGAGAAGTGGGAGAACGTCACGGCTGACGCTGCCGAGGCTACCAAGCGCCGGGCACGGATCAAGGGCGGGTCTACTCCATGGGCTCCCTACCCCCCGGCGAGGGCCAGCATGTCGGGCATTATCGACCCGATAGCAGAATGGCTGGAGGCCAACGAGCATATCGTCAGCGAAGCTGGCGACTGGCTGACCATCCGCTGTCCCTTTAAACACAACCACACCAGCGGGGGGGATACGGCAGGCTACAAGCCGCTAGGTGTTGGTGAAGACCCGGCTTGCCGGGCCTTCCACTGCTTCCATGATGGCTGCCATGACATGAAAACCCGAGAGTTCTTGCAGTACGTCAGCCTGTTGGACGGGCCGAATGTGGCGGTGAGGGACGATGTAGCGGAACTGGTATCCAGCTATGTCTATGATATGTACAGCGACGTGGCGTGGCGGATCAAACATTTCTCCAACCCCACACCTATCACCATGTCAGGCATGAGAAACGCCTACCCCCGCAGTACCATCGTTTACACAGCCGAAGGCAAGCCCAAGTCAGTGAGTGAGTTCAGCCGGTGGCTGACCAGCGAGAGCCGGGTGGTGGTCATGGGGCCAACCTTCGACCCGTCGAACCCGTCCCGGCTTATTGAGCGCAGTGGTGAACTTTACGTGAACCAGTATTGCCCGCCGCCGTGGCGCGTAATTGACTACGACAAAAAGCAGGTCGCCAAGTTCAAGGAGTTTTTGGAATTTCTGATACCGGACGGCTACGAGAGGGAATACTTCTACGACTGGCTGGCAGCCAAGGTGCAAGACATGGGCTTTCGCGGTATTGCGCTGGTAATGGTCGCGCAAAACCAAGGCGTGGGCCGGGGTACGCTGATGGAGTTTGTAACGACCTTACTTGGGGGCAGTGTAAACGTCCGTAACGAGCCGTTCAGCAAGGTGGTCAGCGAAGACCCCTACAACGAATGGATGGAAGCGCCACTGATTATCAGTAACGAGACGCTGAACAGTGGAGGCCTCAACACGTACAAGAGCTATGAGAAGCTGAAAGACATGATCGACCCCATGCCAATCACGGTGACGATCAACCCCAAATACGGCAAGCAACGTCGGTCACGGCTTCATTCATCGTTCATATTCCTATCCAATCACAGCAACGCCCTCAGCCTGCCAGCAGACGACCGCCGTTTCTTTGTTATATCGAACCCGGACGTACCGGCAGCCCCCGCATATTACGCGAAGCTGCAAGAGTGGCTGAAATCCCAAGACCACAAAGGCGATCCGGTGTGGGTGAACCACCTGTATAGCTGGCTTATGAAACGTAATGTGAACATGGAGAAGCTGCTTGCCCCACCGAAATCAACCGCAGGCAAAGAAGCAATGATGCTGGAGAGCCGAAGCGAAATAGAAACGGTAGCAACGGAAGTCCTGCACGAATGGCCGAGCGAGTACATTACCCAGCAACAGTTTACACACGCCTTGGAAATGTTTGCCGACCGGGTGGGGCTGTATGACATCCCAAACTACAAGCTACAGATAAAGCGGATTTACTCATCCCGCACCTACCCGATGGAGAGAGACGCGGTGATGAAGCTGAACGGGAAGCCTTGCCGCCCCCGCATCATCGTCAACCGGGCAGGGCCGGACAGCGTTAAGAAAGGCCAGACCCCCACAAAAACGCAACGCAAGGACATTGTGGCCGGGCTGATAGAGGAAAACATCAAAGCCGCACTGGCCCGCGCAGCGGAAGGTATTGACGCAGCCGGACTATAGACGTACTATTAGATATAATCAGCTATAGGGCAACTATCATGACCAAAACCGAGGTTTACGCTCCCCAGAAGCGATACGTAAAACGGCAGAAGGCAGAAGGCTTAATTCCGGTGACAATATGGGTGCCAGAAAAAGACCGGGAGCAAACTATCAAATACGCGGAAGGGCTCCGTAAGACGCACAGCAAAGAGAAAGAGAAATAGTGGTGTAGTGAGCGAGTGGTGTTTGCCCGGTCAATGACCGGGCTTTTTTACCCTACCTAATAGTCGGTTATATTATTTAAACAGGAGCCAGACCATGAGAACTAGATACAAAAAAGCGGTGGACGAGCGCCACGGCGACAATTTTCACGGGCGGACCTACCACTCCGCGATTGCGTTCATTGAGTCGTTTTTCGCGATCGCCGATAGCCGAAAACTGGAGCAAGGCCATGAGTAAAGAATTGTTTGAACAGTGGAAAGAAGACGCTCTTCTTCACGGCAAAAATGATTTTACAGATTCGGACTGGCACATGGCACGAGTCGGTTTTCACGGCGCGTACAGGATGCTTACAGGCCGCTCTGTGAGTGTACCGGATGACGAGTGCTTCAGAGCCCTACAAGACGCTTTCGAGATCATCCAGGCCGATGCCAATACGGAGCAGAATTACGAGTCACTGTGTCGGATAGGCGGTGTTCTGGAAGACCACGGGACTGAACGCGGGGTGGGCTCCGCAGGCCCTGAGCAGGGGGACCACCTCGATGGGACGAGGTAAGGCATGGACCGCCGTAGAGGACGCACTCCTCCGGGATCTCGTGGGCAAGGTAGCCGCCGATCAGATGGCACTGGTCCTCGGCCACCCCATAGGGGGTGTACGCTACCGCATGAAGAAGCTGGGACTCAAAGGGTACCTGACCGGAGAGTACCATTGGAGCAGCAAGATGAGTAACCTGTTGGCAGGTAGCGTGGGTGTTCTATACGACGCAGGCTACACTCCAGCGCAGATCCACCGGGTGCTCACCGAGCAACCATCCATAACCAGAGAGCACATAGGAGATATATGTCGATGCCGTTACAGAGCCAGATCATATGCATAAGTAAGGGTAGGGGCGGCTATCAGGTGAGCCGCCCTTTCTGCCTTGGTGCCGTTTTGCGGTCAAGCCACATTCGCATCCAAGCCGCCCAATATCTGATGGAGTCGTCTTTAAACACGCCAGAGTGGCCTTTGGTTAAGAACTCCCATTTTTTGTCGTCGGTGAACAGGTTTTGCACCTTGGGTTGGCCGGAATCAAACCCGTACCGCCCTGCTGCCCCCCAGCCTTGCAACTTTATTCCGTCTGATCGGTACAGCCTGCCCCATAACCGCCCCAGCGATACAACCCAATCTGTCCGGTTGGCCAGACACAGCACCGGCAAGTCTTCGGGCCATTCGGCGTCACGGCGCAAGGCCGGATTGATGCAGATAACGGCTGAGAGTTCTACTTTCTGCGCCACGCCCCACGCCAGAAGGCAGCCGTTGGAGTGGGCCACCAGTGCGTCGCCGGGCTTGATTCTGAGCAACAACTTGTCGAGCGCCTTACCGTTCTTGCAGGGCAAAGTGACCGGGCCGACATACCCATATGATGCGACTTTTACAGGTGGAGCGAGTAGCGGAGTAAGCCGCCCCACGCTATCCATACCGCCGTTCGTCGCGTTGATGCCGTGGATAAGCCAAGTTGTCATGTCACTGGTCCTTGCCCTTGCGATGGGTGTTGAACGCTATCTGTTCAAGCAGCGCCCGTACCCGGTACATTTCTGACCGTAACAACTCGAAATTCTTGTCTACTTCTGCGGAGCGGCGGTTTTGCTGTCTTTGCCAGAGGCCATCCATTTTGGCAAGCTGGTCTACTATGCGGTGGTCTGATAGCTTTAAGGCTGTGTTGACTTGAGTCTGTTGCTCAAACCGCGTTTCAACTTCGCTGTACCAGTACACCATAGTCACGCCAAAAGAAGCGGTGGCGATGATAAGGGCCACTATCGCGCTCAATAACACATTAGGATCAAAGTGCCATTTGCGGCGGTCTTCCCCCCAAGAGTGCGGCGTTTCGCTTTTGACGATCTCCCGCATAGCTACTCCAGAATTATGAGGCTGATAGGCTTAGCTGGAGCAGTTGCTTCCCATGTCACTTCAACGGAGTTTGACTTCGGTGATTTGCGGCCCTCGGTGTCCACCGCCACGAGATAGCAGGGCGTCGTGCCGTAACCGGGCAGTGCTTCGTGTTTGACGATCCGGTAAGAACTGGATCTAACCCCGGTGGCAGGCAGAGTGGTCACCACACCGCCACAATGAAGCTGATACCCCTTCAGTTCTGTCACCGGGTCCATCGGTGTCCCGTCTTGCCGTGACGTGGGGGGTTCCCATGACAACGTGGTGGCCGCTGCGATAAGCGGAGACAAGGCCAGCATAGCGAAAATATGTTTCACGAGGGTGCACTCCTTAGATGGTCGAGGGCTTCTATCAAGGGCACGTATTCACCGTCTACCCGCCCCCATGTAGCCGGTAGCCCCATGGCCTTGCTGGAACGGGTGTCGCCGTGAAACATGACGTGTTGCGTACCATTATAGTACGTATCTGTGTAAACGCCTATTCCTGTGAAACCAAGCGCAGCCATGGCGTTTACTACTTCTTTGACTGCCTTGTATGTAAACACTCCCGCCACGAAGAAATCAACCGCCCGGCATTCCCCCCAAAAATCCACATTATGCTGGGACTGGTCTTCCTTGCCGGTGTGCCGCCCTAACCCTTGGGGGTGCGGCGACACGAAAATAATGGCGTCCAGCCGGTGCCGAAGCAGGTCCATCATGACCAGCGTCCGTGGGGCCATGACGCCCCACCAATCACCGGCTGCGTTTTTGAACTCCCGGCGAGTGAAATGCTCCAGATAAGGTTGCATGTGGCCAGTTACACTCCTAACCTTTCTCTTACGGCTTCCATTTCGGCCAAGGTAGTTGCGGCTTTTATTGCCTCAGTGCCCGCAATCCGCTCGCCAACAAGTTGCCCTGAAGCCACCGAAAAGGTATCCGCGTTATCTACAATCGTCTGCGCTAGCGCGGCTTTAGACAGCCCAGATGCAGCAGCAGCAGCCTCTATAAACGGAGCCCTTGCGTTGGGGTTAGCCTTGACCCCCCGCGCCTCTTTTTCAGAATCCCCCCAAGTATATAGCTCAGCATAAGGGTAGTCGGAAACGATGCTGTCCCGTCGGGCCGACATGGTCGCATTCCATGCGGCCAAAGCGTCAC
>Ga0306912_1001046_pt1 | contig 13604 bp, 10 predicted proteins | sample AntRauFillE10628_FD_190443 | JGI IMG/M metagenome (GOLD analysis project Ga0306912, IMG submission 190443) | Saline lake microbial communities from Rauer Islands, Antarctica - Metagenome Filla E10 #628 (v2) (version 2) | ecosystem: Environmental > Aquatic > Non-marine Saline and Alkaline >... | reverse complement strand
ATAGTTATTCGTTCCAACAGTATCCCAGTTTGATGCGCTTCCACCTTGTCTCCTATAGACATTACCGTTAAGAAGTTTTGCTGCTGTAATTGCATCATCTGCTATTTTAGCTGTAGTTACTATACCGGTTTTAAGTGTGCCGTCCGCATTGTGAGCTACTTGAGCTAGAGCAACGATTTCGTCAGCCCAATAGGTATTCGGCTTAATCACCGCTATTTGACCAGATGTATTTCCTGAGTCTGTATAACCAGGAGCGAATCCATCAACAATAAAATCACCGGAATCGAGGTGGCCATACATAATGGTCATTGAAGAAGGCTCTATATAATAACTACCATTAGCAGCAAGAACCTTATCGCCAGTAGCTATAATCGCTTTATTTGGCCAGTTGTCTACAGAATCAACATCAAGAGTTGTTGCAGCTATCGAGCGATCGGACTCGATATTGGCGATAACCGCCTCACCAGTCTCATCACTTACTTTCAGTTCATCATAATTTCTATTTGCCATCAGAATCCCTCCTCAGTTTCTATTGTTATTTTAGCACAAACGTGTTAGCTCACATACCCTCTAATTCTGATAGCTCCTTAAACTGTTCTCTGACGTGCTGGCCCACATGACCGCTAGTAAAGGAATCCCTCATAGTTGAAAGGAATTGCCGGTCAAAACCAGTAATTACATCTGGATCAGAAATTTTCACGTCTTCCATCTGATTCTCATATTGTGCGACACGAGCCAAATTCCCATATAACGACCTCATGTGTACAGGGTAAGGGTTATCAGCGTACTTTTTCCGGATATTCCACGCCTTTAGCCACTCTTTTTTATGTATTGTTAGCGGAATATGCAATCCATAGTCTAAGGGGTCTTCGACCCCGAGTTCCTTTAAGATGTCAAGGGTCAGGCGCATACCGTGAAGATACCCCGAAGCCCCGACTTTCCCCTCGAGCCTGGCGATCGACTCGGCCAGCGGTCCTCGGTGATAATCTACAAATTCCTCGACCGGCTCCATCACGAAGAAGTCATCATTAAACAGCAGAAATGGGTCACTGACCCTCGAGTCTTTGACTGCTGCAAGTTGGTTGTGGTGTGATCGCCAATACTTATTATCGCCAAATGTAGTGTTTTCTACAACATTTACATTTCCAGGAAAAATTCTGGGTCGATAACCTGAGAACCAGATTTTATGGCCAGGCATGTTCTTTTCAATACTCCTGATAGTGTAGCGGAGTTCTTCGTTTATAATCGAGCGTTTAAGAGGTATGACAATATCCATATGCTTATCATATCAAAAAGAGGGCCACTTAGGACCCTCTTTTTACTACGCGGACTCAGTTATTAGGCTGAAGTCTCGTCTTCAAGTGAAGCAACTGCGTCAACTTTCTTCGATAGAACGAAGGTGTCACCGCGATCTCGTAGCTGAATTTCGATACCAGAGAAGCTAGGAACTTTTTCGATAACGACAACGCCGTCACCTTTAGGATCCATTTTAGGCTTCACGTTCACGACAGCGTGCTTGTCAGCAACGATAACGTAAACACCGTCACCAAGATAGTCATCAGGACATTCAATACATTTGACGCCTTTGTACTTACCTAAGTAACCAGTCTTCGCGTCCTTATAACCTTCACTAGAACCTGTGAAGTTGATAGCGTCAGTAAGACGGTCAGCGAAGTCGTAGCCAATCCAAGCGACTGAGTTGTTGGCTTTTGCACCACCAGTTCGAGCCTTTGAAATTGTCTGAGCGAACTTCAATTTAAGGTTGTCCGTGCTAAGAGTAATGTCAACGACGTTACCTACCGGACGAGAAGCGAGAATCTTCGCAAGCGAGTATGCGTCGTGAGCCGGTACGAATACCTGGTCTGCCTGTTGCATTGAAACTTGCTTACTGAAGCGAGATACCGGAATATCTTGCATTTGTGTTCTCTGAATACGAAGAAGCATAGACTTGTTATAAGCAAGTGTAAGAGTCTGCTCCGTAGGGACTACTAATGTTGCTGCTCCAAATGGGGCAGTGGCGTGAGCCTCATCGTAGTCTGCGAGTGAACCATTCGCGATCGAAAGAACGCGTACAGAGTTCACGTCTGTGTGTTTATAGTTATTGTCGCTAAGATATGGCGCAACCACTGAGCTAATGCTTAGAGGAATGTCCATCACGTTAGCGGTTTTTGTTCCGTATGCCATGTGATAACCCTCCCAGGTTTTTTGTTACTAAATTTCGGTTTCGCCAATGCTTACTCCAATTGTATACCATTGTCAATCATTAAAGCAATAGTTGTCCTTATGTTAAAATGATTTTATGAAGATACCACGCTATTATGATCCGCGTTGGTACCAAGCAGAGGGTATTCGGGCATTAGAGACAGGAACGAAATTCTCCATTTGGTGCTGGTCACGACGAGGAGGAAAAGACTTAACTGCCTTCTGTTACGGTATCAAAAAGGCAGTAGAGTCACCGATCAACGTGGTTATCGTTTGGCCTACCAAGAAACAGGGGTATGACAACTTCTGGACGGCCGTAGACAACGACGGAATACCTATTATGGATCGTATTCCTAAAGGCTTGATTGCCAAGAAGTCCAGCACTAAAGATGACATGAGCGTGACCCTTATTAACGGATCAACTATCACGCTCCTCGGTGCAACTGATCCTGACGCGCTTCGTGGTGCTAATGGTAAGCTATATATCTTGTCTGAGTTCGTTGACTTACCTCCTGGAATCCTCGGTATTATTCGTCCGGTCGTTACTGTCAACGGAGGCCAGATTATAGTCCAGTCCACCCCTAAAATTGATGGTATTTCTGGTGCCACCTTCCAGAAGCTATGGGAGCGCGCAGCGAAACACCCGAAACAATTCGCTTCACTTATTACTGCCAGAGAATACCTCACAGATGAAGAGCTCGAAGACGTCCGGCAAGAATACATTGCTGAATATGGTAATGACTTCAAGTACCGCCAAGAGTTCTTGTGTGACTGGGGCCAGACATCGCAGACTAGCTATTATGGCTCTGTGCTTATGACTATGGAGGCAGCTAAGAAGATCGGTCTTCATGCTTATGATCCACAATACCCTGTATACACTGCCTGGGACCTCGGTATGGCCGACCAGACATCGGTGACGTTCTTCCAATACTTCATGGTCAAAGACAAGCCACAGGTGCGAGTGATTGATTATTACGAATCCAATAACTTGAAGAACGAAACCCACGTTAAGTATGTGCAAGCCAAGCCGTACAACTTCGGTTGGCACTTCTTCCCCCACGACGCCGGAGTCCGTGACTCTGACGCTATTGAGCGTATCGAAAAGATCCGAGAAATGGGACTGACTAATAGCTCCGTTCTCGAGCGTGAGCCTAAAGAAGATGGTATCGGCCGTGTCGTTTCCAACCTCGGTAAGGCTGTTATCCACGCGCCTATGACTGAAATGCTGGTCCGTAAGCTAAAGCTCTACAAGCGTAAGTTTAATGGCGATACCGGTGACTACATGGGACCAGAACATAAGTCAGAATCACACGCAGCCGACTCCACTAGGTATATGTTTCAGGCTATTGAAATTGAATTTAATAAAGAAACCTGTGAGCTTTATTACTCACAGGCTTCCGAGTCTGAAACTTACGAATCAGAAAGTGTAACAACGAATATCTATTCGCCTAGTTGATTCTCGGCTCGTTCTTTTTCGATGTTCTTAGCAGCGGTACTCTTACCAGCTACAACAGCCTCGTCACGAGTAGTGCCGTCTTCAGCCACTTCCTCTTCTTGGGCCACTTCTTCAGTTGGCTCCGGAGCTGTTTCGTCTACAGAAGTATCAACAGCGTTCATAGCTTCCTGTAGTTCAGCTTTAGTTCCGTAACTTTCAGGGTTTTCAATCCCGAGTTCAACTGCTTGTTCGTTTAATTGTGTTCGATTAGCCATATTAAACCTCCTCAGATTCTTTAGCTTTTATTGCTTCGATGAGTTTTGGTATGCTTGAAAAACTTTCAGGCTTTTCTATACCAACAGTCACAGCATAAGAATCAAGCTGTGGTCGCTTCATCTTATCGATGGTAACTGGCTCATCTACAGGTAGGGTTGGTGCCGGTGCGTTCTTCTCTTCATTAAGAATACGCTGAGGAACTGTTTCGCCCTTAGATCGAGCTTCTCGTGCGATTTGTACGTCGCGACCAGCTTGCTCATCCCTTAGACGGCGCATATCATTCTCATATTCTCGCTCAAAGTCCTTCTTACTGAAAGTCTCTTGAACACCGGTGCGATCTTGCTGACGAGAAATCCAGTTCAGGACATCAGTGTCTCTGATATCGTCAGTAGGTATACCGAAATCAACGGCCACCCTCTGCATTGCAGATGAGTCACTGATTATATTTTCTAGTCTAACTTTTGTCTGAGGTGAAATCCTCCACCCCATGTCTTGACCTTGATGAGCGTTCGGGTTGCGATCGCTCAAGTTTAGGTGAGCAGCGATCATTGGCTCTGTCTTGCAAAGTCGCCTTTCACCAGATTTTACGTTGTGAAACATTATTGCCATGATGTACTCCTTATTTAACCTTCATAGTATTCTTTACCAACCTCGGCCCACTCTTTTTCTTCAGGGTCCATGCCCTCGTGGGTTTTAGTCCGAGTAGAGAAAACGTCTTCTCTATCAGATTGAGATTGTCTTTTTTCTGTGGCTGCCTTTTTCTTGGCAGCTTCGTCTTTCGCCTTTTGATCGACTTCGGCCTGTTGCTCCGCTTGGGTCTGCTGTTGTTCAGCATAAACTTTATAAGGTGTGAGTTGAGTCCGGTAGAAATTCCTCATAGATACCGGAGCACCTACGATAACTTCACCATCTGCGCTCACTTGCAACGTAGCTTTATAGTCTTCCCATATTTGTTTTCGGAGTCCAGGCTTGTCTCTTAACAACGCACCGAACTCTTCGAGAATTTCATCCGCCTCTTCTTTTACACGGATATTGACATCGACGATATTGTCAATTTCACCTTGAGTGGTTTTTGACTTATCTTCCAGGTTGAGTTGAGCTAGTTGGAGCCATCTAGTAGCCTCTTCAAGGCTAAAGTTCTGACCAGTCGCAGGGTTTCTATACTGAGTAACGTCCTGTGGTGTACGAATTTCTTTACCTTCAGCGTCGAGTAACTTATCTGGAACATCTGAATACATTTTTGCCTTAATGTCTTGAGCAAGTTCCTTGCGGTCTGCTTCTAAGTCGAGCTGCGCTCGGCGTCGAGCTCGGTCTTCGGCGTCAGGATTGGGAGCCGGTTCCGGAGTCTTCGCTTCGGCTGGCTTGCCTTCTTCACCGGTGGCTTTATTGGCCTCATCACCAGGTTTTTGTTCCTCATTCGGTTTTTGGTTTTCTGGATCTGATTTCGGCGCGCCTTCTTCTTTATCGTCTTTTTTTGACTCGGCTTGCTCATCGATAGTCCTTTGCTCTTCTTCTTTTTTATCTGATTCCTGGCCCTTATCAGCGAGAAAATCTAACCCGACGTCATCCCACTCGGAATCATCGGTGTCTGTTGTTGTTGGTGCTGGGTCGTTACCAGCTGGATTTTGCGTTGGATCCATTATTTGCCCTTTCGTTTAGCTTCCACTGTTTCAATGGCCGAATCAATTGCTTGCTTTATAGGATCAAGAATAGCATATGCTTCTTGTTTTCCTAAAATTTGCCCCTGTAGCTTCTGTAAATCAGTGGTGTCCATCCGAGTGACATCCATTTTGAGTTCTTCAACACTTTCATCAAGTATTTTTTTGACTCTAATTAGCGTCGAGTATTCTTCCTCATCGATATCAGGCTCATTACCTGGCGTCGGTGCAGTCGGAATAGAACGATATGGTACCTCTTCGTCTAAGTCAGTGAATCCTGGCATGTTACCCCTTTGCTTGCTTTGTTATTTTATGATAGCTTAACCACTTACCCATGTCAATCATTACTGTTGAGGACCAGGCATTGCTGGCGGAGTTATCCCCATCTGTGGATTGCCTGGGGACATCCCACCCATAGGAGCCGGTGGTGCCATGCTCATTCGCTTACTGTCTGGAACAGTTTTCTCGAGTAATCTATCAAGTAATTCTTTAGCTTTTGCACGCATTTCAGGGTCGGTACCATCATCATTTTGCATAATAGTCACGAGCGTATCTTGCAGATCAGATCGCATTTTCTCTTCAAGCTCATCCTTACCGATTGATAGCTCAATTTCAACGCTCCAGGTTTTAACTGAGTCATAGAAATCGTTCCAGTCGATAGTAATTTCATTGTCTCTACCTATTAGAGGAGTGTATTGAGTCGGCATACCAGTAGCCGGATCAATTTCCGGTACAAATTCGGCCTCACCTACGCGGTTTATAGCGTCTTTTGTCTCGTCATCGACTGTAAGTACCGACTCGTTAGGAATCTTTTCGCCGGTTTCAGGGTCGATATTCTCGATAGTCTGTTCAGCGATAAGTGTATCAAGTGCTACGAGCGCGTATTGGCGCAGGAAGTTTTCGATAAGATTGGTGACCTGATTAGTTGTAAGATCTTGGACCTTGTTCTGCTGCTTGACACCAGGACCAGTCTTAGAGAAGTCACCACCGTTATTCACAGCAGAGAATGGTTGGCCCATGATGTTCTGGATCTGTGAAGTTAAGAACTCCATCATCGGCGTGAACTGACTCAGAGCACCATTGTCCATAGAAATAAGTTCTGCCTTCGCGTTCTGGTCCAGAGCTTCCCACACGACGCCCTGCTTCAGCACGACCGGCTTCGTGAACCGACCTCGCTTCAATACAGGAGGCTTGCTGTTAAGCAATAGCATTGAGGCTATGTTTTGGTAGTAGATGTTCGCTAGGTTCTGGTTTGGTGACGCTAGGCGGACACGAGACAAGCCGAACGGTGATAGTGGAACTGGGTCAATGACCAAGAAATTCACTCGAGGGTAGCCGAATTTAGACTTGTTCTCGATAGTTCTGAGGATGTCCTCATCTTCCTCTAATTGAGGACAGAAGGTTATAAATTCACCGCCACGTCCGACGTCATACTTCGTGACGACTTGGTAAGTTTTAGCTAGATATTCTGCTTCAGCTTTCTTACGAGGATCTGATTGATAGATTGAATACTTGAACATTGTCTCAGGATCCATAGCGATCAATTTGTCCAGAGCGTCTACGTTCCAGCTACTATTAGGATTCTTGTTAGCTGCGTTACGGATTTTGCGAACGCGTGATTTTGTTAGGTTCGCGACCACATAGAAGAACCCAGCCTCAGAAGCGTCTTCGATACCGGACTCAGGATCGACATCCATATAGTGCATAAGCTTCATACGAGTACCATATTCGCTGCCCATTGCTCGAGGTTGTGTCATAAATGGCGCATAACCGTGAGTGATGGCCTGTTCTGTTCCCATCTGTGCGGTGGCCAATAACCCTTTGCCGAAAGTGTCTTCGTTGAAGACGTGCTTTTTAAGTAAGAATGAGCCGAGGTGAGCTCTGACGCTGTTTTTGGTGCCGTTGATCATTGCTGCGAACACTGGGATCTGCTGAATAGAGTTGCGAGGGATCTGACGAACAAGGCCAGCGATAGTGGTGTCACCTACATAAGGTGAGCCTTTACTGTGGTTTAGAGGTACACCATCAGTAAGGTTATCAAGCTGCGGAAAATCTTCCGTGTATTTCTCACGGTTGGTTTTACAGGTATTCCATTCATCGATTAGCTCGCCGAGTGTTACTTCTGGTATGTTGTCTTTTGATTCATCAGTGTTCATAATAATCCTCTTGTGTTTATTCTACCCTACATCAGGCTTAACTCCGAGATTTTCGCCCTCGTAAGATACAGTTCTTAGTAAATAGTCAGCATACCCATCAGCCGAACGTAAATACCATTGCGCTGCTGCCACAAGGTCGCTGATCGGAACTTTGATCCTTTTATCGACTCTATTTAAGGATGATGAAGCTTCGTCTATATCCGTAGAGTCAGACCAGGCTGGCGAGGCAGCTCCGGCATAAACCCATCCTGGATCACTCCAGCCACCAGCACTAGATCTAGTATACTCTGGCCCCACGAAAGTTTTTTCTTTGGTTTTATATTTGCCGTTGTTATTGATATATGTCACACCGACAGTGATGGTGCCTGTGATATTTAGCACATCGAATACTGCCTGGACCATCGCCTGATATGCGTTATGAGCGTCATTGAGGCCAACCATAGCACCAGTGACAGAAGTGCTGAATGTTTCTGGACCGGCACCCTTGTAGTCTACTGTACCGAAGGTGTCGGACAGTTTAAGGATTTTGTTACCCTGACAGATATACACGAAGGCTGGGCTGTTTGGAGGTGATACAACACCGATCCATTGAGACTCAATATCTAGCGTGTAATAAGCACCGTTATTATCCAGGTCGCGGACCAATATCTTGTTTGGAGTGGTGAATCCATCGGTCGGCACAATGAACTGGAATTTATTATCCCAACCGATACCGACAATTTCAGGTAGTGCGCTCGTGTTGATACTTTTGAATAAGCGATCAATGTCTTTATCGACATTAAGAATTTGGATAATGTTCTGAAGCTGGGGCTGGGTGTCTGCCGACAAAAGCCCACCCGTAGATGGAATCATCAGTTGGCCTTTATAGTTGACCACGCCATAAGGTGACGCGACACCAGCAGCTCCATAATTCTGTTCGGTAACTCCCCACACGACGAATGACTGATTGCCATAGTTGATCGTTTGTTGCTCAAGAGTAGCTTGTTTTGAGATACCTTGAGTGTTACCGAACAGAATCGTAAGTGAAGGTATACCCTGACCGTTGCGGAAGCCAATTATAGAAGCAGGGTAATAGTTTGTGCCTTTTGAAGGCTCTGAGCGAAATCCGCCATTAGCAGAAGAAAAGTCAAGCGCGAACTCGCCATCACCACCAATGAAGACTTCACCGGTATTGTAACCGTTTTCATCTTTAACACCGAATAGTACCGGTCGGCCATTAGTTTCGATTGCGTTATCAGCACGAGGTCCATCAGTAGAGTTCGCAGCAGGAGGATTACCTCTACCAATATCAATAGCGAGTGTGCCGTTGTCTTGTATGCTTTCCTGTTTTAAATCAAGGCCACCAGCAAGCATAAGCATGTCTGAGTCTTGAATTGTTCCACCATTCGCGGCGAGCGCAATATAAAGATTCCAATAGGTAGCCCCTGAAGGCTCCGCCCCGAAGTCAGGTCTGGTAATGGTCAAGTATTCAGAGCCGTCCTCGTCCCAGGCGGATCGTGGTGCGCTGATATCCTGCTCGAGGATCGGTGAAATAAGGGTTTCGCCGGTTGCCGATGAGTAAGTGTAGCCGTAATAAATTTTGTAGTCACCGGAAGCGGTTATGCCAGTCGCAGCAGCCGTCAGTGGACTCGCTGGATCAGTAACAAGATCATACTTGACCACATCGAAAGTCGCGCTTTCGAGGTCGATGTAGCATATCTTGTCGCCATTGGTACCGTTCAATAGAAGAACAGAGTTGAGGACCCTAATGAAGGTAGGTTTACCTCCATTGTTAGTGGTAATGTCGTTGTCGCCACCACCGCAATCGGTCCAGGCAGAATCGCCTATTTGACAATATCTAAGCTTGTCTTCGTCGGCTGTGAAGAAATAGAGCTGGCCTTCCCATGTAGCAGGGAAAATTTCGTAAACAGTTCCAACCGTATCTGGAAGCCACTTCTCAAGAGAATAACGAGGAGTCAGGCGTCCTTCCAGGGTTAGCCTCATATCCTTACTTGAGACAAACTGGTTGCCTTCAGCTAATCGTGCGCCATTAAGAGACAGACCACCGGACCAACCGTTAAGGTCGAGGCTTCCTATATTCCGTTTAGGAACTTTTACTGGATCTGTAACCGTTGACATTAGTAGACACCTCCAATACTACTGTAATCTTCTCGAACAGCTTCATCCGCCTCCGATGTCTGCATATTAGCCATTTTGTGACCCTCAAGTATTGCAGCATATTTTTGAGCGTATGAAGGTGACAGGCCACCTTGAACGATATCAGGAAGACTGGCGTTCTTGGCCGTACCAAGTACAAGCAGATTCCGAGGGACTGGCAAGTCAAATAAGTCTGTGTTATGGCCACCGGTGGTATCGTAGGCCAACCGGATAAAACTGTTCAATATATCAGTATTAACTGTTCCACCAATTTCGGTATCATTTAGTGCTCGTGAGAATACAAGCTTCTGATTAACATAAGTGACGCGTTGTAAGCGCGAGTAGTAGTCGTTTCGTGAGGTTATCTGACTTGGATCCACTACGTCCCAAATACTCACAGCAGAGCCATCCTGTGTGATTGTCAGTGGACGATCAGACACCGCTATAGGCCGTAATGCTCCGGCTGGTAGATCAAAGGTATCAGTTATAGTGGCGATCGTGCCAATTTCTTTGGCGTTCTCTCTAAGATAAAGCCAGTTGATAGGTGCGCCACTCGGGTCAGTCTCTTGCTCGAGTTCGTCGAGGAATAAGTTACACCACATAATAGTATTTTCAATTTCTATAATGCCGTCTGCGTCAGTGATGTCATCGATCTGGCGACCATAAATAGTTAAGTACACTTCTTTAGTGAACTGTTGCAATAATGCTAGTTTCTGTTCTTCGGTCATAGTTGTCGCCCCCTCTTGACGCTAATTTGTTTCTTTTCACGGCTGAAGTTCGGCGTCTTAGCTAAAACAGGGATTTCGCCTTGTCGTGGCTCAAACGAAGCTCTTTGAAGCTGTTGTGGTTGGAAGCTGAAACCAGGTGCGCTTAACGTGCCTATGTTTGTTTCAAATCGAGGTGAGCTTCCGCTACCTCCTCGTCCACCGCCGCCCTTCTTCCAGTAGTATTTCTGTTCTTTTATAGCCCCTGCGTCTAACAGAGCCTTATCCAGATTATACAGCTTCTCAGCATAAGCGACTAGCTCTGGATCACCTGACTCCATCAAATCGCGCCAGGCAGTGACACCCACGCCACCAGAATCAGAGTCGGTTTTCTCATAAGCGATAGCCATATCTGGCTCCACGTTATATTGCTCGAACACTTCATACCTTGCGATTTTGTCTCTAGTCTTTTTCAATGAACTCTCAGGAGTATTGCCGTCAGCTTCGTCGCGGTCCATCCGGAACTGCCACCCAGCAATCGCAGCCTCATATTCACCACGCTCTGCGCGTGTCTGGACTGATTCATCTGAGGATGGTGTATAACCGTATTTTTCACCAAACTTGTATTCTTCGAGATCTGAGCGAGCGTTCATCTTACTTGCTTCAGAAGAATCTTCGTCAGCCTCAAGTTCGGCCAATCGGTATTCAGCACCTCGGACAGCATTGCTATAGTCGCCAGTCTTAGCAAGATCACCTATTCCATCAGCTGTCATAGGTATTCCTTCTTCGGTAAGCTGTTTTCTCTGGTCCTTTAAGTTTTCAGCGTTTTCATATCGATCAGCTTCTTTAGTAGGAATATCGCCATAAGTCTGAACACCTACGCCGAATACGCCAGGGATGTTCATTAAAGCTGATTTTGCGAAATCACCGGTATCTTCATAGGTGTCTTCAATACCTCCATAACTTAACGGCACTAGGGAGTTTTTGATTTCTTCACCAACATTGTATTCTTCACCGAATTTGTCTGTTCGATCGAATGGTCCGCTACCTTCATCGCTAGGACCAGATTGTAGGTACCTGGAAGCTAACCCGAGAACAGGGTTGAATTTATTCTGTAGAGCGTCTATGCCAACATCAAACCGACTCGGATCGCCGAAGCCATCGCCAAGCGTTACCATATCGCCAGTAGTAGAACTCTTCTTCTGACCAGTAGCCAGACGAGCTGCCAGCACAATGTTTTGCTGTAAACCACTGAAAATATCATAACGAGTGTTGCCTACTTTGATCTTCAAGAAGTCAGAGCTTCGTGGATCTTTTTCGACTTCTACACCAGGTATGGCGTATTCAAGTAAGCCAGTAGTAGCTGTCGCAGCAGCCATAAATGAACCCATGTTCTTCAAAGCAGCCTTGCGAGCCACAGGACTTAATCGTTGGTAAAATCGAGGGTTAAGCATATTCAATCGAGAAGCCCATAATCGAGGAGCGAAGAGTGTAGAGGATAGCGCCTGAATGTGTTTATCGGTGATGCCGCCAGCTTTACCGCCAGTACCAGTAAAAGTATTCACAACTTCACCAAGATCCTTCAGTTGAGTATCTGTCATCTTAGCCAGCTCATCGATACCGCCAAGAGACTTAATGTATTGTTTCGCGACGTTATAGCGCAATTTAGTCAAACCACCTGTGTAAGCACGGTTAGATCCGGCCACACCAATTTTTCCGTAAACAGGGATCTTCTCAAGGATATCCTTAGAAGACATAAGCTCTGCACCTTCGCCAATAGCACCAGGCAATCGAACGCCCATTTTATCTGTAATCATAGTGAAGGCGTCATCGTTTTTGATCGCGTTCATAGCTGTGTCGAAGGTCTTGCTATTAAGAGCGTACTTCACAGATTCCTTGTTCGCGTTCACCCATTGAGGGAAGTTCGTAAACATAACACCAGAACCTTGCCTGAGCCCCATTGAAAGGTCAAACGCCGTCATAGCAGTACGAGGTATACCGGCGATATCAACTACCTTCTCGCGCCAAGTTTTAGGAGCCTCTTCAAGAGCCTGTTCTATTATGTTAGCTATTTCGTCGCCTTCTTTACCGAAGACTTTTCTTATAAGTTGAAGTTCACTAGGAACAGGCTTACCGCTATCGGCACCCCAAATCTTACGCAAGCCACGCTGCGCTGTAAGTTTTTCAAAGTCACGAAGACCAGATCCCTCAACCGCGTCAAGCAGACTGTTTTGGACCTCTGGATCCACAGTTGCAGGGTTAAATTGAGACTCAGACAATTTACCTTTGAGTTGGCCAAGTTTTGCACGATAACCGGCCTCACCACCACCGGCTGACTCATAGGAACCTCTACCAGCTGCGATCCTCTGGCCACGCTCACCAGATCGAACTTTAGCTACATCATCATAAGCACCTTGAGCGTCTTCAACCGCGCTCAATAATGCGTTTACTTCAGGGGTAGTGGTCACAACCTCATCACCAACAGCTTGTCTAGCAGCAGATTCCATAGCACCTTCGTTCGCAGCAGCCACGCTTCCGCCACGCTGTAACGGAGCACCTTGATCAAGTGCTTCACGAGCTAATTGAGTATCAGATCTAAGAACCGGATTACCAAGATTATCGACTTCAGTGTTGCCGAATCGAGCAGTCTGTAAATTCTCTATCTTAGCCAAAACTTGACTTTCAATAGCTTGCTTGGCTGCCTCAATTTCAGGGACAGTAGCGTCAGGATTTTCTCGTAAGAAACTGTCCAATTCATCATTGCCTTGAGCGATTACACCTTCAATATCGTTTTTGTGTTGGAACGCAGGACGATCCAGTGGAGTGTCAAGAGAAGCAGCGTTTTGATCATCTAGTTTATTAGTTAAACTTTCAAGTGCTCGCTTCGCGCCGGACCGCTGATAAGCAGGAACATCGAGGTCGTTGGCTTCGAGGGAAAGCTCGTCGATTCGAGACTGTAGGTTGGCTTCGTCGGTCATCTGACTCGGAAGTGGGGTGTCTCGTTGGAGCTGTCCAGGCTCGACAGGTTGGTTGTCGA
>Ga0306912_1001043_pt1 | contig 13661 bp, 13 predicted proteins | sample AntRauFillE10628_FD_190443 | JGI IMG/M metagenome (GOLD analysis project Ga0306912, IMG submission 190443) | Saline lake microbial communities from Rauer Islands, Antarctica - Metagenome Filla E10 #628 (v2) (version 2) | ecosystem: Environmental > Aquatic > Non-marine Saline and Alkaline >... | reverse complement strand
CTGGATCGTGCTGATGATCCCGCCATGCAGTTTGGCTACGGACGCGATGATTTTGATCCTACGCAAACCACCGAATCAATTGGTAACGACTGGGTACGGGCAAGTGAGCTTGGCATGATGAACCTTCATCGCGTGGTTCCTAACCTGCTTGACTGGATGGGGGAGGAGGGCGAACCCTATGATGAAGTGAAAATGCGCTACATGCAGATGTTCGTTCACTGGGGGCGTATGACTGAGCGGGTGATTACGGCTATTGGTGGGTCTCGCGAAGAGCACAAGCGATTTGGCCAGGAAGGCCCGGTATATTCGGCAATTTCAAAAGAAGAACAGCAGCGCTCCATGGCGTTTCTTGATGAGCATCTGTTCGCTACACCTGAGTGGCTGCTCGATCAGGATCTGCTTCGAAAGTTCGAACATGTCGGTACGGTGGAACGCGTTCGATGGTATCAGTCAACAGGGTTGAACGCACTGCTTGCCCCGCACCGGCTGGAAAGGCTGGTGGAACAGCACGCCATGCTGGGTGATGCTGCTTACGGTCCGGCCAAGATGCTGGACGAACTGCGAGAGAGTATATGGAAAGAAATCAGCGAGGGAGATGTGCCCGATACATATCGGCGAAATCTTCAGCGAGCTTGGCTTGATCGAATGGAATACCTGCTGACGGAAGCCGAAGCTGACGCTCCGAATCCACCGGGTGATTACCGGCCCGATGTTGGCATGGAAAATCTTCGAACCGATTTTCACATTCAACAGTCGGATATTCGACCGCTGATCCTTGAGCAGCTGCAGATGCTTAAAGACAATGTTGACAATAGAATAGGAGGCACATCAGACCGATACGCCCGAACGCATTTAGAGTATGTGCAGATGCGATTAGAGGCACTGATTTGAGCTTTGAAGATGAGTTCCGGATCGTGGCATTGATTCAACTAATACCATGAAGTACCTTGTAACAGAAGAGGACTTTGCAAAACCTGGTTATGCATTAAATCAGGTACTTTGATAACCGTTATTTTGCTTACACGCCGTTAGGAGATTCCGCATCAGAGTGCGGAATGACTTTTGAGGTAGTTTTGCAAAGCCCTCTATAAATCAATCATAAAGTGAGGTTTCATGGCTCAGAGAGCACTCGGAAATCCTTCAGGCGATTTTTTCAATTTAACAGACGAAATCATTGAAAAAGGGCTTGAGGCATCAAGGACAAGCAGCCGTCAGCGGATAATTTTTCCCGTTCAGCGAACCCAGGAGTCACAGGTTCAGCGGCTTCTCAATTTCATGCAGCCGGGCACCTACATACGCCCGCATCAGCATCCGATGCCGCATGCTACTGAATCGATCGTTCTGCTGAAGGGCGCCATCCGGTTTTTCACTTTTGATGATGAAGGCAATCGCTTGTCTGATGATAGGCTCTCTTCAGGTCGGCTGCCTGCCGTAATTGATATAGAACCGAACGTATGGCATAGTTTCCTGGTCATGGAAAAGGACACTATTATCTTTGAATGCAAAAAAGGCCCGTATAATGCAGATACTGACAAAAAATTTGCCGACTGGTCGCCGGAAGAAGGGGACCCCGAATCAGAGATATGGATGAAACAGATGCATAAAAAAAATTCCGGGTTATGAAATATCAGCACTCCATCTGGGAACGTGACGCATGGCTGAATCCACCTGACCTTTTGATCGTGGGCGGTGGGATTGTCGGTGCGTCCACGGCACTTTTTTACAAACAGAAGTATCCCGGTCATGAGGTTTTGATTGTAGATCGTGGCATTGCACCGCTGGGCGCCAGTACCCGAAACGCAGGATTTACATGTATCGGGTCAATATCTGAACATCTGGCGGATATTGAAATCGCCGGACTGGAGACAATACTGTATCGGATTGAGCGACGCTGGAACGGGCTGAATCTGCTTCGCGAGACAATGGGAGAGACTCAGATTGCATATGAGAATACAGGCGGGTACGAAATTTTTACCGATCCAAAGATTTTCGAAAAGTGCATGGATCACATTGATTTAATGAACTCGTATCTTCAGGATCGCCTGGGCCTGGACGATGTCTATTCAGTAAAACAGCATAACGGATATCCGGCAATTTTCAACAGAGTAGAGGGAGCTATCCACAGCGGTAAGCTGATGCGGAGCCTGCACGACCGACTTGCAAAACCCGGAGTTCGAACGTTATGGAACTGTCCTGTAACGTCAGTAGAACCGGGAGCCATTGAGCTTGAGTCAGGAGTCCAGTTGAAATCTAAAAAGACTGTATTGGCAGTGAACGGATTTGCATCACAGCTGACTGATCTTGCGGTGAAACCGGCGCGCGGCTATATTTTTGTAACGAATCCTATTAACGAACTCCGGTGGAAGGGCACTTATCACTACAATGAGGGATATGTCTATTTTCGGAATGTAGGCGACCGTCTGCTTCTTGGAGGAGCACGAAATATTGCGAGAGAGGACGAGACGACCGATCAATTTGGGACAAATGAGACGATCAAGTCCTGGCTAATTGATTTTGCCAATGATGTTTTGAAACTGCCGTTAGAGTGGAGTATAGAACAGGAATGGAGCGGCATCATGGGGATGACAGAGACCAAGGAGCCGATCATCAAAGAGATCAAACCGACCGTATACGCAGCCGCCGGCCTGAGCGGTATGGGAATCGCGATCGGGATGCAGGTTGCGAAAGAGGTGGTTGAGTGTCTGGAGAAGTGAGCACTGGAAGTCATCAGAGGTTCTTCGTCGAATAGGGCGCTTTTCAGTGATGAAAGAGCTGTTTCTTGATGAATTAAAAACCACTAAAGATTCTTCGTCGCGAAAGACGCTCCTCAGAATGACGGGGCAAATCAGGTGTGTAAGTATGCGGCGTATCGGTGTCATAAATGTGCAAAGTTGGGAGTGACGCCGGTACTGAGTCTTATCTATCATCTGAGTTTTTCAGATACTCTTTGTAAATTTCTAAAAACTCACTCATCATCATAGCGGTGGCTCCCCAGAGCGGAACTCTGTGAAATGACCAGTAGGGCACATAAAAACTGTTCTCGGAGAGGTCCCAGCGCTCTTTTTCAATCTGTTTATCAGAAATAAGTGTATCCAGCTTTACGGTGATGATCTCTTTAACCTCATTCGGGTTCCGCTGCATAATCGGTTTATGTTTCAGAAAACCCACGATAGGCGTGATCCGGTTGTTGGTTCGGTAGAGGTAAAAGGGAGTGAGTGATCCCATCACATTTATTTCATCGGTTTCAATCCCAATCTCCTCATGTGTTTCCCGCAATGCTGTTTCGATGATCGATTCACTCTCTTCAGATCTCCCGCCAGGGAAACTGATCTGCCCCGCGTGCCGGATGGAATCGGTGCGAAGCGTCAGTATGACATTTAGATTGTTGTTGCCGTCAGGGTAGATGGGGACCAAAACGCCACTTGGATGTCCGCTGCTGTCAATTGATTTTTCAGGAACGCCCACATTAGAATCAACTGGTTCAGGCATCATTTTCATCTGAGCTTTTCTGCCGGGAAGTGGCTCCTGAAGCCGTTTTGTTAAGTAGTTTTGAAATAGATGATTCATACGTAAGTCGGCAGTATCACTTATGGTAAGATGTAGATGTTAGTTGGAGTATGTTCCGATTTTTGTTGTGTTAATTATCAACTGACAGAACTCTGAATGGGAACATATCATTCTTTAACATTAAATAATATTCAGATTGCCGGCTGTTAAATAATGAAGGAACCGGAGCCTTTTCAATAGGCCATTTTATCGTCTTTTTCCTGCCATTCTTCAAAGAGCTGAATGGCACGTTCCCTTTCTATGGATGTGGTTGAGATAGTTCGCTCATCATCTGGAACAGAGAGCTCATCATAGATAAACGAATCATCAAAACCGGCGTCGGCAGCATCGTGGCGATTGGCAGCATAAAAAATTCGGTCGGGACGCGCCCAGTATATTGCACCCAGGCACATAGGGCAGGGTTCGCATGAGGTGTAAATATCACAGCCGGTCAGCTGAAACGTGCCAAGATGGTCGCATGCGTTACGGATGGCTACAACTTCGGCATGGGCGGTCGGGTCGTTGGAAGTGGTAACCCGGTTGAATCCCTCACCAATAATGTCTCCGTCTTTCACAATCACACAGCCAAACGGGCCTCCGTGATTATCATTCATCCCTTTACGGGCGAGATGAATAGCGCGGTGCATAAACTTTTTTGTCATAATTATAGTGCTCTGTTTTGATTTACACTGCGTAAAGTATCTGATGCGGACCGAACAACCAATACCCATTTAATTAATGATCAATTGTTGGGCTGTTTTCTGTGGAAGGAACATTTGAGTGATTGATATTGTATAGATTCTGCGTACGAAGGTGGCAGATATTCAGTATTTTTAGCCCCTTGAAACAGAAACTACACTTTTAAATCAAAGATATTTATATGTCACTATTAGTTGTGGGATCGGTTGCATACGATGGAATTGAAACGCCTTTTGGAAAGAAAGACCGGATTCTTGGCGGATCGGCTACCTATATCTCTCTTGCCTCTTCCTATTTCACAGACGAGATTAATCTGGTTGGCGTGGTTGGCAAAGACTTTAGTGATGATGATATTGAGCTGCTCAAAAGGAAAAATATTGATCTTGAAGGACTTCAGATTGATAAAAGCGGCAACACCTTTTTCTGGAAAGGGAAGTATCATCATGATCTCAACATGCGCGATACGCTGGATACACAACTGAACGTATTTGAACGATTTGATCCCGTAATACCGGACTCTTACAAAGATGCCAGATTTGTAGCGCTTGGTAACATTGAACCAAGCCTTCAGGAAAAAGTACTTCAACAGGTTACGGACCCGGCTCTTGTCGTGATGGATACCATGAATTTCTGGATTGAAGGGACGCCGGATGCACTTAAACAAACACTGAAAGGAGTGGATCTGCTCGTGATAAATGATTCGGAAGCCCGCGAACTTGCTGATGAACCCAATCTTATTATTGCCGCAAAAAAAGTACGGGAGATGGGGCCGGATTCATTGATCATTAAAAAAGGTGAGCACGGTGCGCTTCTATTTACAGGTGACGAGATCTTTTCTGCGCCCGCCTACCCTGTGATTGATATTTTTGATCCGACCGGTGCGGGAGATACATTCATGGGCGGACTTCTCGGATGGCTGGCCTACACCGATGATTTGTCGCCTGAAAATATGCGCCGGGCGGTGGTTATGGGATCTGTCATGGCAAGTTTTTGTGTGGAAGAATTTGGTCCCGATCGTCTGAAAAATCTGACCGAGGAAGAGATCTACGACCGATACAAACAGTTCAGAAATCTGAGTGTCATTCCTGAGATTGAGTCGTAATGGAGAACATTATTTTTCTTGCGTCCGGTAATCCTCATAAAATTGAGGAGATGCAGGATCTTCTCAGAACGTTTGATATCAGACTGGAATCTACGCTCGACTACCCAAATGCAAAAGAGGTGGTCGAAGACCGCCCGGATCTGGAAGGCAACGCGATAAAGAAAGCCCAGCACTGGTACGGAAAAACAGGACTGCCATCTCTTGCAGATGATACAGGGCTGGAAGTTGATTCGCTTGGTGGTGCCCCGGGTGTATACTCGGCACGATATGCAGGAGAAAAGGCCACATATGAAGAGAACACTCAAAAACTTTTGAAGGAACTGGAAGGGAAATCGGATAGGACCGCTCAATTTCGAACCATCATTGCTTTTATAGATCCATCCGGGAAACAGCATTTTTTTGAGGGAGTGTGCCGGGGTGAGATTATAGCTAAAAAAAGAGGAGAAAAAGGATTCGGCTACGATCCGGTATTTGTTCCAGAGGGTTATGATCTAACATTTGCCGAACTTAATAGCGATGATAAGAACAGAATTAGCCATCGCGGAAAGGCGATGCAGGCTTTTTTATCGTTTTTGAAGGATCAATAAAGATGTCATACACTTAGTTTTTCTGAAAAAATATATTAAGAAGGCTTTGCAAAACCAGGATTTCAATTTTACGCACCGAGCGCAGCGATTCCAACGCAGTGATAACGACGAAATCTGACAAAAGCACGGTTTTGTAAGGCCTTCTATAAATCCAATTTGACAAAGTTCTACTACGAAATACGCATATCTGGATGAACGGCACAATTTCAGAAGGTTGATCGCCCCTAATCCGAATAAACAATCAATGATATGCGCTTGTCACTCAAACCATTTTTCATGGTTAGCTTTCTTCTAACTTTGTTTTTCAAGCTATCTGAAGCAGAAGCACAGTTCTATTTTGGAGGTAACGAGCAAATTCAGGTGACCGATATCAACGGTCTGAATCCCACCGAGTTTCTGGATGAGGCGACCGAAGGATTGGCGGTTGATACCACGAGAGGGCTTCTTTTCTATTCAAACGTCTCATCAAGATTCAATCCAACTGTAGAAAAAATATCCCTGGATGGCACCGGCATGGAAGAGATATTGAGTGACAATGATCTGCCGGTCAATGATATATCACCAGCTGGACTTGCACTGGATGAAGGCGGTATGATCGTTTATATAGCTGATGGCCTGAATGACGGACGTATTCTCTCTGTGAATTATGACGGGTCAAATCCTCAAATTATTATTGCAGGAGATTCGGATGGCGTGACCTCCGGCATTTCTGATGTAGCAGTGGATACGGTTAACAATAAACTATATTGGGCGAAGACAAACGCCATCATGCGTTCAGATCTTGACGGTACTAACATCGGGATGATCGCTGAAGTTGATCCTATATCCGGACAGGAGGATAATCCGGTGAGGGCATCTCTTCTCCCGGCGTCTCAGCGCCCCTGAGGTAAAAGTAAACAGCGTCATTTTTTCACCGCAGAGTCGCAAAGGCGCTGGTTGAAGGTGGGGTTGGTACTCTTATGATTATCAAAGTTTATTGACCATGCGTTTGATTCCATATTTCATCCCCGGACCAATATGAGTATGAATTTCAATAGCAGAATCAACAATTATTGTACCTATCTGATTTTCAGTCATAACGATATGTTTCAAGAATTATATTCACTTATATGATCCAGGCTAATGAAACTCCTTACACTTTTTTATTCTCCCGGCGTCTCAGCGCCCCTGAGGTAAAAGTAAACAGCGTCATTTTTTCACCGCAGAGTCGCAAAGGCGCTGGTTGAAGGTGGGTTTGGTACTCTTATAATTATCAAAGTGTATTGACCATGCGTTTGATTCCATATTTCATCCTGGATGATTTGAAATTCAGAAGATACCCCAGTTTGCAGTTGCCCAGTTTTAGATAGGTAAGGAGCTGCGCTTTATGAATATCGAGCAACGAGGTAACCGTTTTAACTTCAATAATTACTATTTGATTAACCAAAAGATCAATTCTGTATCCACAGTCAAGTTTTATTCCTTTATACCGAAGTGGCAGATTTACTTCTTCCAATACAGTCAGACCGCGATGATCTAATTCATGAACGAGACATTTCTGATATGCGGATTCAAGCAGTCCCGGACCAATATGAGTATGAATTTCAATAGCAGAATCAACAATTATTGTACCTATCTGATTTTCAGTCATAACGATATGTTTCAAGAATTATATTCACATATATGATCCAGGCTAATGAAACTTCTTACACTTTTTTATTCTCCCGGCGTCTCAGCGCCCCTGAGGTAAAAGTAAACAGCGTCATTTTTTCACCGCAGAGTCGCAAAGGCGCTGGTTGAAGGTGGGGTTGGTACTCTTATGATTATCAAAGTTTATTGACCATGCGTTTGATTCCATATTTCATCCCCGGACCAATATGAGTATGAATTTCAATAGCAGAATCAACAATTATTGTACCTATCTGATTTTCAGTCATAACGATATGTTTCAAGAATTATATTCACTTATATGATCCAGGCTAATGAAACTCCTTACACTTTTTTATTCTCCCGGCGTCTCAGCGCCCCTGTGGTAAAAGTAAACAGCGTCATTTTTTCACCGCAAAGTCGCAAAGGCGCTGGTTGAAGGTGGGTTTGGTACTCTTATAATTATCAAAGTGTATTGACCATGCGTTTAATTCCATATTTCATCCTGGATGATCTAAAAATAGGAATCGTTTCCAACACGATCAGGCTTTGATTCAATCGGTCAAATGATTTTCTTATACCGATTGATCAAATAAATCGGAGCTATGGGTTTTACACTACTTGATGGCATTATTATCGTTCTCTACCTGGTTGCAGTGGCTGTATTTGGGATCTGGTTGGCCGGAAAACAAAATACCACGACCGACTATTTTCTGGGTGGACGCGATATGCCGTGGTGGGCTATTCTCTTTTCTGTGGTCGCCACGGAAACCAGTACGCTTACCTTTATCAGTATTCCCGCCGTGGCCTACGGAGGCAATCTGACGTTTTTACAGCTCACGTTTGGTTATATCATCGGCCGCATAATTGTCGCTTTCTGGTTTCTACCAGCATATGTTGAAGGCGAGTTTACGACCGCCTATCAGTTTCTTGAAAAAAGATTCGGTACGGGAATGAGGAAAGCAGCGAGCTCAACATTTATTGTAACCCGTCTGCTGGCTGATGGCGTCCGCCTCTTCGCAACGGCAATTCCTCTGGCTATTATTTTTCGTTTCGCCGGTGTGTTTGAGGCCTGGGGTGATGGCGCCGTGTACGTTCTGGCAATTTCAGTTATAGCAGCAATCACGCTTATCTACACATTTTTTGGCGGAATAAAAGCGGTCATCTGGATGGACGTGGTTCAGATGTTTGTCTATATCGGTGGCGCTCTTTTTGCGCTTATTCTTATGCTGGGTAAAATGCCAATCGGCCTGTCAGAAAGTTTCTCCGTTCTCGATGATGCCGGTAAGCTTCAGCTCTTCAACTGGGGCAGCGATCTGAGCTGGACGCAGTTTATTGCCGATCCGTACGTATTTTGGGTGGCTATTTTTGGAGGGGCAATCTTCTCCATCGCCTCACACGGAACTGATCAGCTGATTGTGCAGCGTCTGCTGTCGGTGGGCAACATTAAATCAAGCCAGAAAGCGTTGATATGGAGCGGTATTGTGGCCAGTCTTCAGTTTGGGCTTTTCCTGTTCATCGGGTTGATGCTCTATGTGTTTTATGAAGGAGCATCTGTTGCGGAACTGAATTTGCGAACGGCGGACGAAATTTTTGCGATGTTTATAGTGGATAACATGCCGGTTGGCGTGGCCGGATTGATCGTAGCCTCCCTGTTTGCCGCGGCCATGAGCAGCCTTAGTTCATCACTGAATGCCTTGGCATCCTCCACAACCTACGATATACTTAAACCGCTGTTTGGCGCAGCCTGGGACGATGCCAAAGAGCTGTGGGTGTCACGACTGATTACGATAGGGTGGGGTGTGATGCTCACCGGATCGGCATTTCTGTTTACGTGGCTGCAGCTCAGCGGCGATGAGCAACCCGCAATTGTTGAGCTCGGCCTCGGCATTGCCTCGTATACATACGGCGGGTTATTGGGGATTTTCATGCTCGGACGTCTGTTTGATAAGCCGGGTAAAACAGACGCCATGATCGGCTTCTTCAGCGGTCTGATTGCGCTTCTTTTTATGGTTGAAGGCCCCCTTCAGGAATTTTTGCCGGGAGAGGGACTAACTATCGCCTGGCCGCTTTACACGTTCGTTGGCGGCGTGATTGTGATAGCCGTTGCGAATCTTTCATATTACATTCGTAAAGCACTCTCCTCCCGATATTATGAAGATGTATAGTCGAACAACAGGTTTTCTATCTGCGAAAAGATAGCTTAGAATTTCTTAAAGGTATAATTTTGGATGGGAGTAAAATAACAGATTAACCACATTCAGGCATTCTGACCCACCATTGCCCTCCCCCCCGTCGGCCAAAAAAGCGGCACTCCCTGTGGAAGGAGAGAAATTATCTAAACGCAGGCATCTACAAACTACAACTAAAAACTTATACCTAAAAACTCAGAACTAACTCACTATCATTTCCCCTCTTCATTTAGTATCGTTGGTTGATCCATAAACGAACGATAAGTTAGCACTACCCGTATGCTCGATATTCAAAAAAGGCTTTCTAATACGTTTTATGCTCTGCTTGCCCTGCCGTCCACGGCCATGGGATTTGCCCTTTCGGTTCAGATAGCGGCTCTGAGCTGGCTTCTCACCTACCAATACGGGCTTGAAATATCTGATATCGGGCTGGTATGGGCAACTGGCCCTATTGCGGGGATCCTGGGGCAGGTCATCATCGGCATCATCAGTGACAACGTTTGGGTCTGGAACGGCCGGCGGCGGGTGTTTATCGTCATTGGAGGCACGCTCGCATCCATGATGCTTTTAGCTTTGCCGAACCTTGGTGTGATTCAGGCAGGACTGGGGCTCGAGGGCATCCTCGGCATTACTATCCTGATCTCAATGATTCTGGATCTCTCCATTAATGTATCGTTCAACCCCACCCGCTCCATAATAGCTGATGTAACTCCTGAAGGCCGTGAACGCACCAAAGGATTTACCTGGATGCAAACCATATCCGGATCCTTTGGCGTGCTCTCCTACTTTATCGGGGCGGTATTCGGGAATATTCCGCTGATCTATTTTGGCGTGATCCTTGTATTCGTGTTTTCGGTTATACCTCCTCTTTTTATCAAAGAGCCGAAATATCTGGGTCGATACGGCAAAGATGAGGATGCGATAGCAAAAGAAAAAACGGATACATCCAATGTGCCCGGCAGCGTAAATGATGCCTCTCTAATTGAAATATTGAAAGGTATACGACCTCTGTGGGGGTTTTTGATTTACGGAATCTATGCTATTGTGAAACGACTCAGCGGATTTGAAATTCCCGGCTGGTATTTTGAATTCTTTGCACTTGCTCTGTCGATCTATCTGGTGGGTGAGGCGCTCTTTAAGTCAGAAGAGGGAAAATCAAAAGAGGAAGCGGGACGCATCGGGTTCCAGAAAGTACTGGCTGCGCACTCTTTCTCCTGGATAGGTGTGCAGAGCATGTTTATCTACTTTTTTGCATTCGTTGATTTCAAGATGCCGGGCCTGAGTAATGAGGAAGTGGGAACTGTGGTGAACTGGAGTTTCTTTTCATTAAACTTGATTGCGGCTATCATCCCGGTACTGGCTCTTGAGCCGCTGGCTAACAAATTTGGCCGGGTAAAGACACACGGAACAGCGGTGGGTATCATGGCAGTGGGGTACCTGACCATCGTGTTTTTGGGCAATTCTCCCTATGTCCTGTATGTGCTGATGATGATTGTCGGCATTGGGTGGGCGTCGATCATCAGTCTGCCGTTTGCTATCATGTCACAAAAAATCTCACAAAACAAGATGGGACTCTACATGGGGCTTTTTAATCTATCCGTAGTGCTTCCGCAGCTTGTCTCCAGTTTTGCCGTAGGGGATATTGTCGGGGCTGTTGAAAACAAGACAATTTTGATCTTGGTATGTTCACTTACGACCGGATTTTCTGCCGTAGCCTGGTTCCTGGTAAAAGAACCTGTGGACGACCAGACCAATAATCCGGTATTGAAAAACGGAGAAATGGATGAGAAATAAAACGATACGGCAAATTAATCCTCATAAAAGTTGAATCATTGTGTGAATCTCTTATTTTCAAACAATCGATTTTGAACCTCTGAATAAAAACGGATAGAAACTCGTGGCAGAAACTAACGACCAGTCCAAAAAAGAAATTCCCACATCAGAAGGCCGTGGAACACTATTCGACAAATTTTTAAACGGAATTGAAATTGCTGGTAATAAGCTGCCGGATCCGGCCATGCTTTTCTTTTTCCTGCTGATCATTGTATGGGCTCTTTCAGCCCTTCTTTCACCGATTGATTTTGGGGAAGTACATCCCCGCACAGGTGATGAGCTGGTCATCAACAATCTTTTGACAGGGGATAATCTAGCGAGTTTCCTGGCCAATATGATCAACACGTTTGTGCTGTTTGCGCCGCTTGGTATTGTGCTTGTCGCCATGCTGGGTGTGGGTGTTGCAGAACACTCCGGCTGGATTGATGCGGGCCTTAAAAAACTTCTGGGTTTTACTCCAAAATCTTTTTTGACCCCCATGCTCATCCTGATTGCCATTGTTAGCCACACTGCGGCAGATGCGGGGTATGTTCTTGTTATTCCGCTTGGGGGGGTCATTTTCTATGCGGCCGGACGCCATCCGCTGGCCGGTATCGCAGCGGCATTTGCAGGTGTGAGTGGCGGGTTTTCGGCCAACTTCATTCCCTCGGCGATTGATCCGCTGCTGATGAGTTTTACGCTGGAGGCTGCCCGAATTCTGGATCCGACAATTGTTCTAAATCCTCTTAACAACATCTATTTTACGGGTCTGTCCAGTATTTTAATTGTGAGTGTTGGCTGGTTCATTACAGATAAAATTGTTGAACCGCGACTTGAGGGGATTGAAATAGACGGTGATGAAGATGATATGCCCCAACTTGAAACGGTTTCGGGCAAAGAGAGCCGTGCATTCTGGCTTGGTTTTGGTGCTATGATTCTGGGCCTCGTCGGACTGTTTCTCTGGGCGTGGCCTGAGGGATCCTCGCTTCGCGATCCAAACTGGAATAACCCCGAAGTGAGTTCCCTTTTCTCCTTCAGTGCGCCACTCATGCAAGCCATCGTACCCCTGATATTCATCCTGCTATTGATTCCCGGCGTGGTTTACGGATATGCATCCGGAAAATACAAGAGCTCCAAGGACATGATTGATAATATGACTAAGTCGATGCAAAGCATGGGATACTATATTGTGATGGCCTTCTTCTGCGCGCTTTTCATCGATGCCTTCGGCAAGTCGAATATCGGGCTGATGGTAGCCCTGAAGGGAGCGAATTTTCTTGAAGCCCTTGCACTTCCCGGCTCCGTTACGATCGTTGGGATCATATTTTTGAGCATGATTGTGAACCTTCTCGTAGGCTCCGCATCAGCCAAATGGGCACTAATCGCCCCAATCTTTGTACCCATGTTGATGCAGCTCGGCATCTCACCCGACCTGACCCAGGCCGCATACCGCGTGGGTGACTCCGTTTCGAATATCATCACGCCACTTCTTCCGTATTTTCCGCTTGTGGTAGTCTTTTGTCAGCGCTACGTGAAGAAAACGGGTATCGGAACGCTCATCTCAATGATGATACCCTACTCGATAATCTTTGCTGTTACGTGGACGATTTTCCTCCTTATCTACTGGTGGATTGGAATACCACTGAGTTTTGAATCAAATTATATTTACCCGGCGCCGTAAGGTTTGAGGTGAGAGAATAGGTGAAGGCATCCCTACTATGGGGCAAAGCCTTCTATAGATGATAGATTAAAAAAGGTCGGGCGTTTCGAAACATGCAGAGACATGGTATTTTTCTTGGTGGAGATCTGGCTCAGACTCTGAATTTATTTTTGGTCGAAAAGCCGGTTTAATCATTGAGTCCACTCCGTAAAGTCGATATCGGGGAATTTACCCCCTTATATTAGTTATATAAACCACTTTTTTTGCAAAAATAGACTTATCGGAGTAGGCTCAGTGTTCGATATTTAAAAGAGACCTGACAGCGCGCGAACGAAGTGAGCTCCTGTCAGCGTCTTACGTCAGGCAACACAACCCAAAACGCTGACAGGAATCCCGCAAAGGCTCGGGATGCGCTGTCAGGTTTTTATTCCGCCCAG
>Ga0306912_1001042_pt1 | contig 13687 bp, 13 predicted proteins | sample AntRauFillE10628_FD_190443 | JGI IMG/M metagenome (GOLD analysis project Ga0306912, IMG submission 190443) | Saline lake microbial communities from Rauer Islands, Antarctica - Metagenome Filla E10 #628 (v2) (version 2) | ecosystem: Environmental > Aquatic > Non-marine Saline and Alkaline >... | reverse complement strand
TCGTACATATATGTAATAGATGTTTTAGTATCCTGAGTAATGTGTTTTCAATGAAGATTGATGGGTGTTTATTTCCCAAGTATGGACAAGATGTAAATGTAAATGAAGGATATTTGCAGAAGCATTATATCAACTTGCGCCACAAATATAATCTTTTTTTTGAAATCGCAAATCTTTGGTTTAATTTTCATCCCTTCCTATGAGTTTCTCTCCCATCGTATGCAGGCTGCAACAATGAGAAAAAGAAGGAGCCTGAGCGTTGTATACTTCCACCCCTTCGACATGCCCGCTTCCGCATCCCTAGCTTTCGGATGCGACTCTCATCGGGATTCGCATCCTTTGCGTTAGCGCTGTGAAAGGCCACGGCCCCCGGGCCGTGGGTCCAAGCGCCAACTTGTTGGAGCGAAGGACCGACAGCCTGAAACATAGCGCCACGATCCGCCGCATAGGCGGAGAGGGGAACGCCCAAATCCCTAAAAAAACAAAGTAGAGAAAAGGAATGAAAAGAAGCCTTTATGGTAAATGGAAGGAAATGTTCAATGGATTCCCCCACTGGCCGCTAAAGGAATGCTGAGCAGAACGATGCCTTCACCGACCAAAATTGTAGCGATCAGAAAGTGTTCATCAAGCTCTTTTCTCCTTACAATGAGATTTTTTGCAATTTCATACAACCTTATTTATACTTTTTTGTATAAATTACTACATTTGCTGATCAATTAAGAAATCAAGCGGTACCTATCGCACAAAATATTTTACTATGAGTGATTCGATGCAGACGTTGGAGCAACACACCAAAAGCGATTATAAATTTGGTTTTTCCAACGAAATTGAAAGTGACAAGATTCCCAAAGGACTCAATGAAGACACCATCCGCCGGATCTCTGCCAAAAAGAATGAACCGGAATGGATGCTCGAATGGCGGCTTCAAGCTTATCAAATCTTCATGAAAATGACCGAACCCAACTGGGTGAATGTCAGCTACCCGCCCGTGGATCTCCAAAACATCGTCTACTACGCTGCGCCGAAGAAAAAGCCCCAGTACGAAAGTCTGGACGAGGTAGATCCGGAATTGCTGGCAACTTTCGATAAACTCGGAATCCCTTTAGAAGAGCAAAAAATGCTAGCGGGCGTTGCTGTGGACGCCGTTTTCGATAGCGTCTCGGTAAAAACGACCTATAAAGAAAAGCTGGCTGAGTTGGGCATTGTTTTTTGCTCATTCAGTGAAGCCGTTCACGAGTATCCCGAATTGATAAAGAAATACCTGGGATCTGTGGTGCCACAAGGTGACAATTACTTTGCTGCTTTGAACTCCGCCGTTTTTAGTGATGGTTCTTTTGTCTATGTTCCCAAGGGCGTCAAATGTCCCATGGAACTCTCGACCTATTTCCGTATTAATGAAAAAGATACCGGACAGTTTGAGCGGACGTTGATCGTCGCTGAAGAGCGCTCCTCTGTAAGTTACCTCGAAGGCTGTACTGCACCCATGCGCGATGAAAATCAACTGCACGCCGCCGTGGTGGAGCTCGTTGCATTAGACGATGCCAATATTAAATACTCCACAGTACAGAATTGGTATCCCGGCGATAAAGACGGTAAAGGGGGAATCTATAATTTTGTAACGAAACGAGGAATGTGTGCCGGGACGAACTCCAAAATCTCCTGGACACAATTAGAAACAGGCTCAGCTGTGACCTGGAAATACCCCTCTTGTATTTTAAAAGGCGATAATTCCGTCGGAGAGTTTTACTCTGTGGCCGTCACTAATAATATGCAGCAAGCAGATACCGGCACGAAAATGATACACATTGGAAAAAATACGCGCTCTACAATTATTTCCAAGGGTATTTCTGCCGGCTATAGCCAAAACTCCTATCGAGGCTTGGTGAAAATCGGCAAAAAAGCGGAAAATGCGCATAATTTTTCCGTCTGCGACTCCCTACTCATGGGCGATAAGTGCGGTGCGCATACTTTTCCATATCTGGAAGTGGAAAATAATACGGCCAAAGTGGAGCACGAAGCGACGACTTCAAAAATTGGTGAAGATCAGCTCTTTTACCTCATGCAAAGGGGTATGAGCGAAGAGGACGCCATCAATATGATCGTCAGCGGATACTGCAAGGACGTCTTTAATGAATTACCCATGGAATTTGCCGCAGAGGCGAGAAAGTTACTCGCTATTTCACTGGAAGGCAGCGTGGGATAATTGCCAAGCAAATTTGAAACATCAATAATAAAAAACGATATACGAATGCTAAATATTCAAAACCTCAGTGCTTCGATTGAAGACACGCAAATCCTTAGAGGACTCAATCTCGACATTCAGCCCGGAGAAGTTCATGCCATCATGGGGCCCAATGGATCGGGAAAGAGCACTCTGGCCAATGTATTGGCCGGAAGAGAAGAGTACATCGTCGGCGACGGCAGTAAAATTTCCTTTTTGGGAGAAGACCTCCTGGAATTTGACGTGGATGAAAGAGCTCGAAAAGGCATTTTTCTCGCCTTTCAGTATCCTGTAGAAATTCCGGGAGTGACTACGGCAACTTTCCTCAAGGAAATCATCAACAGCGTCAGAGAGGAGCAAGGGAGAGAGAAACTCAGCCCACCTCAATTGCTCAAGCTCATGCGCGAAAAGATCAAATTAGTCGATCTTCCTCAAGAGTTTTTAAAAAGATCCCTCAATGAAGGATTTTCCGGAGGTGAGAAAAAACGCAACGAAATGCTGCAATTGGCGCTACTGGAGCCCAAGTTAGCCATCCTGGATGAAACGGACTCCGGCCTTGATATCGATGCCATGAAGGTCGTTGCAAATGTCGTGAATGACTTGCGTCAAAAGGATCGCTCCTTTATTATTGTTACGCACTATCAGCGATTATTGGACTATATCGTCCCGGATAAAGTACACGTTCTCCACCAAGGCAGAATCGTAAAAACCGGAGATAAGAATCTCGCTCATGAATTAGAAGAAAAAGGCTACGACTGGCTTAAGCAAGAGGCTGCCGCTACTTCATAAATCACAACTTTCAAGGAACGACAGATATGACAACTACAGATAAAAATATCAGTAAGTTTATGACGCTCTTTCACGCATTTGAGAATGCGCTGAATGGCGAAAAAGACAATCCCTATCACGAGTGGCGGCGATCAGCCATTGACCGGCTGCAGCACCTCTCTTTTCCCCGAAGAAAAGACGAAGACTGGAAGTACACTCCGGTCACCCGTATCGTTACCCCGAATTATAGTGTGCCCACCAAAGGAAAGGTAAGCCAGGAGCAATTAGATGCCACTCGGATCCCAAATTTCGATGGCGTCCGACTGGTCTTTGTCAATTGTCAATTGAGAAAGGAATTCAGTGATTGGGAGGATTTACCCCAAGGCTTGACTGTGATGAACATGAATGAAGCCTTTCAACAACCAGCAATTCGTCAGTCCATTGAAAAACTACTCACTGACAATACGGAATACGGTAAAGACCCCTTCGTGACCTTAAACACCGCGTTTTCGATGGAAAATCGCGTCTTCCATGTCCAAAAAAACACCAAAATGGATCGCCCGATTCATTTTGTCTATCTCAATACAGAAGAAGATCAGCCCTATTTTGCAAACCCGCAGAAACTCTTTCTCATCGAAGAAGGGGCAGAAGCGAGCTTCGTGGAGTCTTTCCAATCCACTGCGCCCAATCGCGCGGAATACTTTAATAATATTGTCAATCGTTTTCAATTGGGCGCCAACGCAAGGGTGCATCACTACAAAATGCAAAATGAGAGTCGCGCAGGCTTTCAAATCAACAATACAGAAATTTTTCAGGGGAGAGATAGCGTATACTCCAATTACACCGCTGATTTAGGCGGGCGCATGGTGCGAAACAACCTCAGTGCCTACCAAAAAGGCGAAAATGCCACCACCAATCTCTACGGTGGCTTTATGGGTAGAGATCAACAACATTTCGACAGTCATACCTTAGTCGATCACGCGATCCCTCACTGCCAGAGCAACGAGCTGTACAAAGGCATTTTGACCGACAGCGCTCGCGGCGTTTTCAACGGCAAGGTCGTCGTACATAAGGATGCGCAAAAGACCAACGCGTTCCAACAAAACAGCAGTCTGTTGCTTTCCGATAAAGCGGTTATGGATGCCAAACCACAATTAGAGATTTTTGCGGATGACGTCAAATGCAGCCACGGAGCCACCATTGGACAACTCGATGAGGACTCGGTCTTCTATTTGCGTTCCAGAGGACTCACAGACCAAAAAGCAAGAGAAGCGTTACAAAATGCCTTCCTTCTCGAAGTGATGGAACGCATTCCCAATCCGGCGCTGAAACAATACATGGCCGATTTAATTACCCAAAAGTTTGAGGACGCCACTACAATCGAAGCTCTATAGCCATGAAAACCCAATCAGCACCCATATTATCTGATCTATTACCCGCCTCCGTGCGAGCTGATTTCCCCATTTTACAGCGCAAAATGAATGGCAAACCGCTGGTTTTTTTGGATACCGCAGCGTCGAGCCAAAAACCCCAGTCGGTCATCGATGCGATCTCTCATTATTATTCGCATACTCATGCCAACGTGCACCGCGGCCTTTACCAACTCAGCCAAGAGGCTACAGATGCCCACGAAGCCGCTCGCCTTCGGGCCGCTCGCTTCTTCAACGCCGCTTCAGAGAAAGAAATCATCTTCACTAAAGGAACGACAGATGGAATAAATACCGTGGCATTTTGCCTCGGTGAACACAGTATTCAAGCCGGCGATGAAATTCTCATCACCGAAATGGAGCACCACGCCAATATCGTACCCTGGCAAATGCTCGCTGCTCGAAAAGATGCCGTGCTGAAAGTAGTCCCCGTTCTCGATGACGGACAGCTGGACATGGATGCCTTTGACGAGCTTCTCACCGACAAAACGAAAATTGTAGGTGTAGTGCATATTTCCAATACTTTGGGCACCATCAACCCCATCGAAGAGATCATTGAAAAGGCACACGCAAAAGAAATTCCCGTGCTCGTGGATGGCGCACAATCCGCTGCGCATCAAAAAATAGATTTACAGGCGATGAAAGCCGATTTTTTCGTCTGTTCTTCCCACAAAATGTTGGGGCCAACGGGAGTCGGAATTCTGTACGGCCAGGAAAAATGGTTGAATGCTCTTCCACCCTATCAAGGCGGCGGAGAAATGATTGAGACCGTGCGCTTCGAAGGCACCACCTTCAATCAACTACCCTTCAAATTTGAAGCCGGCACACCCAACATCGCCGGCACAGTAGGCACTGCGGCTGCCATGGATTACATCGCCAACATAGGTATCGAAGCGATTGCCGCACATGAAAACAGTCTGCTGGATTATGCCATGAAGCAACTAAGGGAAATCGACGGCATTCAGTTCATCGGCACCGCGCCCCAAAAAGCCGGACTGATTTCCTTTCTGCTGGACGGGACGCATCCCTCAGATGTAGGTGTGCTGCTCGACAAAATGGGCGTTGCCGTTCGCACCGGCCACCATTGCACCCAGCCCCTCATGCAGCGCTACGGCATATCGGGGACCGTCAGAGCCTCCATCGGCCCGTACAATACCGCCGAAGACATCGATATATTGACGCAATCGGTCCAACGCGCCGCAAAAATGTTGAGATAATTATGCAACCAATCGACGACATACAAAATGAGATCATAGAGGAATTCTCCTTCTTCGATGACTGGATGGAAAAATACGAGTACATCATTGACCTCGGAAAAGACCTTCCCAAAATCGACGAGAATAAGAAAACCGAAGAGCACCTCATAAAGGGTTGCCAAAGTCAGGTGTGGCTCGATGCACAGGCTGAGAATGATACCGTTCACTTCTTTGCCGATAGCGATGCAGTGATTACCAAAGGGATTATCGCCTTGCTCATTCGCGTTTTATCGGGGCAGTCTGCCGAAGACATCGCAAAGGCTGAGCTGCATTTCATCGATACCATCGGACTCAAAGAGCACCTCTCTCCCACCCGATCCAATGGTCTGGTGAGTATGGTCAAAAAAATGAAAACTTACGGACTGGCTTTTGCCCATCAAAACTCCACGCCATCATGATTTCCGATACGCGCAAACAAGAAATAATAGACAAGATCAAAACGGTTTACGACCCAGAAATTCCCGTGGATATCTACGAACTCGGCTTGATCTACGAGATCGAAGAACCCAAGCCCGGACATATCGACCTGGTCATGACACTGACCACGCCCATGTGTCCTGTCGCTGATTCCCTGCCCATGGAAGTACAGGAAAAAGTGCTCGAAGTAGAAGGCGTAGATGACGTCAATATGAAAGTTGTTTTCGATCCCCCCTGGAACAAAAAAATGATGAGCGAAGAAGCCCAGTTTGCCTTAGACATGTTTTAAAAAAAACCATTTATGAAAATTTCAGCGCAAGACGAATACGGTTTACGGACCCTCATCCGCATCGCCAAAACGGATAGCGAAGAAGGCCTCAGCATTGCCCAACTCAGCGACTTAGAGGGCATTTCCCATTCCTACATGGCCAAGCTGACTCGCCATCTGCGACTGTCCGGTTTTATAGAAAGCACGCCCGGCCGTCGCGGAGGTTACATCCTCTCTCGCCCCGCCAATGAAGTCATCATCAGCGAGGTCCTCAAAGCCCTGGATGGCTCCCTCTTTAGTTCAGAATTTTGCCAGTCTCACAGCGGCGATTTCAAAGTCTGCGCCAACTCCGTCAATTGCAGTGTCCGCTCTCTTTGGCGCGTCGTACAACAGGCCGTAGATAGCGTTCTCACTCAGGTCTCCCTCCACGACCTCATCCACAGTGAAAGCCAGGCCGATCACATCTTACATCAACTTTTCGAACAGTATCAGCCCGCCGAAAATATGCTCACTAAATAGCCCTTTATATTTTTTAATGTTTTGGGTGTTTCCCCGACCGCCCTTCGGGCCGCTCGGGGTCGGGCTATGCAGGGGTTCCGTCCTAAAGGATCGCAAAGCGACCCTCCGGACCCCTCCGCCGATGGCGGAGCGCCCTTCCTATCCCTAACACGAAGCGGTCCTAAAGTCCCGCTATTTTGCATCCGCGCAAGCAGCCCAATATTTGCCGCTGAATTGCTTTTCTTTTTGACCCAGGCCAAGCGAAGGCATCCTGCGCGCTGGCTCCCCTTTAGGGGCTGGGTACGAGTGCGTGCCAAAAGAATACAGTGATAGCGACGCGTTGAGCGTCTTTCCAAGCTAGGATATGGGATCTCATGTACTTGTAAGCTCGATATTATAAAGAATCTACTATATTTAGGCTATAGAAGACCTTATGGATCAACCGTCTCACAAAAAGCAAACCGAAAACTGGCTCGAGCGCATGCAGGAGCAAAGCTGGGAACCCGAAATTATCATTTCTGGAATCGTTTTATATGCACTTTATCAGATGCCCGGACTCATCCAGCAGTTAGACCACTTTTTGCTCAACTATTCCTTTTGGATTTTTTCCTCCGGGACTGTAGATGACCTTCTCATTGCCCTTCTTCTGGTAGCCAACATCTGGCTCATCATTGGGTTTACTTCCCATTTGTTTTTGCGCAGTGTTTGGATCGCTTATATTGGATTGAGCTTTGTCTATAAAAAGGGTATTCAAACAGATCGTTTAAATTTTCGTGATCAATACCACCGATTATTATTTCGAGATGACGGATTCCGCGACACCATATACCGGCTCGAAAAATTATGTAGCACGACTTTTGCCATAAGTTTTTTACTATTTATGTCTATTTTAGGTGCATTCTTTGCTTTTTCTGTCGTAGCGGCGCTGATTGCAATTTCTCTGTGGCTTTTCACTGATTTTAATGATTTCAACTGGGTCGATACGGTCTTAGCCAGTTTTATCGTATTGTATATTATTGACTTCGTCAGTCTTGGATGGCTTAAAAGAATCCCCATTATATCAAGAATATATTATCCCATTTACCGACTCATGAGTTGGGCCACCCTTTCTCCTCTCTATCGACGTATCTATTATGGTCTTGTTTCCAATCATTCCAAATGGAAGTCCAGGCTGCTTATCTCCGTTTTCATCATCATTTCTGTTTTTCTCACTTTATCCATACGCTCTAAAACCAATGTAGCTGATATGCTAGCCTTACGCCTGAGTGATAAGGACAGAAAATCCATGTATCCAGGGCATTACCAAAACCTCATGGAGGACCAACCCTCGAATATTGTGCAAATTCCCTCCGATATTATCTCCGGGAAGACCTTGCGAGTATTTCTCGTTCACCGTACCGCTTTTGAAAGCCAATATATCAAGCCTCTTTGCGATTATAACAATACACCCGACAGCATTTCCATTGCTAGCTTAAAGATGGATTGTCTCGATGCATTTTATGATCTATCTCTGGACAATCAGGAGGTGGAAACCGATTTCCAATATATCAAAGCCCCAATAACCAATCAAGAGGGATTGGTAGCATACCTGGATATTAGCTATTTGGAGCGGGGAATGCACGATTTAACAGTTACCTACAACTTCCTGCATGACACGACGATAGACCCTCAAAAAGTAGCGGTCGTCGAATTTTACAAGTCAGAGGCCTTAGTGAGGACCTCATTCAGCGATACCACGTCCACAATGAGCAAGTAACACAAACTCACTTTGTCAATACAACTGCTCCATCGAATTCTTTCTGCATTTTAGACTCAACCATAGCTCGACCATGCAGATCTTTTACCAACAAACTCCGCAATCTCTCTACCTTTTATATCTGCAGAGCACGGGCTGTGAACCGGTGTCATTCTAGTGCATTCATCTAAAGCATCGTATGCGCTGCGGAATCACTTCAAAAGGATTGATCTGATTTAGACCATTGGACCTGCTCGCAAGACAGCCCATTCACTGGCTCCCTTTTCTCGCGTTTCTTTCCAAACAACAAATACAGCACCCTTCAGCAAACGCACTGAAAAACAATAGCCCGCACCGACAAACACCTACTATTAGGGCTATTTCATGAAGGTTTAACATCCAATTTTTGAATATTATAGCTAAACGCACTATTATTTTAGGAAATAGAAATTAACCCTTCAGTGAAAATATAGTATGAAAAAATTTATACCTAACATTCTTATCCTATTTATCAGCCTGTTTGCTCTGCCATTGAGTATGCAAGGGCAGACGGTGCTATTTACCGAAGATTTTAATTCAAACACTCAATATTCTGTAACTCAAGGGGGAGAGGGTAGTGATGGTACGAGTGATTATTTTTTTAGAACTGATGGTATGAATATTGACCAAAGTTATACATCTGCAACTGCTGATTTTTTTGCAGGACAGGATGTTGACGATGGTGGTTGGACTGGAAGTGCTAATCCATCTCAACTAACATGGAGTAACATAAGTATCTCTGGGTATTCTGGGATCGAATTTAGTGGAGAATTTGCATCTATTGCTACTGATAAAATAGATAATAGTGACTCTATATTAGTTGAATACCAGATTGATGGAGGAGGTTGGAATAATTTATTAGCCTTTGAAAACGATGGCGCAACATTTAATACTCAATTTGGTGAGGATACTAATTTTGATGGTATTAGTGATGGTGCGGATTTAACAGGATCATTTCTTGGGTTTACTAAATCAATAGCTTCTACTGGTAGTTCACTTTATTTAAGAATAACTATTGCTTTGGATTCTGATGGAGAGGATATTGCTTTTGATGAATTCCAGATAGTAGGAACAACAGCCGGTCCCACTGTCGGTTGGGACAGCCCATCGAGCACAGAAACCGAAACGAATAGCACTCAAACAATAAGTATTCCGGTATCTCTGAGTAATTACAGTGAAAATGTTGATCTAGATGTAACTGTAACGGGCGGAACTGCAGAAGCCGGAGACTACACGCTGAATACCACTAGTTTAAGTTTTACGGGAAATGGAACTGAAAATGTTTCTATCGATATAAACTCAGACGCAGATTCTGACGATGAAACCGTAGAAATTACTTTGACGGAATCTACCAGCACAGGAATTACTATTGTGCCGGATGTGCACACCCTCACCATTCTGGATGATGATTCAGCCCCACTCCCCACCGCCTTCATTAATGAACTTCACTATAATAACGATGGAGGGGATGTTGGAGAGTTTGTTGAAGTGGCCTTAATCAATAGTTTTAGCGGTAGTTTGTCGGACATCACCCTAACCCTTTACAACGGAAGTAATGGCGAACAATACGGTACTGAAACTTTAAATAATTTTACAGTTGGTACCTCTGCAGATAATTTCACATTCTACACCTGGTTGCCTAGTAGTATCCAAAACGGAGATCCTGATGGGCTAGCCTTGTCCTACCAAGGCACGGTTATTGAATTCCTAAGTTACGGCGGCACCTTCACTGCAACGGATGGCCCAGCTATTGGTGAAATGAGTACGGATATTGGCGTGAGTGAAACAGGTAGTACGCCCATCGGCCAATCTTTGCAGCGTATTGGAGACTGTGACGGTGAGAATTGCCCGACTGGACTTACCTGGACAGGACCTATTTCTGAGAGTCCGGGTGATATCAATACGGATGAAATCCTCCCCGTCGAGTGGCTCTCTTTCAGTGCGGAGCGTGCAGCGAATCGGGCAGGGGTCCGACTGGACTGGACTGTAGCTTCTGAGGAGTTTCACGATTTCTACGAGATTCAACGCAGTACTAATGGAGCTGCCTGGACGACACTGGGGCAGCACAGAGAAAACCCTTTCAGCGAGCAGGCGGCCCCACGCGGTGGTGATCTCCACTATCAATTTTTCGATGAGGCTCCGCTAGAAGGACTGAATCTCTATCGCATCCGACAGGTGGATATCGATGGCGCAGAGGACTACAGCTCAATAGAAAAAGTCTTGTTTTTTGGTGAAGAAAGTGCGTTCGCCCTGGCTCCTAATCCGGCGCGCGATCGACTATACTTTACCTGGCCTGCTGACTGGCAGGAGAAAAACGTCGAAATGGAGCTCATCAGCATGCAGGGTCAATCGCAATCGGTATACCGCGGTGAGGTCCCGGGAACATTGCGCTTACCCCATTTGCAGTCTGGCATTTACCAGTTGCTCGTGCGAGATCCCTCTGGTCAGATTATCGCACAAAAACGCGTGATCATCCAGTAATTAGAGGCCCATTTTGAGTTGTTTCCCTTTGATTGTGAAACTCCGGCGATGTAAGGGGGTAATTCCCCGCTCTCGAATGGCTTGAATATGGGTTTGCGTAGGGTATCCTTTATTGCTGTGCCATTGATAATCGGGATAGTCCAAATGCCACAATTGCATCAAGCGATCGCGGTACGTTTTAGCCAAAATAGAAGCCGCCGCTATAGAAGCATATTTTCCATCGCCTTTAATGATGCAATGGTGTGGCACTTCTTCAAAAGGGTCGAAGCGATGCCCATCCACCAGAATGCGATCGGGCGCTTCGGGAAAGGCCTGCAGTGCGCGGTGCATTGCCTTGAAAGAAGCCCGCAAAATATTTATCTCATCTATTTCTTCGGGACTGCAATAGGCCACCGCCCAGCGAGCAGCATGGGCTTCTACCCATTCCGCCGCCAGCTCTCGTCGCTTGGGCGTTAATTGTTTCGAATCCCGAATCATCTCCGGTATCGGCACACCAGCATCCAGGACCACCGCGGCAGCACAGACCGGCCCGGCCAGACAGCCGCGCCCGGCTTCATCGCAGCCGGCTTCTCGTCCGTCGGGATGATAATGCGGAGCGAGCAAAGCGCGTGGTTTATTTGATCTTGGTTTTGAAGATTTCACAGAGGAAATGTACTGAAAATTATCGACTCACAAAACGCGAAACAGGAAGCCAAAGATTGTGATTAGTGTCAAGCTTGTAGCATGAGAGTCAATTTGTATATTTGTCAGACAGGAAAAAAATAGTGTCATGCGAGCAGTCATTCAACGAGTAGAGCGGGCCGAGGTCCGCGTGGACGGAAAGATTATTGGTAAGATCGATCGAGGGTTGTTAGTCTTTTTGGGTATTGAAACCGAGGATGGCACAGAGGACATTCCCTGGCTGGCCCGAAAAATTGCCCGCATGCGCATCTTTTCGGACGCCGAGGCAGAATCAGAGGTTTCCGTCAAAGACATCAAGGGCGAGGTTTTGCTCGTCAGTCAGTTTACCCTGCACGCCTCGACAAAAAAGGGCAATCGACCGTCTTACATTCGAGCCGCCCGCCCGGAGCAGGCTGAGCCCCTTTACGAACAAATGAAGCGACAATTGGAATTGGAGTTGCCGGGAAGAGTAGCTACCGGTAGCTTTGGCGCCATGATGGAAGTCGAACTGGTCAATGACGGGCCGATTACTATTGGGATTGATTCGAGGGATAGGGAGTAGAAATGAACCTGCCTAATCCCTTCAATAGTGTGTTTTGATTATTTTTAAAATACCGTTTCCTGAACCGCGTAGGGGCGATATCTTTGTAGAAACAAAACAGCAAATACATTTCGAGCGCTGTAGGCGCGGCATCTTAAAAGCATGCGCGCGAGCCCTTCCCACATTTCCTTTCCTACTTTTTGAGTGGCCAAAAAGTAGGCAAAAAGCCCCCGGCCTGTCCTCACGGCCTGTCGTTCTATCACTCGCTTCTCTAAACCCCTAAAAACTCACCCGATGTCTGCTGCTTCACGCAGCACCCATCGGGCTCAAACACTACGCGGTTTACCACGCCTGGCAGCGTGGCCGTTCAGCTCGCTAAGAACGTCAACGGCCGTTTGCGAATGGCCGGAACTAAAATATGAATATGCCTGCGCGCAAGGCAGCCCGGTTCTTGGTGCTCTTTTCCTGGATGGTGGTTTTCTGCCTGCTCGGTACAGAAAAGGAATCCGGACCCATCACCAGTGATAGCGGCGCGCTGAGCGGAATTGCGTTCGCGGGTAGCGGAAAGAATCTAGAAAATGCAGCGAGTGCAATTTATCCTGAGAGAAAGAAAATGGTCCCAAAAAGTACAAACCCGCGAAAAAAGCATGAAGCGGTAAAAAGCGACCGCGGTTTTGCTACTGCAAAAATCACCTTTGATGGGTCCTTGATTTTTGTTTGCTTTTGGATCAAGCCAAAAGCAAGAAGAAAAAAAATATTTTTACCGACCTCCCAATGCTGCAGACCGAAAAAACAATACTCCTCGAAATCGATCCGTGAGTGTAATGTAATTTAGTGAAAATGACGAAGCCATTTTATGGTTCGCTCTGACAAGGCCTGCGCGCAAGGCAACCCGGTTCTTGGCGCTCTTTTCTTGGGTATCAACAAGAGATATTTGCTGTTATCATTTTGAAAATACCGTTCCTGAAACGCGAAACGGTGGCATTATATAAAAGCCGCGTAGCGGCGATATCTTTGTAGAGACAATACATGAATTACATTCAAGCGCCGTAGGTGCGGCATCTTAAAAACATCCGCGCGAGGCAGTCTTTTTTTGGTGATATTTGCTCGGGTATGTTTTTGATCTTTCGCCGCCCCCGGCCCCGGCCCCTAAAGGGGAGCCAGCCCGCTGTGGAATCCATGATTCGCGGCACTGGCGTCTGTGATTCTGACATCCGAAAAAACAATAAAAACCCGTTTCTCCTCAAAAAATACTGTCTCTAATCCTATCCATCCTTTCATCCTATAAATCTTAATTCAGACAAATAGGCACCCCCGCTGGGCACGCCCCACCAACGAGTTGGGGGCACGGCCACATCTATCGTCGTTCCTTTTTG
>Ga0306912_1001036_pt1 | contig 13713 bp, 10 predicted proteins | sample AntRauFillE10628_FD_190443 | JGI IMG/M metagenome (GOLD analysis project Ga0306912, IMG submission 190443) | Saline lake microbial communities from Rauer Islands, Antarctica - Metagenome Filla E10 #628 (v2) (version 2) | ecosystem: Environmental > Aquatic > Non-marine Saline and Alkaline >... | reverse complement strand
GAGCGCGGAAGTGAGGACGTGGGGCAGGTGGCTGATGTGGGCAACAATCTCGTCGTGACGCTCTGGCGAAGCGTGGGTGACGTGCATGCCCACTGCCTCCCAGAAAGAGCTGATTTGGCGCACGGTCTGCGTGGGTGTGTCCTCGAGCGGTGTCACGATACAGGCGGCGGCCTCAAATAAATCTCCGCGGGCATGCGCCATTCCTGTTTGCTCCGAACCGGCCATCGGGTGTGAGCCGATAAAAGATGCGCCTGACAGGTTCACGCCCTGTGCTTCCCGGCAGATGCGGCTTTTGGTGCTACCTACGTCAGTGACCAGGGCACCCGGCTCCAACTCTGGCGCGATTTGAGCCAGCAACGGAACAATCGTTTGAACCGGCGTGCAGATAATGACGAGCTGACTCTGTCGGCAGGCCGCGCCTGGAGTGTCGAAGACCTCGTCACACCAGGCGCGGCCTAGACAATTGGCACGGGTCTCGGCCCGCCTTGACCAAGACACGACTCGCTGCGCCAGCTGGCGTTCACGCGCCGCGATTCCTATGGATGCGCCGAGCAGACCCGGACCAAGTATGGTGATTTGATCAAACATGTCTTTAGATTTGTGTTTTCATCAATAAACAGGTTGCGGTGTTGTGATTGCAGTGTGCCTTTTACCTTGCGGCTGTCGTGGTGGAAGTTCATTAAAAGCAGACCAATTTCCAGTGCCAGTCCCAAATTTATAATGGCAATATTTAAAAAGAATCATCGTCCACGCCTTTCGCACGAAAGCAGCCCACTTAAAAAGTTCCTGCTGGTCGGCTCTATCATCACCTGTGCAGCTTTAGTGCTGGGGGGCTTTTGGTTGCTCTCCAAGATGGGTCCACGTGATGTGGATTACCGTGAGGTCGCGGTAGTGGGTGCAGTGACGGATGAGCTTCTGGAGTTCAAGGCGCAGAGTATTGAGTTGGAGGCGGAGTTTGACGAGTTGGTCTCGCTGCGTGAGCCCGAGGCGGAGGATATTGAACTGATCCGCAAAGCCCGTGACCTGCAAAAAGCCTACGTCGAAGGCACTAATGGTTTGGATGGTGAGGCCGCCCAGCGACTCCGGGCATTGACGGTGCGCTACGAAAACAATGCGGCGGCCAAGTTGCAAGAGCGGAGTTTTCAAATTGAGATGGAAGCGCAGGCACTCGCCGAAAATAAAGACTACGAAGCAGCGAGCACAAAATATCAGGAGGCATTTGCCCTGCAGGACGAGATCAATCAAAGCTTCTCCAATAGCAGTGCTTATAACGCAGGGCGTGCCGCTGCCCTACGGCGCCAGGCGATTTTTCTTACGGCAGAGCCTTTGTTTCAAGCCAGTGTGAAATTGGAGTCTGAAGCCGGCGTATTCATCGCGGAGCAGGATTGGGCGCAGGCTGAAGAAAAGTTGGCGCAGGCGATTGCGCTTCAGGACCAATTGAATCGAGAGTTTCGAGGGACCAATCAGGCAAATGTGGCGCGTTTGGGGCGGTTGCGTGTTCAGTTGGTGGGGATTCGTTCCGGGCAAAGTTATGTCGAGGTCCAGGAGTTAGCGACACAGGCCGCTGCGCGAAAGGCTGAGGGGAAGCAAATGGAAGCGGCCCGGCTTTATGAGGAAGCGACTCGACTGCAGCAGCGTCTGAACGAGAGTTTTCGCGATAGTCCCTTTGCCTCTTCTGAGTTGGTGGCGGAATACCAGCGGAAATCGGAAACGGCCCAGAGCTTCACATTGGGGCGTTCAATTGAGCAGAACCATAACCTGTTGGAGGAGATTTTGAGCGAGCGTCGAACTTTCGAGGCCGCCGAGGTGATTGTCGAGCTGCGCCGGGATATCAAACAAATGAAGGAGGCCTACCCGCGGAGTTCCCTGAATGATGGCGAGCTTGAGCTCAAGGTCCGCTACCTCAATTTGGTGCAGAATGATTTGGGCTTCATCCAGGACCGTGTTTACGAGGTTTTGCTCCCGATTCCCGACGAAAAAGAATGGCGGATACTAAGGACAGAGGTCTCCCAAGCGCTCTTTTTTATGATCATGCGGACAAATCCCAGCCGGAATCGGGGCGATGTGAACCCCGTTGATTCAGTCAGCTGGATCGAAGCAAAGCAATTTTGTGAGCGGCTTTCCTGGATTATGGGGAAGCCGGTGCGCCTGCCGACGGAGAACGAGTTTCGCGGCTCACTTGGGCGACTCCGCTATGTAGTGCTTGAGGACCACGTCTGGAGCCTGTCTAATGCGGACGGCACGACTCAGCCGGTTGGCTCAAAGGAACCATTTGCCAGCGGATGTTATGATTTGCTGGGTAATGTGAGCGAGTGGCTCGAGTCAGTGGATCGCTTTGAGACCGAAGATGCCCAGCATGTCGGAGGCCATGCACTCGATCAGCTCGAAACCATCTTTACGGTGCCGGTTCGTGAGGCTCCCCGCGAAGAGCGCAACCGGATGACTGGTTTCCGAGTCGTCATACAAATTTAAGTGATGAAGAAAACCCTCTACATCTTAAGAGCTTTTTTCCTCATTCTGAGCTTTCTTGCCTGTCTCTTGCTAAATTATGTGGTGGAGGACTGGAGCCTGTTGCTGGTGGTTTCCGTTGGCATGAGTATTGCCGTGCTCGTGATCCTGGTGGATATCCTGCTCGAAGGATTTTCCCTGCGGGGGCTTTCTGCTATTACTTTTGGTTTGGCGGCGGGCGCACTGATTTCCTATCTCCTAGCGGAGTCGCCCCTTTTTGAACCGCTGGAGCAGGACTCAGACCTGGCGGAAAACCTCTTTCTCACCCGACTGGCGCTCTACGTCATTTGCATGTATCTGGCTATGGTCATCGCTTTGCGCGGGAAGGATGAGTTTAACTTGGTCATTCCTTATGTCCGCTTTAGCCCGGAGAGTGTCGAAACGTCTCTTGCTATTGTGGATACCAGTGCCTTGATCGACGGCCGCATTGCCGCGATCTGTGAGACTCGGTGGTTTGGCTATGCCATGCTGATCCCTCGTTTTGTGCTCGAAGAGTTGCAGGGGATTGCCGATTCGAGCGATCCCACTCGCAAAGAGAAGGGGCGCAAGGGCTTGGAGATTTTGAATCGACTGAGAGAGATAAAGCATCTCGACCTGCGGATCCATGAAAGCGATGTGCCGGACCGCAAGGCAGTGGATTCTAAGCTCGTTTACTTGGCCGAAACTCTGAAAGGCAAGTTACTGACGACAGACTACAATTTAGCGCAGCTAGCCGAGTTTCATCATGTGGACTGGCTTAATATCACTGAGTTGGTCAAGGCTGTGAATCAAGAAGTGTCGATCGGTTCTCGCCTCAATGTTGAGCTCGTGCGGGCCGGCAAGGACCCAGGCCAAGCGATTGGTTATCTACCGGATGGCTCGATGCTGGTTGTCAACGGTGGAAAGAGCCAGATCGGCAAAGAAGTGCGCGTCGAAGTGGATTCGGTCGTGCCTTCGTCCGGCGGAAAAATGGTATTTGCCAGCCTGAAACCGAATTTGCCGGAAATACAGGCTGATTTATAAAAAAGTTGTTAAAGTCTTGATTGCCAGATATTTTCCTTGAATTTGTGACTCTAAAGGCTTTTACTCCTAGATGCTGGGGGGAGTTTCCTCTGGCGTCTATCAAATACATAATAACTAAATAAAAGGAATATCATTATGAAAACACAAAGCAAAAAAGGTTTCACCCTCGTCGAAATCATGATCGTGGTCGTTATCATCGGCCTTCTCGCTGCCATGGCGATCCCCGCCTTCCAAAAGGTTCGCGCTAACTCGCAGAATAAGGCAGTTGTTAACAACGTCCGCCAGATCACTTCGGCTGCCGACCAATACTTCTTGGAAAACGGGGTGACGACCGTCGCCATTGCTGACTTATTTGGTAACGATAATTACATCAAAGGAGCGGACGCGGATGCGATTCAAGTGGCCTCCGAGACCTATACCGCAAATATCGTCCAAGGCACAGATTATGTTGTAACTGGACTGCCAGCCGGTGCAGGTGGCGCAGCTGCTGATGATCACACACCAACCGCAGCTTCAACGACAATCACAGTTGATTTTTAGAAATACAGTTTAGAGGTTTCTTAAATCTTAAAACCGCCACGGGAGACCGTGGCGGTTTTTTATTTCTTTCTATTTGACGCTTGTTAGGTTTACATGATGGGGCGACTTAAGGCTACATTAATTCTCATTTTGACTGGCCTGCTTAGCCTCGCGCTCGGGCTTTTTTGGCTGACAGACGAAACGGCCTTTACCATTGTCCGTTGGTTGACCAAACCATTCTTTAGTGGGATTTATGGGCTTTTGTTTCTTCTAGCCTGTAAGGTCAGTTTTAGACGGGTGCGAGATTGCGCTTCATCGTTGGATTTGAAACGAGACTTATTTCTCTGCGGGCTGCTCTCGATCCTGTCCGTCGCGCATTTATTTGTATCGGGGGATACTTCTTATAAGGTATTAAATGATGAATACGTGATCGCTGCTCAGGCCAAAACACTCTATCAACAGAACAGTTTTGATTATCCGGAAAGCACTTTAGACAACTATGGTTACGTGACGGGGGTTCGACGATTGATCGACAAGCGCCCAGCTGCTTTTGCCAACGCGGTGGCTTTATTGCACACGGTCTCTGGGTATCGCCCGGGTAATATTTTCTTCTTCAACCTGCTGGTTGGAGGGGCATTCACATTTTTAGTAATGTTCCTCTTTCTGCGAGTTTATCCGCAAGAGGAGCGATCCTACACCTCACGAATCATTTGGCTGTCAGTCCCTCTCATCTGGATTCTCTCGACGCCACTCTTTGGTAATGTCTTAAACAGTGCGGGACTTGACCTCTTTAATACGTTTTTGATCCTATTGTCCGCGTATACGGGATATCGATATTTACGCAGCCAGGAGGACTCGGATGGGATCCTTTGGCTGTTAACCAGCTTATTACTCGTGTATGCCCGCTATGAAAGCATTCTATTTGTTTTTTCAATCGGCCTCTTAATGCTTTGGCGAACGAAGGGGCAGACGCGCTTGCCCCTATTTTATCCGCTGCTAGCATTTATCATTTGTTGTATTCCATTCGTGTTACAGTTTCGGATCTTTGAAGCATTTCCAGAGCGTAGCTTAAACAATGTGCCTGCTGCCGGGGTATTCTCCTTAAGATACTACTTACCAAACTTAAGCTTGGCTAGTGACTTTCTGTTTATTCCGCGCGTGTCGGGCCTGGGCTCCGCTTTTGTCGGATGGACTGGCTTATTTGCGGGTATGATTCTTCTAGTACGTTTTCTCAAACAAGGCGGCGGCCTGAGAATACAAGAAATAAAGCCCTTGGATGCAGTCTTGGTCGCTTATGGACTCATTATAGGGGTCAATTTCTTGATTCTAATGGGTTACTATTGGGGGCAACTTGTTCAATATGAAGTAGCCAGATTAGCACTGCCCATGCATCTGCTGTTGGGAGCCTTAGTTTTACGAGTCCTCGTGCCTTTGGCGCGGCGCTTGCCGCAAATCATTTGGATATTCACTGTATCGGGCTTAATCTATATTCTCATGGTGAGTTCGCCAATGGTTAATGATCATCCTCATGTATATGCGAATCGTCACGCCTCTACCGATCAGTGGGCAAAATCTGTGATTCTGAAGCATTCCGAGAAGCCTTACGTGATCACCCCGAGGCCCGTATTCTGGTATCTGTATGACATTGGGTCATCTTCGCCGGATATCGTCGCTCATTCACTTTCGAGTTTCGCTTACTACTACCGAACTGGAGCCGTTTCGCCTTTTTTGCTGGCGGAGTACCGAATCGATCCATTCACGGAGACAGCGGTGCTCGTTGGGGGCAGCGAACTCTTGGAAGCAGTCCATTTAGAAAAAATCGCCGAAGCTAGTTTCCATGCCAATCGTGTGATTCGGATTTATCGTATCGTGGGGTTTAAGGTAGATTTTTCATCGCTCGCTCCGAACAGTCTGGATCATCAGACGTTTTTGAAATACCCGGTGGAGACTTGGTTTATGAAGCGTTTTTGACCTAGTTGAATCCATCCCCCTCTGGGCGAGGGGAGCCGAAGCCCCTCCTCATTTTTTCAGCCAGCGCTAGACAGCTTAATACTTAAGGAGGGATCCAAAATATCTGCGTAGGTATTCCCTAGCTTGATACATGGTATTCTAGTGTGCCGCGCTCAAGCCACCTCCATGAAGAATCGGTCGTGATTGTATTCTTGCCTTCAAATGGGCACTTGAGTGAATCAGCTAGGTAGGTTTTAATATGTCTGATCGAAATGATACGGTAGGTTGTTGGTAGAGTGGCAGAGTGGTCTATTTAGTCAGCTAGTTTCGTTAGTGTATCGGAACGATTTTCGTCATTTGGTTTGTCGTCCCTAATCAAAGTAATGAATTTCAGGTTCGCTGAGCTCTAGGCATATCTTGCTAATGAGTGCTCATTGTGCCGAACGAAGCAGTTTAGTTCGTCTGGCGGATTCGAATGGCTCCAGGGATTGGATATTCAAAACGCCGTGGGTAAATGGCTGGCCCGCTTAGATATCTCTGGCGGTTGGCATCCTGAAACCAGTAAAAGCCCCCTTGATACCCCAAGATTCTGGTGAGTCCCCATTCATGGTGTTGAAGCCAATCTTCATCTATAATCTTGAAGGTGCCTAGCCAGCTGACCGTGTAGGTGTCTGCACTTAGCTGGATCAGCTCGTCGCCGAAAATACATGTGAGCATTGTCGGCGTTTTGCAGAGGCGGCCTCCGCCAATTTTAAGGCGCATGGTCTCGACCGGAGTCCAGCCGGGAAGAGCTAAAGTTTCGGCTTGGCCGCCCTCTGCGAACCGCCGCTCGTATTGCTTGAGAATACGCGCTTTTTCATGGTGAGGAAAGGCAGATTCTATGGGGGTGTCTCCGTGGAGTGGGGGCGATTTGTAAACAAGTAAGCATAGCCAAGCAATAACGCCAAAACTTAGTGTGACTTGAGTGGCTCGGCCCTGTTTAAGGGTGCGAAGGATTGCTTGAGAAAATAATATGAAAAGTGCGGTGAAGAGGTAAAATGTAGGAGTGGTTAAATAACGCTCGGAGTGTAAGCCTTCCGCCTCTAGAATCAGCATCGACTGGTGGCCCCGAAGCATGGTGAGTCCGAGCATCGACATGCCGATGAAGAGAAACGCGATGGCGTATTTCGCCGCGACTCTACGCCGTTGAAGCCAGAGAGCGCTGATCACTGTGCCGACGACTGTTAGCTTCAATAGGCTTGCAAAAAGAGAGCCACCCCAATGGTGCATCTGCGTTCCGAAGATCGATTGAAGCAGGATGCCTTCATGCAACATCTTGAACGATGCTGCGATAGCAGTGAGAGGGGCAGCCATGTTCGGCTGACCGCTGTTGGGCTTGAAAACGAGTAGTATGGTCACGATGTATGCGATGCTGGCCGCTGCAAATGCCAAAGGGATGTAGTGCGCATTTTTTGTTTTGAGTGTCCAGCAGCGGTGGATCGCAAAGGGGATCAGCACGATGCTGGCAGGTGAAGACCATGCTGCGATCACGACTATACAGCCACCGATACAGACATAAAGTGGTTTTTCTGGTAGATCTGAGAGCAGAAAGACTCCTAAGAAGAAGGAAAGATACCAATGTAAGCCTAGTAGCATTCCCAGGTTTGGTTGAAATGGTGTGCAAGCAATCAGAATGACGCAAGTAAAGCGGTGCGCGTCTGATGGTATTAATCTTCGGCAGTAAGGGGTATATAGCCAGCTCAATAGAAATGTGCTGAGGCACAGCGCTACAAGGAAATTGACCCATGGTAATACCTGGAAGGGGACGTTCCAGAGTAGCTCCGCTAGAATCATGGGCAAAACATGCAAATAGCCTGCATACGGAGTCGTGACTGAGCCGATCCAGGACTTATTGTAGGCAGTTGCATAGAAGAAGAATGAATCCTCTGATACAAACTGTCCTGCCTGAAATAGTGTGAAATTTTTAAGGAGTAAGCATGCGACTAGGCCTAAAATTAAGCCAAGGTGCTTGGATCTAGTATAATTTAAGAGCTTTTGTTGCGGTTGCAGGTTCATCTAGTGGGAATCTCAATTGAAGGTTGTCGCTGGCTGGCTGGGACGTAACTCTGGCGGTTGCTTTACAGCTAATATTTTGAGTGTCTAGTTGTCGCCACTGGGTGCAATTTTATTTACGGGGTAGAAAGTGGTAGCGCGGCATGGCCTCATGCGGCATCTTGATACGCCTACGTGCGGCATGAGGCCATGCCGCGCTACCTGTTCTTGTAGAGTCATACCCCGGAATAGGTTAATTAACTCCGTCGCCACCTCAGTGGGTTAAATCTTGTTGCAGCGTTGCTGCAGTCATCGTTAATTAATAGGCATGGGGGTGTTAATTTCAGTTTAATATGAAGCGCGTGCTGATTACTGGCTCTTCGGGTCTCATAGGTTCTGAAGTGGCTACTTTTTTTAGTCAAAAGCGCTATCAGGTTCATGGTGTGGATAATAACCAACGCGCAATTTTTTTTGGAGTTCAAGGCGACACGCGTTGGAATCAAAATCGACTAGAGAAGACTTTACCGAGTTTTGAGCATCATGAACTAGATATTCGTAATCGTGAAGGCGTGCGAATTCTTATCCAGACTCTGAAGCCTGATGTCGTTGTGCATGCAGCTGCGCAGCCCTCTCACGATAAGGCTGCGGAAATACCTTTTGATGATTTTGACACCAATGCCGTAGGCACTTTAAATTTTTTAGAAGCTTGTCGGCACTATTGCCCCGATTCGCCTTTTGTGTATATGTCGACCAATAAAGTGTACGGAGATGCACCGAACGAGATACCTTTGAAAGAAGCGAAAAGCCGCTGGGAGTATGCTGATTCTAGTTTTGATCGGGGTATTTCTGAGTCATTTCGGGTGGATCAATCTAAGCATTCTCTTTTTGGAGCCTCTAAGCTGGCGGCTGATATTTATGTCCAAGAGTATGGGCGCTATTTTGGCATGCCTACTTGTTGTCTCCGGGGCGGATGCCTGACGGGGCCGTACCATTCTGGAGTCGAATTGCACGGATTCTTGAGCTATCTCGTTAGGTGTAATCTTGAAAATAAGGTCTACACAGTTTTTGGCTATAAAGGAAAGCAGGTGCGTGATAATATACACTCTTTGGATGTTGCACGATTCATTGGGGAGTTTGTTGAGGCTCCTCGGGTTGGGGAGGTCTATAATATAGGCGGCGGAAGAGCCAATAGTTGTTCAATTATAGAAGCATTTGATCGAGTTCAAGGACTCACTGGGAAGGCGATGAAATCGACCTATTCCGATGATGCGCGTGTGGGAGATCATATCTGCTATTATAGCGATCTAACAAAGCTGAAGGCGCATTACCCGAACTGGGATATTTCCAAATCGTTGGATGATATTTTTATAGAAATTGTAGCGGCATGGCAGCAGCGTTAACCATTATTAGATGAAAATATTGATTACAGGGATCTGTGGGTTTGTCGGTTACTCGCTCGCTCAGCAGTTACTGCTTCAGGGTGAAAACGTGGAGCTTTGTGGGCTGGATAGCCTCATTCGGCCTGGGAGCGATTCGAACCGCAAGAAGTTGACCGAAGCGGGGGTGAAGCTAGTGCATGCGGATATCCGTAATGCCTCAGACTTGGAGTGCTTACCTGCGGTGGATTGGGTGATTGATGCGGCGGCAAACCCCAGCGTGCTGGCAGGAGTCGATGGTCAGACGAGTTCTCGCCAATTGATTGAGCATAATCTAGGCGGCACCGTAAATATTCTAGAGTATTGTAAGCGTGTGAACGCTGGGTTGATTTTGCTCAGCACGAGTCGGGTGTATTCGATCGCAGGGCTGTCGAAGCTTGAAGTTGGTGTTGAGCAGGATGCGTATCAGCCATTGCCGAAGCAGGCTTTCCCTTTGGGCCTGAATAGGTCGGGCGTGGGCGAGGCCTATTCGACTCAAGCACCTGTTTCGTTATATGGTGCGACCAAGGTCGCTTCGGAGGTGCTGGCGCTTGAGTATTCGCACACCTATGGCTTTCCAGTCTGGGTGAATCGTTGCGGAGTGCTCGCTGGGGCAGGGCAATTTGGGCGCCCTGACCAAGGAATCTTTGCGTATTGGATACATAGCTGGCAGCAGAAGCGGTCGCTCAAATACATAGGCTTTGATGGGCAAGGGCATCAAGTGCGAGATTGCCTGCATCCGGACGATCTGGCTGTGATGATCAGACTGCAAATAGCGGCGGGGATGGATCGTTCTAAAGCGCAGATCCAGAATCTTTCGGGCGGTGTCACTGGTGCAATGTCGCTTAGGCAGTTGTCAGCTTGGTGTGAAACACGTTTTGGGCCTAATGATGTGGGTTGTGAGCCGATGAGTCGTCCGTTCGATATTCCTTGGTTGGTGCTCGATTCGAGTTTGGCCAAAGCGCAATGGAATTGGCGGCCAAAGAGAGGTGTGGATTCAATCTTAGAGGAAATCGCACAACATGCTGAAGCGAACCCTGATTGGCTAAAGTTATCGGCTCCCTATTGACTGATGAATAATTCCCAAGTAGTCGAAGCCTCTGCACTGGAGCTCTTATCTGTGATCATTCCAGCCCGGGATGAGGCTGGCTGTATTGAATCGATGGTGAGGCATTTGAGCGTGGAGCTAAAGTTGAAGTCTGTGCCGCATGAGATTGTTGTCGTGGATGATGGCAGCGCGGATGCCACTTGGAGCATCCTCTCTGAATTAAAAGATAGTATTCCTGAATTGAAGCCGATTCAAAATAATGGGCAACATGGTTTTGGGCGAGCGATTGTCTATGGATTTGACCACTCGCGCGGTGATGCTTTGGTCGTAATGATGGCCGATGAGTCGGATGACCCACGCGACGCGGTATTGTATTGGAGTTTACTAAATGAGGGCTGGGATTGCGTCTTCGGGAGTCGTTTTATGGCAGGAGGTGGCGTCATTGATTATCCGAGAGTTAAGCTTGTGATGAACCGCTTGATGAACACGTTTATTCGGAGTATCTTTCGGCATGGTTTTAATGATACGACCAATGCGTTTAAAGCTTACCGGCGTAGCACGATCAATGGATGCCGCCCTTTCTTGTCGCCTCATTTTAATCTGACGGTGGAAATGCCGCTGAAATCGATTATTCGCGGCTATTCGTGGACGAGCATGCCCATTACGTGGAAAAATCGGAAGTCTGGTGTTGCCAAGTTAAAGCTCAAAGAGATGGGCAGTCGATACCTCTTTATCGTTCTCTATTGTTGGTTGGAGAAATATTTTAGTCGTAATGATTATCACAAGAGGTGATGTTGATCTTTTATAACTAACTTCAAATATTACTACATACTTTATGCATCGTTTTTTTGTAGACTTGGCCGTAATCGGCAGGGCGAATCAAGTTGCAGTTAAAACACTTATCATTGATTCCCAAGATGGCTAAACACTCTATTGATACGCATTTGGATAAGGGTAAGAATTCGGTGTTTCTTTTCTGTCTTCTAGTCACGGTATTCACGTTTGGTGGCATAGTATTGACTTTATTGATAGGGAATGAAGGCATCTGTCGGCTATTCAATTTACCGGCGATGCCTCGAAGCTTTGCAGATATTGCCAATCTGGTTTGGGGGGCTCAGAGTATTGCAGCTGGATACGATCCGCTCTATCTGAATCCATTCGATCAATTTGGAAGGGAGATGAACACCTCGAAATTTGTGCAGCTTTTGGTTACCATGTTCCACTTCGATCATTTTTCGGTGGAAGCTGTTGCCTATTTTGTGATTAGTATCTTTCTATTTTCAATCTGCGTGGTCTTTAGATACCTTGATCGTTGGTCTGCGATTTTTCTTGCGCTAGCGTTGCTGTCGCCCCCCATCGTGCTGGGGATTGAGCGCGCGAATCACGATTTATTCGTCTTCGCATTGGTCGCGTTAGGGCTTCGTTTTAATCAAAGGGCTAGGTTCTTCTTTGCACTTGCGATGGTGGCTTCGTTTATTAAGTTTTTTCCTGTATTTGGAATTACATATTTTCTAAAATATACATGGCGTAAGTGGCTTTTTACTTCATTAGCCTTTGGTGGGCTTTTTGTTGCTTACCTCATTTTAAATCTTCAGGATCTTGAGCAGATTTTCAATAGCACAGATAAGTCATTCGCTTTTTCCTATGGGATCCGAGTATTTGTTTTTTTTGTTACTGGTGAGAATGCGGATTTTGTAAGGATTGTTGCCTTCATTCCCTGGCTAGCTATTCTGTTCATATTATCTGCGCAGTTATTCTCCTCCTATGGCGAGTCTGGATGGCATCTGCTAGGCGACGTTCGCTATATTGACGCCTTCCGAGTGGGATCCGGAGTGTATTTGGGAGTGTTCCTCCTAGGCAATAACTGGGATTACAGATTGATTTATCTATTATTAACGATTCCACAACTGACGGATTGGGCGTGGTATCAGCGGAAGTGGCTGGCTCGATTTACTTTTGGTTTCCTCTTTTTAAGTCTGTTTATCCAGCTAATTGCGCCTTTTGGAAAAATTCAATTTATTATTGATGAAACTAGCAATTGGACGCTTTGGGGTCTTTTGTTTGTGCTGATGGTTCGGTCGGTTCCAGAAAATATCTATAAGGGGTTCCGCTCTTGGAGTGCAGCGAAGTCATCGTCTGAGGCGATTGAGTCGTCCTCAAGCACCAGCTAACTATCCAGTAAATAGAGCGGCAGCCAATGCTCTTGGCTTGAAACGCTCTGCCCCAAGTCACTATAAAATATTATGCCAACGAGCCCCCTAAAAGACCACTTCGATGATGTTGCCGAAAACGGTGAGGTTTCCCGCATGCGGCAGCGTGGCTTTCGCTCGCAGTTGAAGGGGTATTATCAGCGCCATATTCAGCCGGGCTTACGGGTGGTGGAAATTGGCTGCGGGCCTGGCGATTTACTGGCTTCGCTTCAACCCTCTCGCGGCTTGGGGATCGATCTGAGCCCCAAGATGGTGGAGACGGCTCGGGCGCTCCACCCGGAGGGTAATCTGGAGTTTGTGGAGGGCGACTTGCTGACGATGGAGCTGGAGGAGACTTTCGACGTGATCGTACTCGACTATCTAATCGGGTATTTGCCGGATGTGCATGCCTGCCTGGCGAAGTTGCGGCGCTTGTGCCACGCGCGGACGCGCATCTATATCGTATCGCTGAACCATGTCTGGTCGCCCATGCTCAAGTTGGGGCGATGGCTCCGGCTGACGAACCCGCAGCCCCAAAGTAATTAGCTGAGTCGGCAGGATATTCGCAATATATTAGAGATCAATGACTGCGAAGTGGTGAGCTGTTCCTGTGAGCAACTTCTGCCCTTTCGCATCCCAGTGCTCGATCCATTTTGTAACCGTTTTCTCGTGCGTTTACCGTTTATTCGTAATTTTGGGATGTCGGATACAATCGTCGCGCGCCCCGTGATGCGCCCTGCCCTGGAAGGGGCGATCGCCTGCTCGGTCGTCGTACCCGCGCGCAATGAATCCGGTAATATACGCGCGGCGTTGGAGCGGATACCGGTGCTGGGCAAGCAAACGGAGGTGATCTTTGTGGAAGGTAACAGCGTCGACGATACTTGGGAAGTGATCCAGCGTGAGGTGGCGGCCTACGAGGGCCCGCACCGGGTGCAAGTTTTACAGCAGCCGGGCAAGGGGAAGTGGGATGCTGTCTTTGCGGGCTTTGCGGTGGCGAAGGGGGATGTGCTCGTGATCCAGGATGGTGACTTGACGGCACCGCCGGAAGATT
>Ga0306912_1001035_pt1 | contig 13717 bp, 14 predicted proteins | sample AntRauFillE10628_FD_190443 | JGI IMG/M metagenome (GOLD analysis project Ga0306912, IMG submission 190443) | Saline lake microbial communities from Rauer Islands, Antarctica - Metagenome Filla E10 #628 (v2) (version 2) | ecosystem: Environmental > Aquatic > Non-marine Saline and Alkaline >... | reverse complement strand
CGAAGGTGTTGACTAGTTTACGTAACCAGAGGGTTGGTGGTTGGTGACTGGTGCATTGTACATTGACAAAACAGACTTAGCTGGTAATCTGCCTTTTGGAGCAACCAAGAAGGAGGATCTCCATGCATGTTTTTCTAGCACCTTGCGCACCAAACTGGCTGCACTGATAGTCCTGTCGACAGTTTTGCTGGGTACCGCATACGCTGATGACCATAAGTCGGTCACAGTGCTCAACAACACTAGCACCACGATATCGTACGTGTACATTACCCGAGTTGGGATAACGAGCTGGGGCACCAATCAACTCATTGGCGACTCAGCCACCATCGCACCTGGAAGCGAACGTACGTGGGATATCCCCTGGGCAGGATGTCACATTGACATAAAAGCCGTGACGTCCGATAACCGCAGCGCATTCAACCTTGAATTGCCTGTCTGCGGTGGAACCACCTGGGCCTCACTGATTAGTACGTAGTGCCCATCCCAAACCCCAAACAGCGACGCACTCTCGTGCGAGGCTGTTTTATTTTTTGCCATGTGGCACTAATACACCTCGCTATCGGCACAGCTGTATAGTCAGTGCACAACACAAGATATTATAACTGCTCGATTATGGCAGGTAGCCAGTCTCCGGTGAGCTGCGCTTTCATTCCTATAATCTCTTCCTTAGTAAACCACCGTAAGTCTAAAATTTCTGCGGTTGAGAACTGTTGTTTCCCACCAATAATTTCACCAAGATACACGTGAGTCTCTTTTGTTCCCGGAAACGGGTTTTCTAGCACGGTCAACTTTTTTATGAGATGCACATCAAATCCGGTTTCTTCTTTCACTTCTCGTTTTGCGGCAGACTCCAACTCTTCACCCAACTCCACTTTCCCTTGTTGCCAATTCCATAATCCATAAATAATCTCAGTGGCTTCTTACCCGAGCAAAAACCTCCCCTCTTTTTCTATCAGCACCGCCACCCGTATCGCATCATTCATGAAAAAAGTATACCAAAAATTGTCTAACCGCAGGAATCAAACTGATGAGAGTTATCTATACATCTCGTACTTACATACTCAGTTATCGGCGGCGCTACGGATCTATTATTGATTGATTAAAAAGGTAAAGGTGTAGTCAGACTGTGAAATAGCTTCGGCTGTTTTGATTGGAAACACTTCGGTCAGTGTAATGGTGTACTCACCAAAAATCTGCGGCTTTCCCAGAGTCAGCACCTGTTCACCGTGCGCCGTTGGAGTAGCGAACGTGGTACGAACCTCGACCGTTCCAGCCCATACGCATTCTACGTCAGATGGACAACGACTGTCCGAGATGATTTCTTGCGGTGACACGGTCAGACCTACACTGGTCACTTCACTCCCCAAAACGGTAGAAATTTTAGCTGGTATACCCGTGTCTGTTGGACAGGAGGCAAATGCACAAGAGGGGCCTGTTCTTCCCACATATGAACCATCCGGACACAACTTCACTTCAGCAGTACACACAGTCACCTTCTCTCCCCCATCGAGTCGTGCAACTGAGTCAGTAACGGAGAACAATCCTGCTACCTGAGCCTGCTGCCATTTATCCGTATTCAGAGCCTCTATAGTTGTCACTGTGCCATTGGCTGTAAATTTCTGCCCTACTTCAAATTCAGGCACCGATTCAGAAAAAAGGAAAAAATCCACTGCATAATGCTCCCCACCAGCGGTTCTTATTCCCGGTTCACATTCCGTACCCCTCCTTTCTACATGCTGCAAACACACATATTCACCTTCCAAAGTTGCCTGATACTGTACCGGCGCCACTCCATCACTTTGCTTCTCCTGGTAAAGGTAATTGTTAAATACGAAAAAACTTCCAATTAAAAGTATGACCGCAGTCAAACCAATCGTTGTGACTCTAAAAAAACGTCTCATATTCACAAGTATATCCATAGCCGAATGGTCTGAAGTGGGGAAAGTCCCTTTGCAGAGTTGTCGCATTATCAAACTGGAGACACCACTCTCTTTTTTCAGACCCTGCCTTGTGAGATAGGACGACTATTCAACCTAGCACCATAGTAGAAACCTTGGGCTCTTATAAGAAAAACTGTCATTTCTGACGGTTGAGGCATGCAAGCTGAGCGGAATAGGGTTAAGACTTTCTTTCTGACCTGAGTTCTCGTAGAGAATCCGTGATGACTCGAAAAGATGAGACAAGCACCAGAAGTGCCACACTGACTCCGATTATGTAATCAGGCCACTGACTTCCAGAATAAAGCACCAACACTCCGGCAACGATCACACCGACATTCGCCGTCATATCATTTCGAGAACAGACCCAAGCTGAACGAATATTGATGTCACCATCTTTGTGTCGAAACAATAACCACAGACAAACTGCATTGGCTACAAATGCCAGCATTCCTACTCCAGCAATAATCTGTCCCTCAGGTACAATCGGGTTGGAAATTTTAGTAATCAGCTCATATATGACATAGAACGCCATCGTTGTCATTAATATTCCTTTAATCAGTGATACTTTTGCTTTTACAGAACCACTTTTTGCTATCACAAAAATACTTATTCCATACACAAATGCATCACTGAACATGTCCAACGAATCAGCCATGAGAGCAGTTGAGTGATACAAATACCCCACGATAATTTCTAGGAGAAACATCACTGCATTGATAGCAAAGACTGCTCACAATACTTTTTTAAGTGCGTGATTATGCTCGACTGATGATTGTACTGAGCAGCAATGGTCTGACATGCTTGTCACTATAGCATTGATATAAATCTACATAAACAAGCAAAGAACCAAACTTTAAAAGACTAAAACCTATAGATCAACTTATGTAGCTGCCGGACAGGGATTCGAACCCCGATAGACGGCACCAAAAACCGCAGTCCTACCATTAGACGATCCGGCAAGGGATCTGTTTCTTCACTTCACTCCTTTGGTGCGCCTAGGATAGCACAAAAGTAATGGAGAATGAAGTCTTTTTCCAGTTTAATCAGCTTCAAATGCAGCCTTCACAAACGCGGTAAAAAGCGGGTGTGGTGCCAGTGGTCTGGCTTGTAGCTCGGGGTGAAATTGCACTCCCACAAAAAACGGATGATCTTCAATTGGCAGCTCAGCTATCTCCATCAGTTGTCCGTCTGGAGACTGGCCAGTGAACTGCAGCCCCTGAGCTTCGAGTCGCTCTATGTACGCTGGATTCACTTCATAGCGATGACGGTGTCGTTCGGTGACCGAGGCTCCCTTGTATGCTTTATGTGCCTGAGAACCCTTGGTTAAGCGTGCTTCGTACTGCCCCAGTCGCATCGAGCCACCCATGTTTTTTTGAGCAATTTTTTCTTTTTGTTCGTCCATCACCGCCACTACTAAGTGCTCGGCTTTGGCGTTTATCTCTTCAGTACTGACGTTCTTTAGCTTTAATACATTTTGGGCGTACTCCAGAACTTGTAGCTGCATACCGTAACAAATACCAAAGTACGGGATATGATTTTTTCGAACGTACTCAATGACATTCAACTTCCCTTCTACTCCCGTAGTACCAAACCCTCCCGGCACCAAAACTCCATCATATTTTTTCAGGTCTTTGAGTTTCTTTTTGTCAGCAAAATCTTGCGAGGACAGGAACGAGATTTCCGGCTTGAGATTCAGTGAGTACGCAGAATACTTCACCGCCTCTAATACAGACAGATATACATCAGACAAGACAAAATCACCCGAGTTGAAGTACTTTCCAACAATGGCAATTTTGACCGGACGATCGACACTCTTTGACCGTTTAACGAACCGCTTCCAGGCAGTGAGATTGGGCTTCTGTTTGGGTTTGAGATTGAGGATGGAACACAGCTGCTGAGACAGCTTATCTTCTTCATAATTCAGTGGTATGTCGTAAATACTGTCCACATCAGGAGCGGAAATGACATTCTCTACTCGCACATTACAAAACGTAGCAATCTTCTCCTTTCGTTTACTATCAACTCCAATCGGGCTCCGGCACAGAATCATATCGGCAAAGACGCCCGTACTGTTGAGCATACGCACCGCTGTCTGGGTGGGCTTGGTTTTCATTTCTCCGATACTCCCTGGTACTGGCAGATAGCTCACCATCACCACTGCCACGTCTTCGGGTGACTGTGTCTTCATCATACGAATTGCTTCGAGAAAAAGAATATTTTGGTATTCACCGACTGTTCCACCAACCTCAATCTGCACCACATCAGCCTGCGCTTCTGCTCCAGCCGCTTTGATGCGACGAATCACCTCCAATGGTATATCGGGCACCACTTCAACATTCTTTCCCTTGTATTCCAAATTACGCTCTTTTTGGATTACAGACTGATACACGCTACCAGTGGTCATGTAGTTAATATTTGGCAAATCAATATTCAAGAACCGTTCATAGTTCCCCATGTCTTGATCGGTTTCTAATCCATCTTTCAGTACAAACACTTCACCATGCTCGGTTGGGTTCATGGTGCCCGCGTCGACATTGATATACGGATCAATTTTCATCGCCGTGACTTTGAGCCCCCGGGATTGCAAAAGAGTGGCTATCGATGATGAAGCCACTCCTTTCCCGACGCCACTCATGACCCCACCCACAACAAAAATATATTTTGGAGTCGACTGTTTTGCAGGCGCGGTCTTTTTCTTCTTTGCCATAGACGTGAATTAGGTTCGTAAATATCGAGCGACTGCCAACGTACTAGAAACCAGACCGAGAGCGACACCAATCCCCACTAAGATGCCGAATATACTCCCGAAGTTTTGGACGTAATACGTAAAGAGATTGAGTTCAAAGAACAACTCAGTGCGTGGCCCAAGCCAGATAAGCAGCGGGTAAAAAGCCAAGAGGGCGAGTAATCCAGCAATAAATCCATACATGATTCCTTGGAGCATGAATGGTCCGCGAATAAACATGTTGCTTGCTCCCACCAAACGCATAATGGCGATTTCTTCTCGTGAAGTATAAATAGCCAGACGAATCGTATTGAAGGTAATCAGGATAGAAGCGATGAGCAAAATTGCCATTACCGTGAAGCTCGCTTTTTCCGTAGCATTAATCACCCCCGTCAGAGTATCGATAGAGTCTCGGTTTTGGTCGTAGTTGATTACATCAATAACTGGAGTTTGCGGCTCTGCAGCGGCTCGTTGTTCATCAAGAAAACGAGCGATGTTTTCGTATTGGGACGTCTCTTTGGCTTGAATAGAAAGGTTTCCTCCCAGAGGGTTTTCATCCAACTCTTCGAGTGCCTGCAGAGAAATTTCATCACCTTGACGACGCTCACGATACTGTTGGAGCGCTTCTTCTCGGGTGGTGTATTGGACCAGCTCTACATCGGGCAGGGCTGCCACAGCATTCCGTATTCTCTCAATCTCATCATCTGGCGCACTGGGTACAAAGTACACATTGATATCCACTTTCGACTGCAGCGCATCAAGCGAGACAGTCAAAAGTTGATTGAGAAACATGGTTGCCCCAATCACAAACAAAGCGACCATCAATACAAAGATGGACGCTAAAGAGACGTAGGCATTGCGCCAAAAACCAACAAACCCTGCCTTCATTACTCTTCGTAATCCAGTGATCATAATTATTATAGAACGTATTTACCAGTAGCGTCGTCACGAACAATCCTTCCGTCATCCATCGTGATGACTCGCCTTTCAATCTCATCAATCACCCCCTTATTGTGGGTGGTCATAATGACGGTAGTACCCAAATCATTAATCTTTCGTAAAATCTGCACTACTTCATACGTAGCGATTGGGTCTAAATTTCCTGTCGGCTCATCCGCGATAATAATATCAGGCTGATTTACAATCGCTCGCGCAATCGCTACTCGCTGTTTTTCTCCACCTGAGAGCTCGTGAGGGAAGTTCCAGGCTTTATCGTCTAAGTCTACGAGCGATAGTGCCTGGGGTACGTTCTCAGCAATCTCAGCATCGGTACGGCCATTGGCCTCCATGGCAAACGCCACATTCTCAAAAGCGGTCTTGTGCGGTAAGAGCTTGAAGTCTTGGAAGACTGTGCCGATTTTTCTACGAAAACTTGGCAGTTTTCCGCGGGGAATCCGATGGATATCTAACGACTCGTAGAACACTTGTCCGACAGAAGGTTTATCTTCAGCGATAATCATCTTCAGCAGGGTTGTTTTACCAGCTCCAGAGTGGCCCACAATTGATACAAATTCTTTGGGTGCGACTTGAAACGTAACTTCCTGTAAGGCGGCTGCTCGTCCATCGGGATACAGCTTAGAAACGTTATCAAAGTAAATCATACGCAACAGTATATCATGTGTTTAGCCTTCAAGAAAAGCTGCTATAAACGCGTCTATATTCCCATTTAAGACCTGCTCGACATTCCGTACTTCGACGTTGGTGCGATGGTCTTTTACCAACTGATATGGATGGAGCACATAAGAGCGAATCTGACTGCCCCACTCAATTTTAACTGATTTTTCTATCGCAAGTCCTTGCATCTCGCGCGCTCGTTGCGCTTCTTCAAATGCAAAAATCTTACCAGCGAGTAATGCCAGCGCTTTTTCACGGTTTTGTTGCTGCGAGCGTTCGGAGGAGATATGTACCGAAATGTTGGTTGGCACGTGCACAATCCGCACAGCCGTCTCCCGCTTGTTTACGTTTTGTCCGCCGGCACCTCCAGACCGAGCAAAAGTCATCTCCAAATCATCTTCGTTCAGCGCAAAGTCTGTTACGTCAGCAACTGCGGGAGACACCTCCACCAATACAAAAGATGTTTGTCGCTTACCGTTGGAATTGAATGGAGAGATGCGGACCAAACGATGTACACCAGATTCATGCTGCAGTGTTCCGTACGCATTTTTACCCTGTATCTCGAAGGTGATGTTGCGGTACCCATTCTGGTCGTTGGTATTACTATCAACAATCATTACGTCCCATCCTTTATTCTGTGCATATTTTTGATACATCTCGACCAGCATGCGAGCAAAATCTTCAGCATCATCCCCACCAGCTCCGGCTACAATGGTAAAGACAGCGTCATTGCGGTCGTACTTTCCTTTTCCATCCGTGGTATCCTTCAGTTCTTGCAACTCCTTAATCATTGCTTGTGCTTCAGGTGGGTTATGCCAAAACGTCGGCTCAAACATGGCCGCTTCTATTTCAGAGATTCTAGATTCATTTTCTGACATGCTGTTGCGTATGATTATTTGAGATTTTTAGAAGTCTCAACTCGTGAGTAATGCTTCGTTTCAGGTTATACCCTGGTGATTTTTATTAATCCATTGGTCTGGACAATTGTTGAGTGACTTGCCATCCTACTAGACTTTTGCAGTATACCAAAAAGAAAAGCCGTCTTAAAAATTAAGGCGGCTTTTTGTGACAGCTGCTAGCTTTGTTGAAACAGCAATTCAATAGCACGAGCAGTTTCAATCATAGACGAAAGCTCATCAGTAGTGAAGCGACGAATACTCAAATCCGTGTCTATCACCTCCTGGGTGAGTCTGATTTGATCAGCGATCCAGAGTCGAGCAGTTTCCACTTCCCGTTCATAACTCACTTTATTGGTCTGCCGATTTCTTACACCAAAGCGTGGAAACTCTAACTCAGGCGAGTGTGCGAGCAGCTTGTTGAACACCTGACATCCTTCATCAATTGATATATCCACTCCATTACTTTGAGCGGTAATCCACTTTCTATTAGAGATGACAATAAGAAGCTCTTGCGCACCACGACTGACACACAGACGAATCGTGGCACGGGTCTCTTGTTGCGTAATGTGCAAAGACTGAGCAAGATCGTGCTCGTCTATACCTTTTTTAGTATGTGCCACTGCATTCTCCTTCTTCTTTAATACCTTCATTCAAATACCTGGTAGAGGCACTACACTCACTGAATGCATTGTCTCTATTTACGGACCTCATATACTGCACCTTGTGTCTGGCTACCGTACTGAAGTACCATCTAAAAAAACAATATAATACCTGCGGAATTTTGTAAACCAGCTATTCAAATGGTACGTGCAGTTCGCACTGAGTGACAACAGATACATTGTCTTAGTTGAGCCACCAAACAGAATCGAACTGTTGACCTCATCCTTACCATAAAAGTAGGGTGTATCTTTTCCCAGAATACTCTTGAAAACAAAGGCTAATTCGGCAAATAGAGTGACAATTTCAAGTGCAGCCGTAGACCTCTTTTCACCCCAGTCGGGCGTAGGTACTTTTGCTCTAAAACAGCTGTGCTGATAATTGAAACTTATGTGTATTTGCTTCATAGACCATATTATAGAATTACCCGAAACTCGCAAGACTTAGACCGTCGATTGAGTCCCGTAAATCGTCGATTCCCATTGAACGAAGATAGGTTTGTGTTGACCGTAAATCGGAATGGCCCATCAAGCCCTGAATCAATACAATATTATTTTTGTCTTTAGCTAGAGCTGTGGCAAAACTGTGTCGAAAGCGATGAACGTGAAACTTTACACCCGACAATTCAACAATTCGTTTCACTAGATGCTTTAATCCGTGCTCAGTAAACCTACTGTCTTGTGTATCTGACACCCACAAGTACTCACACTGAGAACCTCGCTGCTTCCTAGCTTCAATGCATTCCTCAATACTTTGCAGCACAAACCGATTCAACGGAATGTAGCGGTCACGTTTTGATTTTGATGTTGTTCCCTCTACTCGCAACACCCCCTTATGGAAGTCAATATCAGTTACTTTAATACCTAATAGTTCGCCACGACGGATACCTGTATATAACAGCACATTTATAACTGCCAGGTTGCGACGTTTAAGAAAAGTGCTCTTTGAGTTTTGTATTACTGCTACCATGATTCGCTCAATCTCACTCTGTCCCAATGCTCGCTTGTCTGTATAGTTTGGTTTAGGTAGAGCACTTTTGTCGACGGGATTATTCTCCAATACACCCCGAATTACGAGCCAGTCGAAAAAATCATGTAGCTTTCGTCCGTATGTCTGAACTGTGGAATCCTTGATACCAGTCCGCTTCATCTCCTTTCCTACTTTGCGCTGCCTGTTTTGTAAACGACCTAAAAAGACAGTGATGGCCCGAGGGTTCAAATCACTTACTTTAGTTACTTCCGGCATTTGTTGAGTAAAATGCTTCCATACATTTTGGTATGCTCTGATTGACGCAGGACGCAAGCGGCTGTAGTACGTCTTATGCTCAATGAATTCACTGAAATGCTCTTGCAACTCATCTTCCTTACTCATATGTCTTCTATTGGTATTTATTTACGCTAGAAGAGGTCAGGGTCACAAAATGACCTAGCGCTAATTAAGTCCAGTACAAAGAGAGAGACTATTGCGCTCCACGGTGTATCGGGATGAGACCGAATGGTTCCAGTTTAAATAAAATCACAAACCGAAACTTGTCAGTCGTTGATTTCATGTAACCTAGAACTCTCACCTGTGTCATCTGGAGGCAATGTCATACCAATTGACAATCCTGTGTTGCTGGAGCCTGAGAGTTCAAACCTCCAGAGCAACTCGTACATTGGCGTACGTGTAGTGGTGCGGTACTACAGAACCGAGCTTTATGGGAGCCACCCCGTCACTGCATTACATTGCAGCTGTTAGGTCTTCATATTTGGATGTGCATTCGAAGTCATTGAACCTCTTCCGAACGTACTATACATCAGGAGTAATTTTGGTGTCAATACTGACGTAACTTAACTAAACATGCTTACTAGCTCCTGTCGGATTTGTTCGTGTACATTTTTTATCTTTTGCGGTTCGGTAATATTACCCTGAATTATTGGTCCAGACGTTTGTTTCAATTCCTGACTGTCATTACCCCTAATAGTTGCGATTATTTTTTCACGCTCTGCTTCACGCTCCTTTCGTTTTTTCAATGATGCTAGGTAACACGCGCGTGACGAAGGAGCTTTCATTATTTTCCCTGACTGTGACATGTACTCGACTGGTTCGTTAGACATCTTACTAGCTATCGGGTCCATTCCTGATGGGAATTTGCCTTCAAACACAGCATCATAGTCTAGTGACGCGCTACTAGCGTTTTGAGTCTGTGAATCAGAGCTGTATTCGTTGTTTGATGACACGGTAGTGATTACATTGCTAGCATCTTCACTTGACCGAATGTTTGTGCCAAACTCGTTTTCACCAGACATAGTTATCTTTGCGGTACCATTAATCACCGCCTCGGAGTATTGTTTTTGCCACTTCAGCTCTAACTCTTTACGTAATGCAGGTTTGATTTTGATACCAGGCCTTGGGAACTCCATAAAGCCACCACTAACACTTACTTCACACCACTCTCGCAGCCTATCTTCGAAGATATACAAACCTTCCTTTTCGGTCACAATCGTTTGCGTACCGTGCTGTCTGTCTCTGTAGAGAGGTCTTGGACCTGGCTTAAATTCATCTGCTGTAGCGTTACCTAGAGCAGGGTGACGTAAGAAGTAGTAGGTGTTAGCCATACCTCTACCCTTTTGTAAAACACGTAGAAGTCCTTCGTTAATTAATTCGTTTTGCCACCTAAGTAGTGTCCGTTCACTTGGATTACCTAAATAGCCTTTCAGAGTTTTCTTATAAGCAAACGCTTTTCCATATTTCATCGCAAGACTAAATAAACTGGCATAGAGAATCTTGGCGCCAATTGATAATTCGGTAATGGCAGCAACTCCTTGTGGAAGCATCCAGTACCTATCTTTTGTTGCGTCGTAATCTGCTGGAGTAAATTCATCGTATGGTCGCTGTTTCTGGTCAGTCATAATTTGTACTTAAGTTGTTATGGCAAAAGTATGCCAGAGTGCCAAAAATGTCCGTCCAGCTCGGTCACTAATGTCTGCCGAGAAAAGCCACCCGTGTCCGAACCTGTTAATAGATAATGAATAGATAATTAATAGATGGTATCCGCAGCCCCCACTATTGGTTCAATTCATTTGTTTGTCCTCATTGGAGATACAGTACAAAGAGACTCCCTGTGAGATGCGACATGAGGTGAGGTAACTTCCCGTGCTTTTTTACTTAGCGTTTTTTAGTACTCAGATACTCTACTCACGTAGCACCTTAGTAACCGCTACCTGAATATTCTATGTACAACGTAAAACAACGATTCGAGAAGATTACTGAGAACAAACCATACTTAAGCTCATACATGGTTTATGCTGAGACAGTGAGCAATACTGGACTAACTGAAGACGTCGTTCGTCGCTGGTTTCGGAAGCTGGTAGATACTGATGATTACGCCAAAAATGAGTCTACTGCGGTCATTCGTCATCTAGTCGCATTAGCAGAACCAAGTGAGTAAATAAACCCCTCTGGCAGCACGTGTTTCAGGGGTGAAATTGCCCTGTAAGCTGGCTACAGATGCCATTACGACATTTGGTACCATTCGCCTAAAACTGATACCTACGAGCGAGATTTTGTATCATTTCCGACATACAGAATTGAGCTCTGGCTTCCTTGTTTGAATACGTGCTTCACTGATGTATGTCGATACTTGTCACGGACTTCTGGCTTGGCTATCTTGCCGACAAAACCATACCGTTTGTGTCCGTTGACCATCTTGGTATCGGACCAGTCTTTTATCTCGTAGACTTCACGCACAATACCTAGATACACTGCACAAGCGTGTTTGAGTTTGAAAGCCCGGGGACCGACACGCCAAAACTTCCTGGTTGCATCGTAGAGCTCCTTCGGCTTCATTCCTGGTACGTACAGTCGATTGATTCGGATGAGTAGCATCTCTTCTTCAAACACTGCCTCTGGGGCTTCGTACTGTATTTCGATGTCTTCGATAGTCCGCAGACCTAGCTCACTACTATGGTGTCCGTCTACCAGGTTGGTTAGATTGATTTTCTGTGCGTTCTTGATGTAGTCAATCAGGGACGCCTCCACCGCAAAGGCTTCTGACTCACTGAGTCCGTGACGCACCACTGTGTGTCCGACTTCTTTGCCTGCGGCTCGAATCGCTCTGATGGTGGCAATCTTCTCTACCTCCTTGGTCTCAATAGCTTCGGATGCTTCAACGTGGGCATAGACGCGACTCCCTTTGCCCTTCCCTACATAAAATACCTTCTTTGTTCGTGGGTCGATGAGGGTATAGACGTAGTAGCCTAGTTTCTCGATGGTGGATTGGGAGAGTCGTTTTTTCATTTTAGAGTTATATATTTAGCAAGTAGTCAATGTAGTCCTTCGAGTCATTTATAAACAAAATGTGGTGTCGCTTGAAATCCGCTTCCGTTACTTCATTGTCAGCTGTCCAAGTTTCTTTGACCTTGTCCAACGGTGAGACCGACAGAATATGACCGCTCATACTCACTGCCGTTTTAATCCTTTGTTTTTTAAGGTCTGACTGCACTCTTTCCTCTATATCGTGTACGTCATCAGTACACCACAAGACTTTTGGATTGTTGAAATTTGTGTGTCCCATCAAGATACCTTTTGGGTCAACAAAGTGAATATGTTGTTTGTCTCCCTTAACCACCCATATAATGAAGTCAGGATAGAACATACTGCTATCCATAAAGAAACCAATACCTCGTACAGACAGATTGCGTAGGACGTATATCTCCGTGCCCTTAAGTTTTCCACCATCAGCTCGAGCAGCATCTTCTTGGATGTACTCTCTTAAGTGTTTCAAGAAAGTATCCTCACCTTCATTTAGCCTTGTTGGTACCGACTTTACTTCTTTTTGCTCCTTTGACTTAGGGTAAGTTACAACCGGTGAGTAGAGGTGTTGGTCCACATGAAGTGACGGTAGTGTCGAGTTATCTTTTTTAGCTAATTCTGTGACCTGCTTTTCTACTGCGGTTGCAAATGCTTTATTGCTCTTTGGTACTCTAATAATGATTTCTTTCTGTTCTGGAAACAATTCTTCGTGCTTTTTCTTGTCTAGTGTCTGTACAGTAGTATTTTGTGACAAGAACTGTTTCTCATAGTCAGAATAATACTTGGTTACGTAATCCTTCACTATGACAGTTGCTGCTCTTTGCAGACTTCCGTCTATTGCTTCGGGAAGTCCAAATTGGTTTGTTTGTGTATAAATTGAAAACCCACCCTTAAGAAGAAGCTCCGACACAGGTTTACTATTGACTATCAAGTTATGGTAACCCTTGAGCAGCTTAAAGCGATTAATTTCTAGCACTAACGCTCCCATATCAATAAAGCTGTGATAGGTTGCAAATATATTAGTCTTCACTGTTTCCGAAGTGGTAACAGATTGTGCCCCAATTGTATTTTGTGCACTACTACCTGTTCCTAAAGTGACCCTGCTACGCAGGTCTAAGGTGACTCTCTTTGCTACGTTTGTTTTATATGTCAGTTCAACTACCTCTCCTTTTATATCCACCTTCTCGCTTGCAGTAAAAGTCAATAATCGGTTATTCCACTTTCGCTCTTGGTTATACGTCACTGGAATAGAAATCTCAGTATATTCAGGCACTTCCTTGCCAATTTTGTCGAGAAAACTATTCATATAGGAGGCATTGAGACCCATGATTGAAATCTTCTGTAGAGCACGGATATGATACGGCGCATCTGCTTCCTCTCGCTTTAATGAAAAAGCCTTTCCTTTTAGACGCACACCTCGCCCAAATAGCTGGATTATCTGTGTTCCTTCGCTTTGTCCGATATTTAGCAATCCCATACTAGATACTCGCCAGGAGTTCCAGCCCTCAATGAATTTCTTTGCACCCACAAGCAATGTAACAGGCGATTCAGTGTCTGATATAGAATGGAATAACGATTCGGTAAACACA
>Ga0306912_1001028_pt1 | contig 13861 bp, 13 predicted proteins | sample AntRauFillE10628_FD_190443 | JGI IMG/M metagenome (GOLD analysis project Ga0306912, IMG submission 190443) | Saline lake microbial communities from Rauer Islands, Antarctica - Metagenome Filla E10 #628 (v2) (version 2) | ecosystem: Environmental > Aquatic > Non-marine Saline and Alkaline >... | reverse complement strand
AGCGCACTCCAAAGCCTAACCCATCTTCGGCTACATCAAAAACATATTTGATGCTTCAACAGAATAGATCGAAGCTAGACTATTTGCTCCAACCCACGAACATGAGCGACTATTTCCCATGAGCATATCTCCCATAAAAGTCCCCCTACTCGACCTGAAGCCACAGTATCAGGCGCTCGCTGCGGAGCTGAATGCAGCCGTGGCAGAGGTCATCCAATCGCAATACTTCATCCTCGGCCCGGAGGTCGAGTGCTTCGAACGCGGCGTGGCTGACTATTGTGGCGTCGAACACGCCGTCGGCGTCTCTTCGGGCACGGACGCCCTGATCGTGGCCATGATGGCCATGGGTATTGGCCAGGGTGATGAGGTCATTACCTCCCCCTACTCTTTCTTCGGAACCGTCGGCTCAATTGTTCGTCTGGGAGCCAAGCCCGTTTTTGTCGATATCGAGCCGGACAGCTTTAACATCGACGTTTCCAGGATCGAAGCCGCGATCACGCCAAAGACGCGGGCGATCGCGCCGGTGCACCTCTTTGGGCAGATGGCACCGATGAAAGCGATCAATCGGCTGGCCCGCGACCACGACTTACTCGTCATCGAAGATGCGGCTCAGGCAATCGGGGCGAAGCAGAACGGGCATTCGGCCGGGTTCTTCGGCCACATGGGTTGCCTGTCTTTTTTCCCGACCAAGAACCTGGGCGGCTTCGGCGACGGTGGCATGATCGTCACCGACGATGCGGCCTACGCCACCATTGCACGGCAGTTGCGCAACCACGGCATGGAGCCGAAATACTTCCACGCCCGCATCGGAGGCAACTTCCGCCTCGATGCCCTTCAGGCGGCGGTGTTGAATGTCAAGTTGCCGCACCTCGACAGCTGGCACGAAAAAAGGCGTAAAAACGCTGCCCTTTACCGCAAGCTCTTCGACGAGGCAGGCTTGTCCCGTGATGTCTCTCTACTGGATACTTCCCTTGAGCGCGGCATCGTTCTTCCCAATGAACGCGAGGGTAACTACCACATCTACAACCAGTTTGTCATCTACTCCGAGCAGCGGGACGACTTGATGGCCCACCTCAAGGCCAACGACGTAGGCTGCGAAATCTACTACCCACTTGCCTTGCATGAGCAGGAGTGTTTCCGCTTGCTGGCCTACCTCAAGGGCGATTTCCCCAACGCGGAACGCGCGGCAGCCATGAGCCTCGCCCTGCCGATTTATCCGGAATTAACGACTGAGATGATCGAGCGTGTGGTTGAGGTCGTCGCAGAGTTCTACGCTTAAGCTGCTATGTTATTGAAGCGCTTCATTCCCTACTTCGTTCACCTGAAGGAGGTCCGCGGCAAGTTCGTCATCGGCCTCCTGGCTGGTTTCGTCGCAGCGGCCGCTTCCGGGGCCGGACTGCCCTTTGTCATCAAAGTGCTCGTCCCCCTCGTCACCTCCCCGGAGGCGCCAACTGGCTGGGCATTGGCAGGGATACTACTCTCCATCCCTGCGGTCTTCCTTTTTCGCGCGGGCGGCACCTTTCTGAATGGCTACTACATGGCCTACTCGGGTATGCACGTTCTGGAGAAAGTTCGGCTTAAAGTTTTCAACAAGTTACAATCCCTGCCACTGGCATTCTTTCAAAAAAACCAGACGGGCGACCTGATGATCCGCGTGACCGGAGACACACAGTCATTACAGACTGCCATCATCGGAACCGTCAACAGCCTGATCAAAGAACCGGCGACGCTCCTCAGTGCAATCGCCTTTCTCATTTATCTCGCGATTCAGGCGGAGGATATTTTCTTCCTGCTCATCGCTCTAGTTAGCGTGCCTTGCTGCGTGTTCCCCATCCGCCTTATTGGTCGGAAGATTCTAAAAAAAGCCACACTCGCCCAACAAGAAGCAGGACGGCTGAACAGCGTGCTCAATGAAAACCTCGGTGCGACACGTGAAGTGCGTGCCTACAACCTGCAGAAGCGTGAAAGCGCCCGCTTTGCCGATGCCTGCCGCACATTTTTCAAGCATTCCCTAAAAACCGTCAAATACGATAAGGCGCTCACGCCGATGATCGAGTTGGTCACGGCTCTCGTCATCCCACTCGCGATTTTTGTCGCGATTAAAAAGGAGATTCAACCCGAGGACATCGCAGCGATCCTGACCGCTCTCTACATGTGCTACGAACCGATCAAAAAACTAGGCAAGGTCAGCAATACGCTCCGTAAAGCCGAGGCCTCCCTCGACCGACTGGAGTATATTCTAAACAGCGAAGACAGTGTCCCTGAGGCCACTGATCCACAAGCTCTCAGTCGCGTGCAAGGAGAGATTGAGTTTAAAGCTGTCAATTTTTCTTATGCCAACGAGCTGGTATTGCGGGATGTAAACGTCAAAATAGCTGCCGGAGAGTCCGTGGCTCTCGTCGGCCCCAGCGGTGCCGGCAAGTCCACCTTCGCTAATCTCGTCCCCCGCTTCTACGATGTCACGCAGGGGCAAATTTTGATCGACGGACTTGATGTCAGAAAAGTGACCAAGAATGACCTGCGGCAACAAGTCGCCCTCGTCTCCCAGGAGGCCGTGCTCTTCGGGGAGAGCATTGCCGATAATATCCGCATCGGGAAACCCTCTGCCACGGATGAAGAAATTCGCACCGCCAGCAAAATGGCGCAGGCGCACGATTTTATCGAGGCGCTCGAGCAAGGCTACGACACCCAAGTCGGTGAACGGGGCTCACGCCTTTCCGGGGGGCAGCGCCAGCGCATTGCCATCGCCCGCGCCTTTCTGAAAGATGCACCCATCATCATCCTCGACGAGCCCACTTCGGCGCTCGATGCCGAAAGCGAACACCAGATCCAGGTCGCCCTCGAAGAACTCTCACGCGGCCGCACCGTCCTCATTATTGCCCATCGCTTCAGCACAATTCAGCACGCTGATCGGATACTCGTCTTTAGTGCTGGAGAAATCATTGCTTCGGGCTCACATTCGGAACTTTATGACCAAATTCCACTCTACAGAAATTTATACGACAAACAGTCCCAGACCAAACTGGAGCACTAAACAACTCACATGAAAATCAAAAAAATCTTCGTCCTATTGATCACACTGGCCTGCCTGATCGCAGCCAGCGGTTGCGCATCGACCCAAACAGACAGCAGCGGAGTCACCATCGAAAAAAGAGGTAGCGGTGGCCTGTTAAATTTCATTCCTTTTCTCTGAGCACTAGGCGTCATCCATCGACGCCGACCGCTCTCACCCGCATAATTTGAGGGGTGCGTGCATCCAGTTCCAGCTCGTGCTCCCGGCGATCCGGATCGTAGCTCTCCAGTAAATTCCAGAAACGTCTGGAGTGGTTCATTTCAGTTAAATGCGCCAATTCATGGCAGATCACATAGTCTTGTAGTCGGGGTGGGATCAGGACCAGTCGCCAATTAAGCGAAATGGTCTTTCTCGAAGAGCAGGAGCCCCAGCGGCTGGATTGATCGCGCACACTGACCTTGGACAAATTGAGCCCAAAACGTTCCGCCTGCTCTGCGACACGTCCGGCTAAAGACTCCCTAGCAAATTTCCGCACCAGTGCAGACAGCGCATCTCCTTCAGACTGGACTGGCAGATGTAGCCCGATACCTGCCTCCTCCGCCTCGATCCGGTAATACGCCCGGCGCGTGTGAAACGCTTCCTTAATCGTTACCGCAAAACTCCGCCCCGCCGCAGTCAGCCAGGGCGACTGTTGCAACCATTCGCGAACACTGATGACCTCGGGCGCCGCATTGATCTGCCGCTCCAACCATTGCCGATTTTGATCGATAAACTTCAGGCAGCTGCGGTCGGACCCATGCCAGGGCATCGACACCACGATGCAGTTGTGCACATTCAAGCGCAGCCGCAGGTGACGCGTCCCTTTACGCCGACGGACTTCTACCGGGAACTTGCGCCCCGCCGAGCAGGTAAATTCAAGCAGGCTCACCATCCAGCGAATCAACAATTCTCTGCGTATGCCGCCGCAGCGCACTCTCCGGATCGAGCTTTTTCAGGCGGCAAGCCGCAGCGATCTCAAAAAGTTTTCGTCCGAGCTCTTCTTCATTTTCGAGGGTCTCCGCGCAGGCAAGCACCGAGGGCTCATCCACATAATCGGAAGCCTCCATTTGCTGCTTCTGAATTTGCTTATAGACATCCTGCGCATACATCAAAGCTGGCAGCTGCCTGGGTAGATCCTTGAAGCGGCCCTTTTGTTTGGGACCACGCTTTTTTTCCGCCGCCTTGATCACGTCCCACTGCTTAAGGACAGCATCTGAGCCTTTCACGCCATCTTCATCCCCAAAGACATGCGGATGCCGCCGGACGAGTTTCTCATTCAACAGTCCACAAACGGCTGGGAAATCAAAGTGCCCGGCTTCCTTGGCCATCTGGGCATGCATGACAACCTGCAGCAAAACATCCCCGAGTTCTTCTTCCATGTGGGGCATGTCCAGGCGGTCGATGGTCTGCAACAACTCACAGCACTCGTCCACCAAACATTCCGCGAGCGACTGGTGGTCCTGCTCAATATCCCAGGGGCACCCCGTCTCCGGTTGCCGCAGCGCTGCCACTGTTTCGATTAAATCATCAATTGAAGCCATAAAAAAGAGCTACGGCTCTAAACTGGCATGGCGATAGAAAAGACCCACGAGCTGACAGGTAGCCTCACCGCGGCGTCCTGTCCTATCATAAACCCTGAGCTAAGTCATCAAGAACGATCCACTATCCGCACAGACTTCGGACGACTTACCGGCACCTACAACGCGATGATTCAACCTAAAAAAATGAGTTGAACCGTGAAATTTACGTGAATTATAATTTGGTAAGTATTTCTAGGTAAGCATTTTACACCCTATTTATTTTTTTAGGTAGTATTATTGCCGCCGATTAGGCGAGTGTCCTTATTAACGTTATCAGCCATGGGAAAAATGACCAAGGCCAAACCCTCACCAAAACCGTGTTCGTAGAGGGCGAAACAATAGGTTCTGCTCGATAGCTGCCCGCGGCTGACGCCGCCAAAAAGCAAACTCCTATCATTAGATAATGTATATCTCAGGTCTCTCACAATGGACTTTCAACAAATTAGGTTATCAACATGCCAAGCATACCCAGCCTCAGGTGGCAACAGCTAGGTCGCATCGCAACACCCTAGGACTGCCAATCGGGCGACCAACAGGTGGTCCGGCCCCCGATTTTTTCACGGACCAATGGGCAGCCTGTTTCAGGACACAGGCCCCCATCCTTCCAGCGATGGTTGAACAACCAGCTATCCGGCGGCTTACCCCAATCGGTGGCGATCACCCGAAGTGCGTCCCGGCAGACTTCCCGGATTCGGCAGTAAAGCTCCTTGCTTTGCTTCGCGTCTATTTGACCTGCACGGATTGCAGGGTGCAGGCGCGACCTCCAGAGAATCTCGTCAGCCATCCAATTTCCAATTCCAGGGAAGGCCTCCTGCATGAGCAGGACGGACTTGATCGGCGCCCTGGCGCGGCGTTGCAAGAAGGCGCCCATCAACAGCTGCGTAAAGTCCTTCGACAGAATTTCCGGGGGTAAACCTGACCACCAGTCTGGAGATGTTTTGCTTTTCGCATAATGCACCCGGCCAAATAGTCGCGGATCGGTAAAAACCAGTTTGAGCCCAGACTTCATCTCGATCACGAGGTGCTCGTGCCTGGAGGGCTGCACATCCGTATTCTGCACCGAAGTCTTACCCGTCATGCCGAGGTGCACGCCAAGCCAATGCTGCGCCCCAAATACGAAGAGCATTCGTTTGCCGTGCGTCTCGCTGTGCTTCAATGCCTGCCCCGGCAAGCCCTTCGTTAAAGCCTGCGTATCCGCCCCGAGGAAAATTCGCTTCTCCGGGTGAATATGAACGGCGGCAACGACTTCCCCGATGCCAGGCGACCATTGTTTGCGGTAATATTCGACTTCAGCGAGTTCAGGCATAAAGGAACTTCTGAAAAACGCCTTTTGAGCCCCGAAGGCGACTCAAAAACCACCTTTTAGATTTTATTACGATAGATGAGTGAGGTATAAAGAAAATGATGACTTTTGTAGGAAAGTGACCAAAACTGAAGCCCCCTTAACCAACTAAATTAGTCCATCACCGATGATTATCGACTGCCACACCCATTGCTATCCGGAAGAGGTCGCTTTGCAGCCACGCAAGTGGGCAGAGGCCCATGGCGAATTTCATTGGGCCGACCTCGTTGCGCCCATTAAACGCAAGAGTATCCAGGACTGGGCGGGCCCGGAGAAATTTCTGGCGGCAATGGATGCTGCCGGTGTAGATCGTGCCGTGCTCTTAGGCTGGTATTGGGAGCACGAGTCCACTTGCCGGTGGCACAACGAGGTCATTGCTCAATGGGTCTCGCAGGCACCGGAGCGTTTTATCGGCTTTGCCGCCATCCTGCCCAATGAGAACGTGACGGAGCAGTTGGAGCATGCCCATGCCTTAGGGCTGAGGGGCGTCGGCGAACTACATCCCAGCGTCCAGGACTTTGATTCGCGCAACGAGCACTGGCGGGCATTGGCGCACTGGTGCGCGGCGCACAACTGGCCGGTGAACTGCCATGCTACCTCGGAGAAGGGAAACGACCACCCCGCTGCTGTTGCTACGCCTCTGAACGACTACATCAAGATGGCGCAGGATACACCCAAACTGAAACTGATCCTCGCCCATTGGGGCGGCGGACTTCCGCTCGATACAGAAGCAACTTTGCCGAAAAACCTCTATTTCGACTGTGCGGCCAGCCCGCTGCTCTACTCCGAAGCTCCCTTCCAGAAAATCATTGATCGAGTTGGCCTAAACCAGATACTCTTTGGTTCCGACTACCCACTCCGTGTTTACCCACGCAAGCAAAGGAGCGCAGATATGACGACCTTTTTAAATTTAATCAAAACAGAAACCAATCTAACGGAGGCGGAACGAGACGCCATACTTGGCCAAAATTTTAAGCAAATTCTTGGAGACGGCGAAGCCGCGCCGCAGTAGCCAAAGAGCCACCGAGCAGAGTCTATTCTAAACAGATTAAACCGTCCGATTTAACGCCCGCATAGAAATATATCCAATTATGATTACACCTACAATTCGCTTTACCTGCCTTGCCCTACTACTGGGGCTTTTCGGATGTTCGATGGCCGAGCATCCGGTCACGGTTGTCATTAATCCCTATCAGGACGTCGACTGGGAACACCATGATCGCCACCGGGGTAATTTTCATACCCATACTACCGAATCAGATGGTAAGGTCGAGCCAGCTGAGGTGATCGATCGCTATCACGACAAGGGATATGACATTCTTGCACTGACGGATCATAACAAGGCGACATGGCCATGGAGTGCTTTCGGTCGTGATCCAGAGGCCCTTGGTATGGTGGCGGTGCCGGGCAACGAACTGTCCCGCCATCACCACACGCTCAGCCTCTTCTCGGATCTGGAGAACGAGACCAAAGACCTTGAAACATCGCTGACTCAGATTGACGAGCGTGGTGGCCTATCCGTGCTCGCCCATCCGGGGCGCTACTGGAAGCTGGAAGAGGGTAAAGTGCCTGACGAGGTGCGTGACCGCTACGTCGCTCACTACAAAAAGCATGACTCACTCATTGGCATGGAAGTCGTCAACCAAGGGGATCGCTATCCGAGGGACCGTGCCTTGTGGGATGCTGTCTTGACTGAGTTAATGCCCGATCAGCCCGTATGGGGAATGGCAAATGACGACTCGCACAAAATCCTAGATATCGGCCTCAATCAGACGATCATGCTTCTGCCCGAACATACGAATCAAGCCGTCAGGCAGGCATTGGAGACCGGTTCCTATTACTTCGCCACCGTTACCTCACACTCAAATAATGAGCGCGATCCGGCAGGTATTCCAGTCATTCATCATATCGATCACGACAAGAAAACAAACGTGATCAAGATTCATGCCGATTGTGGAGGTGAGCCTCTGGAGGACGGCGCATTCCGCTGGATTAGCGCAGGCGGAAAAGTCATCGCTGAAGGGTCGAAACTGGAGCTAAACCAAGTAGAGGGACTCAGCAAATATGTCCGCGCTGAGATTCGAGGAACCGGTGGGACCACTTTTACCCAGCCGTTTGGCTTGAGGACAGTCACCGACATGGCCATGCCAGCAAATCCAGTGAATACCGCTAAAAAGGAAGCCTCTTTGCCCAAGCCCGCTGACTTCAAATTCGCGCATGTTTGTGATACTCAGCTGGGGATGGGTGGCTACGAACACGACAGATGAGCCCGAACATTACTACAACTTGCCTTTACAGGCGAACCTTAAATAATTACGTGAGCCCAACCATTATTATTTAGATGAACCCACGCCATCTGCGCCATCGCCTGGAAAAAGCCGCGAAATTGCTCGTCATCGTACAAAAAAACACCCCCGACGTGAGTTGCCACTTCGATGAAGACAAAGGGAGCGACGGACAGCTCGTTCTCGACTTTGCTGACAGTGGCATGAGCCGTTCAAAAATGGATTCGCTGGGCAAAGAGCTCGAAAGCCGCGACTACACTTTTACCGAAAAGAAAAGTCCCTGGATCGGGCAGATCAATTACACCGGACGTGCGAAGGACAAACCGACGATCGTGCTCACCCTCCCGATTCATCAGGACCGTCTCGCGATCAACGAGGCAGCGCCAGAGAAGGCACATCGCTTTGCCGATTCGTGAGCGCGGTGTTCGGGATTAAACCCAGTTCTCGCCCTTTGATTTAATCGCCTTGGCCAGCTCGCGCGCAAAAAAAGGGCCGCGATAGACCCAACCGGTGTAAATCTGGATGAGCGACGCGCCGGCATCGATCTTTTCCCCGGCAGATTCGGCTGAATCGATACCGCCGACGCCGACGATCGGCAACTTACCCGACGTGCTTTTGTAGATGTAATTAATCACATCGGTGGAGCGCTTACGTATAAAAGCGCCACCACTTAGGCCCCCGGTCTCCGAACTGGGGAAGCCATCTGGGCGCCGGATCGTGGTGTTTGTCGCTATGATGCCGTCGTAATTCAGGTCGAGTAGCACCCCAAGGATGCCGTCAATTTCCTTGTAACTCAGGTCCGGTGCGATCTTCAGTAAAAGTGGGTGAGGCTCCCGGCCCAGCTTCTTGGCGTGGCTCAGGTTCTCGTGGCGTAGACTTGAGAGCAGGTCCCGCAGGTAGGTCTCGCTCTGCAGATCACGCAGACCTGCCGTGTTTGGACTGCTGATGTTCACCGTAAAGTAGTCTGCTTGATCCGCCAACTTTCGGAAACAGGCGATGTAGTCGTCGACGGCCTTCTCCAGAGGCGTCGTCTTCGCCTTGCCGATATTGACGCCCACGGGAACGCCCCGCTTACCCTTTGGGTAGTGCTTGGCCAAGGCCGCCCGCATCATTTCAGCACCCCGGTTGTTGAAGCCCATACGGTTGATCAAAGCATTGTATTCCGGGTAGCGAAGAAGCCGGGGCCGGGGGTTGCCCGGTTGACTTTCCGGAGTGACCGTCCCGACTTCGACGTGGCCGAAACCGAGGGCTTCGATTGCCCGGGGAAACTCTCCGTCCTTATCCATCCCTGCCGCCAGACCAACGCGATTGGGAAACTCCAGTCCAAATAGCTTCACCGGTTTATCTTCGCGCACCATATTGTAGGCGCGAAAGAGCCGACAAAGCGTGGGCAATGAGCTGAGCGCCATCAGTCCAGTGCGGCCTCGGTCGTGCGCCGTTTCTGGGTCCATCCGGAATAAAACCGGCCGTATTATTTTCTCGTAAATAAATGCCATATTTCTCTTTTAAGCTAAAAGTGAGGCAGGCTAACAGTGCCGCCACTCAAAACAATTAAAAAGAACTCGTCATAATTTTTCTTAAAAGCACTTTACAAAAGGGATCAGGTGCATTTACCCCTAGTTCATCAGCCTAAGAGATGACACAACTCCCTTATCAAAAAATACTCTAAATACATCTATGCCAAAACTGACGACAAAATTAACTTGGTGCAAAGCTCGCCTCGGCGAAGACATGAACTGGTGGGTCAAAGAAACCAGCGACCCCCTGCACTGGGATGTCGATGGACTGGGAATCATTGATCCACGTCAATTCCAGCACATCACCGAACTACTTGAGCCATTGCAGGAATACGGCCTGCAGAATGAGTTGGTGGATGCTGCCTTCTACTCCTTCGCCATTGATGAGGTTGAGAAAGATAAGACTGTTCTCCTGAAACGCATCAAAGACAGCATTCTTGAAAGCGAAGAGCAGCTTTTCGCGCTGCCTGATATCCTCGACGAGGATAAAGGGCCCTACGCGGATTTACTGGACCATCTGACCAGGCTGCGCATCAAGATGCTCAACGACTTAATCGATTTCTCGCAGACGCTTACGATCGAAGAACTGGAGGAGGAGATCCGCGAGCAACAGTCCGGCGACTTCATGGAAGGACGAGCCACCCACTTCTTTACGGAAATTACTGCCATTCTGGAATACGTCCCCGAAGGCTTTGAACTGGAAGAAGATGAGCCCTCACCTAAGTCGGAAGACCAAGAACTCGAAAAAGACCTTAGTGCGATCGATGCCGGCGAGGTCGATGAAAAGATCGAAGAAGACGATACCATGAAGTGGGATGAAGAGGAAGGGGAGGATGAGGAATTCGAAGAAACGACCACCCCGCCGGAAAAAGGCGTAAAAAAGAAATAGTCGTTTCCTCGGCATTTAAAAGGCCCTAGCTTGGGCTGAGCCTTGTCGATGTCGGGGGCGAGTGTTGAAGTTGTCCGGCATGCTGCTTTACTCGCACTCCGGTGGGGCTTTTCCATTGCCAAGGCCAAGCCAGCGGTTTTCATCACTACTTTTTCCATGCTCGAAAATCTTACAGACAAACTAGGCAACGCGCTTCGCAACCTCCGGGGCACCGGCAAGTTGACGGAGGAAAACATGACTGAAGCCCTGAAAGAGGTCCGTCAGGCGCTACTCTCGGCCGACGTCCACTTTAAGGTCGCCCGTCAATTTGTCACTGAAGTCAAGGAGCAGTGCGTCGGGCAGGAGGTCCTCAAGTCGGTCACGCCTGGCCAGCAGGTCGTCAAGATCATCCACGACGAACTCGTCAAACTCCTGGGTGAAGGCACCACCGAGCTAGAAGACAAAAAACCGCTCCGCATCATGATGGTCGGCCTCCACGGCTCGGGTAAAACGACCAGCTCCGGAAAACTCGCCCGCTATCTCGCAAAAAAGCGGGACTACCGCCCTGCCCTCGTCGCCTGTGATGTCTATCGACCGGCCGCTATCGACCAACTGGAAACCCTGGCCAGAAATGAAGGCTGCATTTTTTACGGCGACCGGGAGGAGAAAAACGTCGTTAAGATCGGAAAACGCGGCCTCGAAGCTGCCAAGGAAGCCGATGCCAACCTCATCATCTTCGACACCGCTGGAAGACTCCAGATCGACGAAAACCTGATCGATGAAATCAAGGAGCTGAAAAAAGCAGTCCAGCCCGATGAAATCCTCCTCGTGGTCGATGCCGCACTCGGGCAGGAAGCTGTCAACGTCGCCAAGCACTTCCACGAGGCAGTGCAATGCACCGGCATCATCCTGACCAAACTCGACGGTGATGCCCGTGGTGGCGCCGCCCTTTCCATGAAGTCCATCGCCGACGTGCCCATTAAGTTTATGGGCACAGGCGAGAAGCCGGACGAATTCGATGTCTTTCACCCCGACCGCATGGCCTCCCGAATCCTCGGTATGGGTGACGTCGTCTCACTGGTGGAAAAGGCCCAGGACACTATCGACGAAAACGAAGCCGAGCGCATGGCCGAAAAGATGCGCAAGGCAGACTTCAATCTTGAAGACTTCCTACAACAAATGCAGCAGGTCAAAAAGATGGGCTCGCTCAATTCGCTCATGGGCATGATGCCTGGCATGAGTGGCGTCGAAATCGGCGAGTCCGAGGAAAAGAAAATGGCCCGCACCGAGGCCATTATTCTCTCCATGACCCCCCAGGAACGGCAGGCACCACGCCTCCTCCGCGGCAGCCGCCTCAAACGGATCGCCAACGGCTCAGGCGTGCAGGTCCGCGATGTCAACGCCCTCTTAAAGCAATTCGGCCAGATGCAAAAAATGATGAAGATGATGCGCGGCGGCAAAAAAGGCCGAAAAATGATGAAGGCCATGAAATCACAGATGGGCGAAGGCGGCGGAATGCCTGGCATGCCAGGCTTGTAAGTTCGGTTTCCACATGCTACATAATTCGTTTCAGTTACTCCATGAAACGATTTTTCACCCCACTTGAGAGTCATCCTGCAGAAACCCGTGCCAGCCTGGCACCGGCCACTGCAGTCAAACTCAAAAATCTTGGCCTCGATGTATTTGTGCAATCCGGAGCCGGCCTGAAATCTGACTTTAGTGACGCCGACTACGAAGCTGCGGGTGCAACCGTCGTGCCGGATGCAGCCACTGGCTACGAGCAGGCCGACATCGTTGCCCGGGTCCGCAAGCCCGAGATGGCTGAAATCGAGAAGATGCGCCCCGGCACACTCCACCTCAGCTTTCTCGACCCATTTAATGAAAAGCCGCTCATCGACGCGCTGGCCGCGCGGAAGATCGATGCCATCAGCCTCGAGATGATCCCTCGCTCCACTCTCGCCCAAAAGATGGATGCGCTCTCTTCACAGGCCAATCTGGCCGGCTATGCCGCCGTCATCCTCGCAAGTGATCGCATGCGAAAGATTCTTCCCATGATGATGACACCGTCCGGGACGATTTCACCCGCCCGTTTCTTCATCATCGGAGTTGGTGTGGCCGGGCTCCAGGCGATCGCCACCGCCAAGCGCCTCGGTGCTCGTGTTGAAGCCTTCGATACCCGTCCCGTGGTCGAAGAACAGGTCAAATCCCTCGGAGCCAAGTTCGTGAAAGTCGACCTCGGCGATACCGGACAGACGGACCAGGGCTACGCCAAGGAACTCACCCCCAAACAACTCGAAAAGCAGCGTGAGGAAATGGCAAAGGCCTGCGCGCGGGCGGACGTCGTCATCACCACTGCGAAGCTGTTTGGTCGCAAGGCCCCGCTCATTCTCAACGAGCAGATCCTCGAAAAAATGCAACCCGGCAGCCTTGTGGTCGATCTCGCAGTTGAATCCGGTGGCAACGTAGCCGGCTCACAGGTCGGTCAAGAAATCGTCACCGCAAACGGAGTGCGCGTCATCGGCCCGGAAAACCTTGAAGGCTATTTCCCGAAGGATGCCACCCTCATGCTCGCCTCCAATTTCTACAACTTGATCGAGCATTTCTGGGATGCCGAAGCGAAGGACTTCAAATTCGACCTGAAAGATGAAATCCTCTCTGGTTGCCTCATCACCAAGGACGGCCAAGTCGTTCACGAAAAGTTTAACCTGAAAAAATGAGTTAAACCGTTAATTTACGTGAATTAGAATAAGGTCAGATGTTTAAATAGCCTGTGTATTTTAAAAGCAATTCACTGTAGCGATGTGACGCCAGTCACGTCGACCGAATCAGATCGAACGGCCAAAGACGTCGCTCGCGCGACATCGCTACATTCTAATCAGTCCCCCGGAACAGAAAACTTCAAATAGCCTGTGTATTTTAAAAGCAATTCACTGTAGCGATGTGACGCCAGTCACGTCGACCGAATCAGATCGAACGGCCAAAGACGTCACTCGCGCGACATCGCTACATTCTAATCAGTCCCCCGGAACAGAAAACTTCAAATAGCCTGTGTATTTTAAAAGCCAGGAAGTCCCTCAGGCAAACCATTGAAGGCAGTGGAGAGTCCTGCATTCGTCGGTCGCCCCCACTATTATGGCAAAGCCTCGACACGCACTCGTATAAAACGTGTCGGGCTCTCTTGCATCGCTTGTTTATCGCGAATCACCCAATCGACATA
>Ga0306912_1001027_pt1 | contig 13861 bp, 20 predicted proteins | sample AntRauFillE10628_FD_190443 | JGI IMG/M metagenome (GOLD analysis project Ga0306912, IMG submission 190443) | Saline lake microbial communities from Rauer Islands, Antarctica - Metagenome Filla E10 #628 (v2) (version 2) | ecosystem: Environmental > Aquatic > Non-marine Saline and Alkaline >... | reverse complement strand
ATTGTATGATCTTAAAGGCCATAACAGGGCGAGGGGTCGTTTGAAGCGCCTTCCATTGATAAACACTTGGGGCGCTCGTATTAAGCTTCTCGGCCAATTTGTCGACTCCCATTTTTTCGATATAAATTAAAAAGTTCATTATGATTTCCCCCTATTAGGTATTTGCATTTTTCTTCTCTCATGCCATCTTTTCATATTTAGTTACTAAGTTTCCATTTGGCTTCATATAGACGCCTTTCTTAAATTCATTTTCCATTTCTACTCTCCCAATTTAATATCGCTTCCCCGATTATTTGCGGGATTTGCGGGATTACTGCGTTTCCAAATTGTTTTATTTGTTGGGCTCTATTTCCGCCCATTGATCGGGGAAGCCCATCATGTTCTCTACAAATCGCGGGCTTAATCGAAACGATTTTTCCAAACAAATTACGGAAACGAGCGGCGGTTTTTGCCCACCACTCTTGTTTCTCTTCCGCGGGGGTAAGGGAGCTCCGGAATCGAATGTCGTGGGCGTGGGAATTAATCTCCTCCCTACTAAGATATCGCAAAGGACAGGGACTAATCTCCCCTTCCAAGCGAATTTTTTCAATTTCCTCGGATCTCCCGAGTCTTTGTAGTCCCTCGCGCATGGCGTAGGCAATAATCCATATCCTTTCCCGGCGATGAATTGCCCCGACGGCGCAAGCGGGTATAATATGCCATTCCGAGTCATACCCGATCTCCCCCAAATCTTGAAGGACGGCGGCAAGTCCTTTAGATCGAAGATTAGCGACGTTTTCAATGATGACATAGGTCGGCTTAACTTCTTTGATAATTCTTTTATATTCGAACCATAATCCACTTCTTTCTCCTTTTAATCCTTCGCCCTTTCCCGCGACTGATATGTCTTGACAAGGGAATCCCCCCGCTATGACGTCGATTTGATCGATCCCAATCGCATTAAGAGCGTTTTTATTTAATGATTTTACATCGTCCCAAATAGGTATCTCGGGCCAATGCTTCTCTAAGATCTTTTGACAATGCTCGTCCACTTCGCAAAAAGCGACCGTTTCCATTCCCGCTCTTTCAAGCCCTAAGGAAAATCCGCCGATCCCGCTAAAAAGGTCGAGGACTTTCATAGTCCCGCCGATGAGACGATCCTCTCGAGTCTTGTAGTGCATTTTTTAGTCACTCTTAAAAGATCGTCGGTTAATGATTCGTATTGCTTTTTTCCAAACTCATAGCCTCCGACAAAAGCCCAACACAATAAGCAAATATAAGCTAGTTTAGTCATGCTTAACCTCCTTTTTTAAAGGAGTAATTTTACAAAAAACCGGCTTTCCCATCCCTTCCGGTCGTCTTGCAAAAATGACTTTTCCATCTCCATTATTAAGATGAGAGAGCCCTTCGATTGTCGTATAGCCATAAAGCGAATTATCGACGTGCTTTTCCGGATCAAATTTAGTCACCGCTTGGGGTCTATTTTTAATAGCGGTCTTCATGCCTTCGGCAAAGGCTTCTTTACGTTGTCCGTCTATGATCTCTTGAAGAGCTTGGGGGCTCATTATTAAGTCTAAAGTCTTTGGATCGACCGCTACTTTTACTTTCTCCATTTCTTCTCTCCTTTTTTATAAATGTAGTTTTGCAATGAGGGCAATTAAACCAATGAACGTCATAAGGTTTTAGATCTCCCGTCGTCCCTATAAACTTGCACTCCTCTTCATTTAATGAGCGGAGACAAGTACAAAAATGCGGAAAAAATCCATTAAATTTACTCATAAATATTCCTTAGTTTTAATTGTGTAGAAAATTTACATGTAAAGTTAAACTTTGTAAAAATATCTCTTTAACTTTGTAAAAATTTTTTGACTTTGTAATTTTAATCCCGTATTTATTTTGAACGCTTTGAAATATTAGTCACGAAACGAAAGAATAATCACGAAAAAGAAAAGAGAGCGATTTTGAGAGAATTATCCTATGCATTAACTACGGACTTCCAAGTCCCATCCCCTAAAGGGATGAATTATCTCCCTTTCCAAAGGGCCGGCATAGAGTTTTTATGTAAGAATCCGAACATTAATAGCCTCATAGCCGATCCTCCAGGACTCGGGAAGACTATTGAAGCGATTGGCTTTGCCAATAAGTTAGGGCTTGAAAATATCTTAATTGTATGTCCGGCTTCTCTTATTAATAATTGGAAAAATGAGCTCTTAAAATGGTTTTTAGGGCCTACAAATATCCAATTGATTATAAGTGGAAAGCAAGACCTAGACCGCAAATGCAATATTCATATTATTAGTTATTCTTTAGTAATTAATAAGGAAATCCATAAGTTTATCCAAAAGAAAGGGCCTCATTTATCTATTTATGATGAGTCTCAATATTTAAAAAATCCCGAGGCCAAAAGGACTATCGCTATATATGCCGAGAATCTAATCGCTGATAAATCGAGGTACAATATAGCACTCTCCGGGACTCCGATAGTCAATCGCCCAAAGGAAATTTATGCGACCTTAAACGCGCTTTGTCCTCAAGCGATTAATAATATGGATTATGAGCGCTTCGCGATGAGATATTGCGGCGGGTATTGGGATCTTGACGGATTCCACGACGACGGAGCGACTAACTTAAATGAGTTAGGGCGAAGACTTAGAGACGATTTTATGCTCCGCCGTAAAAAAGCGGACGTTTTAACGGATCTTCCGGATAAGTTCGAAAATGTCGTCTTCCTTGATCCGGACAAAGATTCTAAGAAGATCATGCGAGAAATGAAGGCTTTTAATGCAAATGAGATCCTTCGCATGAGAGGCGTAGAAATTACGTTTGAGGGCCTTAGTGAAATGCGAAAGGATTTAGGCCTTGCCAAAGTCCCAATCGCGGCGGAGTACCTTAAAACGCTTCTCGAGGGTGGAAGAGATAAGATCGTCGTCTTTGGCCATCATAGAGAAGTCTTGGACTTTCTATTTGAAAATATGGAGGAGTATAATCCCGTTTTAATTCACGGCGGAACTCCGGCCATAATACGCCAAGGGATTGTAGATAATTTCCAAAACGATCCAAAATATAGAGTCTTTATTGGCGGGATTACGGCTTGCGGGACGGGTATTACTTTGACGGCTTCCGATTATATTGGATTTATCGAGCCAAGTTATGTCCCGGGCGAAAATGAGCAAGTAATCGATAGAATCCATAGGATCGGGCAAAAACGAAACGTCTTAGCAGAGTATCTTCTTTTTGAAGATTCTTTAGACAATAACATTATAAAAAGCTCTACGAGAAAAGGGCTTAACATTATGGAGGTAATGAAATGAAGACAAATCAAGTTTTAAGCGAACTATTTATCGAAATGGGGATCGCTTGCACGAAAGCCGGAAAGCGTTTAGCGGACATTTCCGAGAATGGAGAAGTAGTTAATACGGATCTTCCAAAAGAAGAAAAAGAAGAGCCGAAAAAGACTACTAAAAAGACGACGACTAAAAAAGCGTCTACAAAGAAAGCCGATCCAAAGAAAGAAGATCCTAAAAAGGAAAAAAGTAGCGAAAAAGCTTTCGTAGCTAAAAATCCCCCAAAGGGAAAAACGGAAGTCGGAGAATTTAGAAAGCATTGGGCGGAACTATCGGCCGAAGAGCAAGACGCGTATGTCGCGGGCGAAATTGACTCTCTTGGGAACTCAATTAAAACCGCTACAAAAGCAAAAGAAGCTCCGGAAGAGTTAGACGATTTCGGCGGAGAAGAGTCTCAAGCAACGGCGGACGACGTAAGAAAAGCGCTTCAAGCTTATAGTAAAAACCATAAAGACGGAGTCGAAGCCGGTAAGAAAGAAGCAAAAGGCATTCTCGCGGCGTTTGGCGCTATGAAGGTCGCGGATCTTAGCGAAGATCAATTTGAAGACGTGATCCAAGAGCTATCATAATGCATTGTATGTTAGATCTTGAAACTTTAGGAACTACTCCGGACTCCGTCGTCTTATCGGCGGGAGCGGTTTATTTTACTAAAGAGCAAGGGATAATCAAGGAATCTTATAGCGTTTTTAGCGTTAAAAAACAGTTAAAAATGGGCCGTCAAATTGATACGGAGACGCTTCAATGGTGGATGAAACAATCGCCGGAAGCCCGATCGGTATTAGACGAAGCTTTTAACTCTCGAGAGCCCCATAATCTTGCAAATCAATTAATGCGAGATCTCGCGGATCTTAAACATGACAAGCAATTGGATGATTTTAAAAACTTAAAAGTATGGGGAAATGGAGCAAATTTCGACGTCGTTTTGGCGCAGAGTTTTTTCCTTCATGAATACGATTCAATCCCTTGGAAGTTTTGGAATGTTAATTGCTTTCGTATGTTTAACAAGCTTACAAAATGCCGAGACAAAGTAAAGAGAGAAGGGACTCATCATAACGCTTTAGACGATGCGAGATATCAAGCTCAATGCGTTTTAGCGGTTATAAAGGGGGATAAATGAGCGCGCACAATGAAAGAGCCCACGCCATTCTTGGGGCTTCAAGCTCGGGAAGATGGCTTAAATGCCCAGGCTCGGTAAGATTAAACGAGCAAGCGCCTCCTCAAAAGTTTAGCGAGTACGCGGCTTTAGGGACGGCGGCTCATGATCTTGCGGAAAAGGTTTTAAAGACTAAAACTAAAAACGCGATTGACTATAAAGGCAAAAAGATCAATTCATTTGAAGTCGATTTGGATATGATCCAAGCCGTGCAAGTCTATGTCGATTTGATCCGAGAAGAGTCAAAAGGTTTTGAGGTCGATCTTGAAAAGCGCTTTTCTCTTGAATGGCTTCATAAAGGTATGTTTGGGACAAATGATGCGAGTTTCGGAGAGCCTTTTGGGACTTTAAATATCTACGATTATAAGCACGGGGCGGGAATCGCCGTCGAAGCGGAAAATAATACTCAAATGTTATATTACGCTCTTGGCGCGTCTTATGATCCGGATACTAAAGATCTTGAAGACTACGAAGAAATTAGAATGGTCATAGTTCAACCGCGAGCATTTCACGAAGACGGCCCGATAAGATCTTGGACTATTTCAAGGGATGAGCTCTTGGAATGGAAAGAGAAAATTAAGGCCGGAGCAATTGCGACGGAAGACCCAAACGCTCCTTTCAATCCATCCGACGACGCTTGCCGTTGGTGTAATGCGGCGGGATTTTGTCCGGCACTTAACCAAAAAACGCAAGAGATCGCAAAGACCGATTTTGGGGACACTCTCCCGGATGCGGAGGCCATAACAATCGAGCAAGCGGCGAAAGTCGTAGCTCATAAAAAAATGCTTTCGGACTTTGTAGAGGCTTGCGAGGCGAGAATCGAAGAGGAAATGATAACTAATAAGAAGACTTTAAAAGGTCTAAAAGTAGTTAGAAAAAGAGGCGCTACCATTTGGAATGATGAGGGCATGACAGAAAAAGTCTTGGCCAAAGAATATGGCGATAAGATTTATAATAAGAAGATCAAAACGCCTAACCAAATGGAGAAAGCTCTCGGAAAAGATGCAACCCAAGACCTCTTCCAAAAGGTCGAGGGCGGTTTTACGATTGCACCGGAAAGTGATCGAAGAAAAGAAGTAAATTTAGATCCAAAATTGGACTTTGAATAATCACGAAAATTCACTAAAGGAGAATTAAAATGAGTACGAAAAAAACTGAATTTGTAAAATGCATGAGCCCTAAATTTAGAGCTTCATTTGCCCAAGTCTTTACGCCTAAATCAATGGAAGGCTCTACGGTCGAGAAATACTCCGTCGTTATGCTATTTGATAAGGAAGCGCAAGCGACTCCCGAATATAAAGCGATGAAAGCGGCGGCAAAGAAAAAACTTGTCGAGAAATTTGGGGCGGATGAGAAGAAATGGCCAGCAAATTTAAAAAATCCATTTAGAAGCGGAGCGGAGAAATCGGGGAAATATGAAGGTTATACCGACGACGTTATCTTTGTAACGGCTTCAAGTCTTGCAAAGAATAAGCCGGGAATTGTAGATAATAATCGCCAAGACATTATAAGCGAAGAGGGTTTTTACTCGGGATGCTACGCGAGAGCGACGATCAATCCTTATGCTTATTCTAAGGCCGGGAATAATGGAGTAGCATTTGGGCTTTTAAATATTCAAAAGCTCGGAGACGGCGAGCCATTTAGCGGTAAGACAGCGGCGAAAGATGATTTTGAAGCGGTCGAAGTTGAGAGCGATTTCGCATCAAATGACGATAATAGCGAAGACGGCGACTCTTCCGAATGGTAGACCACGCGACTATCGACTTTGAGACATATAGCGAACTCGACGTCCGGAAGGTCGGAGCTTGGAGATATTCCGAGCATCCGTCTACGGACGTCCTTTGTCTCGCGTATCGCATACCGGGCGAGCCGATGCGACTTTGGACTCCTTACTTTGAGCCAATGGATAATCTCGATAAAATCCCGACCCCGCTTTTAGATTACATCGAAGCGGGCGGGATCATTGAAGCCCACAATAACGAATTTGAGAGAGCGATTTGGGAAAATGTACTCGTAAGAAAGTATAATTTCCCAAATCTTCCTTTTGAGCAATGTAGATGCTCCGCCGCGAAAGCCGCCGCGCTCGCATTGCCAAGAGGTTTAGATGGACTCGGCCAAGCTTTAGGCCTTGAGACTGTCAAAGATATGACGGGAAATAGGCTTATGAAAAAGATATCAAAGCCTAGAAAGCCCTTAAAAGCGGAAAAAAAGAAATTACTTGAAGATCCGGACGTCCGAGAGCTTAGTCCTACAAAATTTATCCATGACCCAAGCGGAGAAGAAATCGTTTTTAGGCATGAAAAACCCGAAGAGTATATCCGCGTTTTTGAATATTGCGAGACGGATACCCTTGTCGAAGAAAAAGCAAGTGAGATCATGCCGGATCTTTCGCCCGATGAATTACAAGTTTGGAGACTCGATCAAAAAATTAATAAGCGCGGGATTTATTGCGACTTAAAGCTCGTAAATACTTCCCTCGAATTTATAGAGCAATATTCCAAAGAATTAACGGAAAATCTTATAGATCTAACAAATGGCGAAGTCCAAACGCCGGGCCAAAGAGATAAAATACTCGCTTTTTTAGAAAGTAATGGCTTGCAAATGCCCGGATTAACCGCCGCGGACGTAGAGAAATCCATAAAAGATCCGACTACTCCGGAGATATGCCGAGAAGTTTTAGAGATCCGCCAAGCCCTTTCCAAATCTTCGACGAAGAAATTTAAGAAGTTTTTGGAAATGGTATGCGAAGACGGTCGAATCCGCGGAACTCTTTTATATCATGGAGCTTCGACGGGACGATGGGCCGGAAAAGGAATCCAAGTCCAAAACCTCCCAAGAGGGACGATAAAAGACGTTGGATCTTGCATAGAGATGATTCTCGAAGGAGACTATATTTTCTTCCGCGCTTGTTATCCGGACGTCTTAGGGGCGATTTCTTCATGCATCCGGGGAGCTTTAACCGCCGCTCCAGGAAGGAAATTAATTTGCGCCGATTTCTCCTCGATTGAGTCTCGCGGGCTCTTTTGGCTTGCGGACGAAGAGGTCGGGCTTGAGATTTACCGCGGCGACGGAAAGATTTACGAAGAAATGGCCGCAGAAATCTATAACAAATCTCCCGATGAAATTCTCGGCGGGACAATGGAGAGAAATCTCGGAAAGCAAGCCGTCTTAGGATGCGGATATGGCATGGGCGCGGCGAAGTTTCAAATCACTTGCGAGGGATATGGAATGGACGTCGATAAACCTATGGCCCAAAAAGCCGTTACGGCATATCGATCTAAGTTCCCAAGAGTCCCGGCATTTTGGAGAGAATGCGAAGACGCCGCAATCGGCGCGACCTTATATCCCGGTAAGATCTATAAAACGGGGAAAGTCGCTTGGCGAGTAGTCGGAGATTTTCTTTACGCTAAACTCCCAAGTGGTCGAAAGATTGCCTACCATAAACCAAAACTTGAGAGAAAGAAGACGCCCTGGGGCGAAATGAAGCTCGTTTTAACTTATACGGGCGTCGATTCTCAAACGAAAAGATATTGTAGACAGCATACTTATGGCGGAAAGATCGTCGAGAACATTACTCAAGCGGTCGCCCGTGACTTTATGGCCGAAGCTATGTTAAGAATCGAAGACGCCGGATACTCTCTTATAATGAGCGTCCACGACGAACTCGTCGCCGAAGTAGACGAAGATTTCGGATCTCTTGAAGATTTCGAAAGATTAATGGAAGAGCTTCCGGAATGGGCAAAAGGATCTAGTCCATGCCCTATCGCCGTAGAGGGATGGGAAGGCAAGAGATTTAAAAAATGATTTATGTTATCTTATGGCTTATTGGCGTATTTTTGATTTGTAGATTTTTCGCCGTCGTCGATACTAAAGACGACGACGAATATCCTTGCTGATAACGGGACGATTGATCCTACTTTTATGCTCATATTTCGCCCCTATAGAGTAAGCCTCGATAGACTAAATCGTCGAGAAGAGCTTGCGTTTCGTCAAGGTCATAGTCATTTTCGTTTTTGGAGATCTTTACGCTCATAACGTCGCGAATAAATAATACGAGAATCTCATTACAAATGACGTTAGTCGGATTCCCTCTCCAAATACTTTTCTTTGAAAAACCTAATATTTTTATAAGTAATCCGAATATTTGGCCCGTAGAGTATCCGCGCCCTTCGTTACTTTCCATCCATTTAAGGATCTCGATCCGACGCTCTTCCGGGATTGTAAAATAATAAGTTCTCCGGATATCATAAGATTTTAAAAATTTATATTTAGGAAGACTTTTAACTTTCCAAAAAGTAGCGTCATAATATCGCTTTGAGCCCGTTTCGCCGTAATAGGCCATAAAAGTATGACTAGCGTCAATCTTTTGAAGCCAATTGATTAAAAGAGCAAAGATATTAAATGGAAATTTATTCTTTGAAAAAGCAAATCCAAATTCTATTTTCATATTGAGAACCCCCCGACTAAGTAATTTAAGATAGACAATTGTCCGCCCATAGCGTTCGGCTTGGGATATCTAAAACGACCGGAGACGGATCGCTCGGCGTATTCGCTAAAAAGACCTCTTTGTCCGTCGCCTCTTGTAATGTCAATGTAAAGCGCTCTACCCGTCTTAGGCTTCCCGCTTTCCTCCCGAGACTTACGGTCATTTATCTTCTCCATTTACCCTTCCCAAGATAATCTCCGATCGCTTGAGCGTATCTCGCGATCCCGACTTCCGTTTCAAAAAATTGCTCGCTCTCATGAGTTTTAGTCCCGGCGAACATTGGCTCGACTAAAAGGGCAATTTTTGTCCCATAGTCTAAAGGATACTTAATATTATAATAGCCGCGCTTTCCCTCTTTGAGAATCACTACTCCGTCTTTGGCCCTTTGTTTTAATGAAAATTCTCGAGCTAAGGCATCGGAGAGCTTATCCGCCGCGTAAAAGTTATCGTCAAATTCCCTCGCATTTTGGTTTATAAGGACTTCGCATCCAAAGGCGTCTATCTCATGCCCAATTGAATTAAAATGAAGCTCGAGCGAAATATCGGCTTTAAACTCGCCAATTTGACGTCCGACCTCTTGGACGGATGCTCGATATAGCATATCGGGGCGGTAAAATGTTTTAACCATGAATTTAGGATAGGCTTTGGACATATAGATTAAGATCTCGTCCGCTACTTTCTTATTCCATTCCCATTCTCGTCGCCCATTATATGAAAGCGCGCCTTGATTCCTTTCAGTATGGCCCACGACTAGCGCGATTTTAGGCATCTTTGTCTCTATTTTTGAGCCATTCGATTTGACTTTTGGCGGACTTTCTAAGGCGGGCCGAATCCGTAAAAGAATTTTCAATTTTTCGAATAAATCCGATATAAGCTTCGCGAGCTTCTTTTTGCTTTTCGGCATCTTTAATCCCCTTATCGATAAAATATCCTAAAGTTTTTAGGATAATTGGGAGAATCATTGTGATAATGGCTTGCATATTTATTCCCTTATAATAATTTTATCGTAGCCCAAGAGCGTCAATCTATGAAACTTTTCCGCTTTAGTATCTGAAAAGACCATGACGCATTTTCCACTTACCATATTAAATTCGATTGAGCGTTTGCCCATTTGGAGCGCTTTACAATCGTTATTTTCAGCTAAAACGACGTCTTCTTTAAAAGTGATCCTTTGGATTAAGCCCGATCTCGCTTGGCAATGACTTGTCCCTTTTGAGTCTTTAGTCCTCCCATTGCATTCGATTGTCGCCGGAAGCTTATATCTATCCGATTGAAAATCGACAAAGCCCCAAGAGTGACGGCCGGATTTATCAAATCCCCCAAATTCTAAAGGACAATCCCCCTCCGCTTCGATCGCATTGGGATAATAGGTAAAAGTCACTTGATTTTTAACGTCGATTCTTTTTGAGCCCCATCCAAAAAGCCCGCTTTTTACAGTCTTTTGGACGTTCCAAGCTTTCTCTTTTGTCTCTTCTTTATGGCATGACGTCATAACGAAAAGATCGAGATTTCCTTTGGACTCGACTAAAAATTCGTATTTATCCGCTTTTTCAGCTACTAAAGATCCTTCGACCGTTTCGCCGTTTACGGTTATTATCATATCTCGCTTGTAAATATCCTCCGCATTTAATAGCTCCGGGGCGGGATCTCCCGAGCAAGAGGCCAGCATGGACAAAAAAACTAAAATAAAAAGATTTTTAATCATATTTTAACCCATCGGCATTTCTTAATCCAAAGCCTAAACCATTTACGAGAGCATACTTGCGTATAAATTTCTTCTTTTGGAAGATCTATCTCGCCTTCGATAAGCTTAGGATATAAAGTTTTAACGATATAATTTGCATAATACGCAAAAGAAGTATTTGGATCGGAAGTATAATGGCGAAATCCCATTGTATGAAGCCATTCATGTAAGAGATTTGAGACAATCCTCTCAAGCCCATAGCTATAATAGAATCGATTATTAATATGGATTGTAGGCTTTCCGGGACTCATAAATCCCACGACTTTACTCCAGGCTTTCCCGCGATATTCATCTACGATGATATCGGCTTCGTAATCTATTTCCGTATCCCGCTCTTCTTTCCCGGAAAGTATATGATTATAAAGCTCTAAACCGCTTTTATTTTTATATTTGGAAGATTCGCCGATCCGCCACTTATCGGGCATATTGACGATCATATCTTTGAACTCCGCCGAATTAACGATAGTCTCGAATAGTTCCGCGGATTTTGTAATCTTATTTAAAATTGACGCGCTATAAACGCCTTTAGCGTTTATATTTGCTTTTAGTTTCATTTTTTATCCTGGTAAAGCGGCTCTTTTGTAGATGCCCGAAGCCCTATTCCCGCAATACCATTTAAGATTAAGAGATTTCTCGTTTCACTCTCAAGATTCGGGGCGAAAATGCCCGCCCCGATCAAGATTAAGTTAAAAATTAAGGTCTTTGATTTCCACTTAAACATTAAGCTTTTAGGCTCTTTACAAGATCCATAGACTCTTTTACAAGAGCGTATTGTCTCTCTACGATAGAAAGGGCTTGCTCGATACCTTGCTCCAATTTATTGTCTACGATATCGAATTTTACTTTTAAATGTTCGTGAAGCTCTTTTCTCTCTTCGGCGTCAAGATCCTTGATCTCCGCGCTTACTTGCTTAAAATCTACCGACCCAAGCGCTGTAAGTTCGTCGAAAAGATCCATTAAATGAAGGTAACGAGTCGCGCCCGTATTTCTTCCGATCTTGTCCGCTACGTTTCCAAATTCAATCCCAAGACTTACGACAGGCTTTAGATTTTTAATCCCTAGTTTTTCCATGTTCTTTCTCCTTAGTTATTGGCGTTTAATGCCTTTTCAATTGCGGGGCCAATGGCCCTCTAAAGTATGTAGCCTTTCTTTCGCTCTTGCACTCTCTTTTTTAAGATAGGCAATGTCCATTTTTAAGACGTCGAGCTCTTTTTTATGCCAAGATTGATCTAAAATAATCTCGGCGATTTTAATATTAAGATTATCCATGCTCTCTTTCATCCCGTGGATATCGCCTCTCATCCGCTTAAACTCCATAAGTAAAAGAGTCCCAATGACGGAGAGGAAGCCTCCTAAAAGTATCAATAATATTTTGACTTCCATGTCGGTTAATTCTCCTATAAGCATTTGTCTATTTCAGCTATAAGAGCCGTCTTGTCCCCCTCCGTAACCAAAGTCCCGTCCGGAGAAATTGCATTAATTTCTCCTTTTGCAGTATTAAGAGATCCCGACTCTAAAAGCGCGTCGACTTCGGAGTAAGTATTAACCATAGTTTTAATTTGGGCCGTAGTTAATCCTTTTGAAGCATTCCTAACCATTAAAAGAGCTTTGACATTTTTACCGCATTCCATCGCCGCTTTTGCTTGGGCAATCGCTCCGGCCATTTGAGCCTTTGCCGCTTGCTCCGCTTCATAAGCCGCTTTAAGACTTGCGTCTTCCATTACTTGCTCCGGACGAATCCAAGTACAATAAACCTCGTTTGGCTCAAGAGTGTAGATTGCTTCGCCCTTTTCGCATTCTTTTAAAGCGAGTTTAGCTTGGCAATCCGCTTCGTCTACGCAAGACTCCGTCTCTTCTTTCATTTGAGTTCCGGCGATTATTCTATGGTAAGCACAATTATATCCGCTAGGGATTTTAATCGTATTAGGCTTTGACTTCATAAAAACCGTTTGGCCGTCTTCGCATACTCCGACTTTTGACTTATCTAAGTAATTGGCGAATGCATTAAAGCTTATTAAAAGTAATATTAATATTTTCATAATTTCCCCTTTATCAATAAATAAATAAAATAAATTAAGCTAATAAAATAAATTAAGTTAAAAGCTCCAATAACAATCCAACCAATGGTAACCATATTGCCCGCCATAAGCTCTATGACCGCATATATTAACATTGGGACTCCAATTAAAAAGCTTATTATCAATTTTCCTATGTGTGGCATTATCTCTTTCCTTGGCAAATTACTGTGAAATCATGGTCATCAAGAGTTGATGGCCTCAATACTGAGTTTACCTTGATTAAACTTGAATCAAGCGTATCAATTGAAGATGATCTGTTGCTGTTTAAATTCACTGATGAGACTGTGCAAATTGGGATTTCTGAGAAAATACCGCTTGTAAAATTAAGACTGACTTGTCCAGTGCCATTATCTGATACGCTGTCAATCCATGAGTCACATAAGTTGTTTGCTGGTGTTGGTGTTCCATTATTAAGTACAGTGCAACTTTCAACCGTAACTTTTTTAACGGCGCTCTCAGCGTAGGAATTTACTAACCCATCTTTAATTTGACTCGCTAAAAAGTGACCCGCTACTTGAACTGATTTGTTAAGGTCGTCGTCGTGTTTAATGCAAGTGATGTTAACATTTGATGTTGTGTCTGTTGCACCATCCGAATCCTTGACGATAAAATTAACAGTAGTAGTGCTTGAAGAGGCAAGTTGAGATATTTCTCTGTTTGTATTTCTATTGCCTGATGAACATATAAGTCTTTTGGTTATTGCCATGTCATTTAAAGGGCATCGGTATTCAGATGTACCCACAATAGTACAGTTACCGTCTATAAAGTTGTAGCTATCGCCTGTAACTAATCCTGTGGTGGTGACCTCCATACCAAAACTATTCGCCGTCTTAGCAGTTAACTCTTTTTCTTGCTGTATAATAGAGTTTGTTGAGTCGGGGAAGAAATGGACGCTCCATTTTCTTGAATCAGCGCCGCTTCCGTAGGCCCCGCATTCGGATGCGCCAGAGGTGTCAGCTGCAATAATATTAATGGCCTTGTCGCCGTTTGAAGAAAATTTAAAATCCCCAGCAAGAAAATTGTCCGCCCTATTGCCACTTGATCCCGAATTAAGGTAAAGAGCCCCTTGGTCTTCAT